>Ga0315907_10008716_pt1 | contig 10374 bp, 10 predicted proteins | sample LakEriMetagenome_3_FD_203525 | JGI IMG/M metagenome (GOLD analysis project Ga0315907, IMG submission 203525) | Freshwater fungal communities from buoy surface, Lake Erie, Ohio, United States - Buoy 12 MA123 | ecosystem: Environmental > Aquatic > Freshwater > Lake > Lake biofilm | place: USA...
CGATGAACCAAAAAGATTCTTACCGTGATAACCCCCTACTCAAAAAGGTAGGTGTTGACCATCAGTATACCAAAGAACAGATTGAAGAATATGTAAAGTGTTCTAAGGATCCTGTTTACTTCTGCAAGAACTACATTAAGATTGTGAACGTGGATGAAGGCCTTATCAATTTTAATATGTGGCCTTTTCAAGAAGAAATGTTAAATCTTTTTAAAGATAATCGTTTCGTCATCACCAAATGTCCTCGTCAGGTTGGTAAAACTACCACAACAGTTGGTTACCTTCTTTGGGCAACTATCTTCACCGATTCTCAGAATGTGGCAGTTCTGGCAAACAAAGGTTCTTTGGCTCGTGATATTCTAGCCAAGTATCAACTGGCATATGAGAATTTACCACAATGGCTCCAACAAGGTGTGGTGACATGGAACAAGGGTAATGTAGAACTAGAGAACGGGTCTAAGGTTATTGCGGCCTCCACCAGTTCTTCAGCAATCCGAGGCGGTTCGTTTAACATTGTATTCTTAGACGAATTCGCTTTCGTCCCAAACAATATTGCCAATGAGTTCTTTAACTCAGTCTATCCTGTAATCTCATCTGGTAAGTCCTCAAAGATTATCATTGTTTCCACACCAAATGGTATGAATCTATTCTATAAACTATGGATGGATTCTTTAGAGAAACGAAACAATTACAAAAATTTTGAGATTCATTGGTCTCATGTACCAGGTCGTGATGATGCGTGGAAAGAAGAAACTATTCGAAACACCTCAGAACGGCAGTTTGCACAAGAGTTTGAAACTGAATTCTTAGGTTCGTCTAATACTCTTATCTCTGGTTATAAACTACAACAATTGAGGTACATGAACCCAATTGTAGAACACGATAAGATGAAAATCTATGAACATCCTATCAAAGAAGGTGTCAATGGTTCTCTAACCGACCACATTTATTGTATTTCGGTTGATGTATCGGAAGGTAAAAACTTAGACTCCTCGGCTTTCTCTGTGATAGATATATCAACCACACCATATAAACAGGTTGCCACCTATTCAAGTTCATCCATTTCACCCATATTGTTTCCAACGGTGATTGTTAATGCAGCTCGTTTATACAATGATGCTTACGTTTTGGTAGAAATAAACAATAATCCACAGGTGGCAGACTTCATACATTCAGATTTAGAGTATGAGAACCTATTGAAAATCTTTACTGGTAATAAGAAACCACAACAACTGTCTGCTGGATTTGCTCGTGGTGTGCAGATGGGTCTAAAGATGTCACCTCAGGTGAAGGCTGTAGGTTGTTCTAACCTTAAAACATTAATAGAAGGTGATAAGTTACTAATCAATGACTTTGATACCTATTCAGAGTTAACCACATTTGAGCAATATAAGACATCATTTGCGGCCGCAGAAGGTGCCAATGATGATATGGCAATGACTTTAGTGATTTTTGCATGGGCAACCACACAGAAATACTTTAGAGAAATAGTAAATCATGATTTAAGAAAGCAGATTCAGTTGGAAAACATGAATCAATTGGATGAAGAAGTTCTACCTGCACCTATTATAGAAGATGGTCTAAAGACCGATTTCATGGTGGAAGGTGGTGATGTATGGGAAGTGGCAGACGGTGGCGATACTTATGCGGCCTACACTAGAGATTTCTTTAGGAGTATGTAAATCCGATGTTTGATAAATATCAGTATGGTATTTTAACTGCCAAGAACACATAATAATTCAAGGAGAATAAAATGGCGTTTCAAATCTCTCCAGGCGTAAATGTTTCCGAAGTTGACTTAACAACAGTCGTTCCTTCGGTTCTAACTACGGCCGGTGCTTATGCTGGAAACTTTTCGTGGGGTCCAGCACGACAAGTAATTCTGGTTGACAACGAAATCACACTAACCAATTACTTTGGTAAACCAGATTCAAACTCAGCAATTTCGTTTTTTACATCTGCTTCTTTCTTAGCCTATGGTAACAACCTAAGTGTTGTTCGTGCTGTCGATGCTAACTCAAATAATGCAGCTGCAAACACAGCATTTCAAATTCCTAATTCAGACGAATTTGAATATCTTTATTTAAACACAGACAACAATAATTTCTTTGGTGCATTTATGGCCAAATATCCAGGCGTTCTTGGTAACTCGTTATCGGTAGCTGTTTGTGCCAATACAAGTTTGTTTAGTAGCTGGTCTTATAGTTCTTACTTTACTTCTGCTCCTGGTACTTCAGATTATGCATCTGCTGTTGGTGGTTCAAATGATGAAATGCACGTTGTTGTAATTGATGCAGGTGGATTATTTACTGGCCAACAAGGTACAGTATTGGAAGTTTATCCATTCTTATCTAAAGCTTCTGATGCAAGTATTAATGGAGTATCAAACTTTTATAAACAAGTTATTTTTGATAACTCACAATACATCTATGCTACCGATCCAGTAAACTATGCAACAACAAGTTCTACTTGGGATAATCCAGCAGCTAATACAAACTTCACGACACTAACAACCAATCCAACAATCACATTAGCAGGTGGTTCAGAATTCACACCAACAAATGGTGATATTCAAACTGCTTATGATTTATTTGCAAATAAAGAAACAATTGATATTTCATTGGTGTTAACTGGTAATGCAAACACAACAGTTCAACAATATGTTATTGATAATATTGTTAACTCTCGTAAAGACTGTGTAGCATTTATTTCGCCTCCAAGAACATCAGTTGATGGTATTAATACTACACCAACAGCTGGTATTCAATCTTGGTTATCAAGTTTGGCTCGCTCTAGTTCATATGTTGTAGCTGATTCTGGTTACAAATATATGTATGACAAGTATAACAATGTCTATCGTTACATTCCATTAAACGGTGATGTGGCCGGTCTGTGTGTTAATACTGATACAGTTCGTGATCCATGGTTCTCACCTGCTGGTTTCAACCGTGGTCAAATCAAAAATGCTATTAAGTTGGCATGGAATCCAAATAAGACACAACGAGATGTATTGTATGCCGCAGGTGTAAATCCTGTTGTATCTTTCCCTGGTCAAGGTATTGTTCTGTTTGGTGATAAGACACTACAAAACAAGCCATCTGCATTTGACCGTATCAATGTTCGTAGATTGTTTATTGTTCTTGAAAAGGCAATTTCTCAGGCGGCTCAGTTCTCATTGTTTGAATTCAATGACGAATTTACTCGTGCTCAGTTCGTAGCATTGGTAACTCCGTTCCTACGAGATGTTCAAGGTCGCCGTGGTATCTATGACTTCCGTGTTGTTTGTGACACTACAAATAATACACCACAAATCATTGATACTAACCAGTTTGTTGGTGACATCTACATCAAGCCTGCTCGTTCTATCAACTTCATCCAATTGAACTTTGTTGCAGTTGGAACTGGTGTTGACTTCACAACAATCGTTGGTGCAGCTTAATAAATAACCACGATATAGGAGAAAACAAATGGCATTCAATGTAGCAGAATTTAGAGCAAATATGATTGGTGACGGTGCCCGTCCAAATCTATTTCAGGTCTCTTTAACATTCCCAACAGTTGCAACCAACGGCTCAGCCGCTGCACAGAAAACAACATTCATGGCAAAATCAGCACAGTTACCCGGTTCTACCGTAGGTACTGTGCCTGTGTTTTATTTTGGCCGTGAACTGAAGTTTGCTGGTAATCGTACCTTCACAGACTGGACATTACAGATTATCAATGATGAGGACTTTGTAGTTCGTAACTCTCTTGAATCATGGATGAATGCAATCAACAGTCATACTACCAATGTTCGTAACGGTTCAGCTGTTAACCCATCAGGTTATACAGTTGATGCAGTAGTTACACAATATGGTAAATCTGGTAACGAATTGAAATCTTATAAGTTTGTAGGTGTGTTCCCACTTGATGTAGCACCAATTGATTTAGATTGGGGTTCAAATGATGTGATTGAAGAATATTCAGCCACATTTGCCTTCCAATATTGGGAATCAAATACAACTACCTAATATGTTTTTGTTTGAGGGACTTCGGTCCCTCATTTATGTTTAATTGAATTGGAAATTATAAAATATGGCAGCTACTAATAAATTCTCTCTCTTTGGTTTTGAGATTTCTCGCAGAAAAAGCGAGGAAGAGCAACTCGCACAACCATCTATTACGCCACCAAATAATGAAGATGGCGCATTAACCATTTCCTCGGCCGCATACTATGGCACATATGTTGACTTAGACGGCACAGCAAAAAATGAAGTAGAACTTATCTCTCGTTATCGTGAGATGGCCATGCAACCAGAGATTGAATCAGCTATTGATGATATTATGAATGAAGCCATCGTGCAAGATGATGATGGTAAAATTATTGAGATTGTGTTGGACGATTTAGACCAACCAGAGAAAATTAAAAAAGCAATCAAAGATGAGTTTCATACCATTCTTCGTTTGTTTAACTATAAACATATGGCACAAGATATTTTCCGCCGTTATTATATTGACGGCAGATTATATTATAATGTGATTATAGATAAACAAGATCCAATTGCTGGTATTAAAGAACTTCGTTATATTGATCCACGCAAACTTCGTAAAGTTCGTGAGATTAAAAAGAAGAAAGATGAAAGAACAGGTGCAGAGATTGTAGATGTATTCAATGAATATTATATCTACAACGATAAAGTGGTAACTGGTTCTTCTTCTAATTATGGACCAGTTGGTGTTCGTATTACAACCGATTCGATTCTCTCTGTTGTATCTGGTTTGATGGATTCTCGCCGTGCTGTAGTGTTATCGTATCTACACAAGGCAATTAAACCACTCAATCAATTACGAATGATTGAAGATGCCACAGTTATCTATCGTATCTCACGAGCACCTGAACGCCGTATTTTTTACATTGACGTAGGTAATTTGCCTAAGTTAAAAGCCGAACAATATCTTCGTGATATTATGGTCAAGTATAAAAACAAGTTGGTCTATGATGCACAGACAGGTGAAGTCCGTGATGACCGTAAATTCTTGTCAATGATGGAAGATTTTTGGTTACCACGCCGTGAAGGTGGTAAAGGCACAGAGATTACTACATTACCTGGTGGTCAAAACTTAGGTGAGTTAGAAGATGTTAAATACTTTCAAAAGAAATTATATAACTCATTAAGTGTACCTATTTCTCGTTTAGAACCTAATCAAGGTTTCTCTATTGGTCGTGTTGCAGAAGTTACACGAGATGAATTAAAGTTTGCAAAGTTTGTTGACCGTTTGCGTAACAAGTTTTCTGATATCTTTAATCAGGCACTCCGTGTGCAATGTGTATTAAAAGGTATATGTACCGCTGATGAGTGGGACCAGTTTAAAGAACACATCTATTATGACTTCATTAAAGACAATAACTTTAGTGAACTTAAAGATGCTGAGTTGATGAGAGAAAGATTATCTCTTTTGTCAGCCGTAGACCCATATACTGGTCGTTACTTCTCACAAGCATGGATTCAACGTAATGTATTGCGTTTGACAGATGACCAGATTAAAGAAATGCAAAGTGAGATTGATGAAGAAAAAGAAATGGGTCTTGGATTGCCGGTTGGTGTTACAAATGATGTGGCACAAGCACAGATGGTAGGTGATGTTCAGGCAGACCAACAAGCCGCTTTGGCAACACATCAATCTGAATTACAGCAAGCTCAAGATATGGGTGCGCAACAAGAACAGAAGTCAGTAGGAACATTTGTTAAATTGAAACAGATATTATAAATATTTAAATTGGAGATAAAATGGCAGATACAAGACAAATTATAGACTACGCAGCACAAGATAATGCTAAAGAAATGCGTGATGCATTATATGCTGATATTCATGACCGTGTAATGGGTCATATCGATATGAAGAAGCAAGAGATTGCGATGAATCTAATTAAACAACCAGAAGAAGTAGAACAGGAAACACCAGTTGAAAACACTTAAAGAACTCCGCTCTTTGAACGAAAAGGAAGACCATGGTGCACCTATGGATCCTCCTGCTGTTTTGATTATGAAACGTAAATCAATTCGTCAATTTCCAAATAATCAGAGAGTGGCACTTTACTATGTGGATAAGATTAATAAATATGTAACCGTTCCATATACGGCCATGCAATGGTCCTCAACGGGTAGCATGGACGAAGAAACAGAAAATTAACTAGGACAAAAAAATGGCAACATCAAATAGCACACAAATTTTAGTTGACACAACAAAACGCACCGTTATTAAACGGGTTGGTATTTTTGATACCGCTGGCGGAAATGAAGCTCTAACAGTTGTTATTGATCCACGAGCTTTGTCTGGTGCTTTGAATGCCAACAATTTACCATATCAGGCAGGTAACACAACTGCTCCTGGTTTTGCTAATTCAGCATTTACAATTTCTCGTGTTCTCTATAATGTTGATGCAGAAGTTGGCCATCTACAATTAAAATGGCAAGGTACTACAAGTGATGCCACAATTTATGCTTTAGGTGTTGGTGCTGGTGATACAAATCCACAATATCAATTACCTGCAATACCAAACAATGCTGTGGGTCCTACAGGTAACGTAACAATTACGACCGTTGGTACAACCGCTAATGCATCTTATACATTAATTATTGAGTTGCATAAAGACAATCGATTCTATAGTTCTGGTCAGTTTACTGATCCTGCTGCATTTAACTATCCTCCTTATGGTGTAACACCGTAATGAAAGATTTTGTTTCTAAACTATTACAGGATAAAATAGTTGAAGCAAAAGAGGTTTTGAATCAACGCATACAAGACTTGGTTAATGAAAGATTAAACCAAGTTAAGTTGTGTATTGCAGCTGAGATGTTTCCTGATGTTGAGTTTGAAGAAGAACTAGCAGAAGGCAACATACAAAGAATGGGTAGAACACAACTTATTCGTGTAAGATTCCGTAAAGGAAAGATACAACGGAGAGTTAAGAAGTCGGCAGTACCAGGTTTTACAATTCGTGGTGGTAAGTTAACAAGAATGTCACCACAAGAACGTAGGCGCCGTAAGATGGCAGCCAGACGTTCCAAGTTTAAACGAAGAGGTAAGATGAGGCAGGCGCTCAGAAAACGGCAAATGTCTTTAAGAAAACGAAAGGCAATGGGACTATAATGAAGTTAATTACAGAAGTCACCGAAACACTACAATATCTTGCTGAAGATAAAGACGGCAAGAGAAATCTTTACATTGAAGGTCCATTTCTCCAAGCAGAAGTGGTAAACCGTAATGGCCGTAAATATCTCAAAGAGACCATGGCCAAAGAAGTGCAAAGATATACAGAACAATATATTAATAAAAATCGTGCCTTTGGTGAGCTGGGTCATCCAGACACCCCATCTATCAATCTTGACAGAGTTTCACACATGGTTGTGGGTCTCCGCCAAGAGGGTAATGATTGGATAGGCAAAGCAAAAATTCTTGACACCCCTATGGGAAACATTGTTAAGAGTCTTATCGAAGGTGGTGCACAGATTGGTGTGTCCTCCCGTGGTATGGGTTCTCTTAAAAATGTTAATGGTGTAAACATTGTTCAAGATGATTTTCATCTAGCCACAGCGGCGGATATTGTAGCAGACCCCTCTGCTCCAAATGCTTTCGTTCAAGGTATCATGGAAGGCAAAGAATGGGTGTTGGTCAACGGTGTATGGACAGAACAACAATACTCTGAAGCCAAGCAGCAAATCAAGCGTGCTTCGCAACAGGAAATTGAAGAAGTAAGTCTACGCATTTGGGAATCACTCGTCAAAAAACTTTAAATATAAATATCCAATATAAATCAAGGAGATTTTCAAAATGGGAAAATTTAATCTGTCCGAAGCCGCTAAAGACATTCTTTCGGGTAATGTTTCTGGTAAACAAAGTGGCCAAGATAAACCAGCCAAATTATCTGGCGATGTAGCCTATGGCACCGGTGAAGAAGATGTTGGTCACACACCACTCAAAACCACCGATGCAAATCCTGACTACACAAAAGGCACACCAACAGCAACTGCTCCTGGTGCAAAACCACCTGTTGGTTCCGAGCCAATGAAGAAACTCAAAGGTCAACCACAAGAATCTGACGGTGTTGCAATTGAGCAACCTGAAGGCAAGACTGGCAAAAACCAAATGCCTTTAAACAAAGGTTCTGTAGGTGTTCAACAATACGAAGAAACCGAATCTGACGAAGAAGTAGTCGCCGAAGAAAAAGACGAAGGTCACGAAGATGAAAAAGAAGATAAGGCAATGATGAAAAAAATGAAGATGAAAGAAAAAATGAAAGAAGATATGGACGCTCTGTTCACAGGCGAAAATCTCTCTGAAGAATTTGTTCAGAAAGCATCTACCATTTTTGAAGCTGCCGTTATCGCTCGTGCTGAAGAAGTTATTGCTGAAGCCGAAGCTGAATTGATGGATCAGTTTGAAGCTGCCATCGAAGAAGTTAAAGAAGATTTGGCTGCTAAAGTTGATGACTATCTCAACTACATGGTTGAAGAATGGGTCAAAGACAACGAAATCGCCATCGAAAAAGGTCTCCGTGCCGAAATCGTTGAAGATTTTATTACAGGATTAAAAGGTTTGTTTGAAGAGCATTACATTGACATTCCTACCGACAAGGTAGATGTTGTTGAAGAACTCACTTCTAAAGTTGAAGAACTTGAAGAAGCTTACAACGAACAAATCAAATCTGCTATTGAGATGAAAAAAGAACTCAATGAGCACAAAAAGTTTGAGGCTATTTACGCAGCTTGTGAAGGCCTTACGCAGACTCAAGTAGAAAAACTGAAATCACTCGCAGAAGGTGTGGAGTTCACTACTGATGAAGAATTTGCTACCAAACTATCAACATTGAAAGAATCATATTTCAAGGCTGATGTTAAAGTTGCTGATTCATCTGCTTTAGACGAGGTATTAGTAGAAGAAGAAAAGAAAGAGAAAGTAATCTCTGATGATCCTTCCATTAGTATCTACGCAAAAACCATTTCACAAACCATGGTTAAGTAATTAACCTAACAATACATATAAAAAGGAATAAAAAATGTATTTGACAGAAGAACTACAAAAGAAATGGCAGCCTGTTCTGGAGCATCCAGAATTAGAAGCCATTAAAGACCCATACAAGAAAGCTGTTACAGCACTTGTTTTGGAAAACCAACAACAAGCTATGCGTCAAGACCGTATTGCTTTGAACGAAGCTGATCCAGGTCCTACAAACGTAACTGGTGGTGTTCAAAACTTTGACCCAATCTTGATTTCTTTGGTTCGCCGTGCTCTCCCAAATCTTATCGCTTATGACGTTGCTGGCGTTCAGCCAATGACTGGTCCTACCGGTTTGATTTTTGCAATGCGTGCTAAGTATGTTAACCAAGGTGGTGACGAGGCATTCTTTAACGAAGCCAACACAATGTTCTCTGGTAAAGGTTCTGCTGGTAACCCATACGGTTTCGCCGGTACAACTGCAACAGACACAGGTACAAACCCTGTTGTGTCTGCAACTTTGGCTGCTAACAGCTATACAACTGGTATTGCAATCCCAACAGCTACTGCTGAATACCTTGGTTCTGACGGCAATACAGCATTTGGACAGATGGCATTCTCTATTGAGAAAGTTACTGTAACTGCTCAAAGCCGTGCTTTGAAAGCTGAGTATTCTTTAGAACTTGCACAAGACTTGAAAGCAATTCATGGTCTTGATGCTGAAACAGAATTGTCTAACATTCTGTCTACAGAAGTTCTCGCTGAAATCAACCGTGAAGTTATCCGTACCATCTATACTGTTGCCGTTCCAGGTGCTCAGTATGGTACAACAACAGCAGGTTTCTTTGACTTAGATACAGACTCTAACGGCCGTTGGTCAGTTGAGCGTTTCAAAGGTCTAATTTTCCAAATCGAGCGTGATGCTAACGTAATCGCTAAGCAAACTCGCCGTGGAAAAGGTAACGTGTTAATTGTTTCTTCTGACGTTGCTTCTGCTATGGCAATGGCTGGTGTTCTTCAGTATACACCTGCTCTCCAAGCTGACTTGCAAGTAGATGACACAGGCAACACATTTGCTGGTTTGTTACATGGTCGTATCAAGGTCTACATTGACCCATACTTCGGTGGATACACAAGCAACCAAGAACTCGTAACTATCGGTTATAAGGGTTCTAGCCCATACGATGCTGGTTTGTTCTACTGCCCATACGTTCCATTACAGATGGTTCGTGCCGTAGACCAGTATACATTCCAACCAAAGATTGGCTTCAAGACACGTTATGGAATGGTATCAAACCCATTCGCAGAAGGTCTAGGCGCTGGCTTGGGTGGTTTGAATGCTCGTACCAACAAATACTATCGTATTTTTGGCGTCAAGAACTTGATGTAATAAAAAGT
>Ga0315907_10008720_pt1 | contig 10372 bp, 8 predicted proteins | sample LakEriMetagenome_3_FD_203525 | JGI IMG/M metagenome (GOLD analysis project Ga0315907, IMG submission 203525) | Freshwater fungal communities from buoy surface, Lake Erie, Ohio, United States - Buoy 12 MA123 | ecosystem: Environmental > Aquatic > Freshwater > Lake > Lake biofilm | place: USA...
CACCTGTTTCTGGTGACACAAATACTTGGACACCAGTAAGTGCAGACTCAAATACTTGGACAGTTGTTTCTGTTGACTCAAATACATGGACTCCAGTATCTGCTAATGACAATACATGGACTACTCAGTCTGAAGGAAGTAACACATGGCTACGACAAGGGTAACATTTGGCGAATGGATGCCTGACCAATCAGGTATTTCTGGCGCATTGACAGACGCTAAGAATGTGGTGTCTCAAGCTATCGGTTATGGCCCATTTCCTACGCCTGTAGTTTTATCAAGCGCAGCAGCAGAGAATCTAAGTTCTCTCTACGCTGCCAAGTCTCCTGATGGCAACACAACATTGTTTGCTGCTGGTCTGACAAAGATTTACACAGTTGGTGGTGCAGGAACTTTGACGCTGGTTAACTCTGGCTACACAACAAACCCATATCAGCGCATGAGGTTCACTCAGTTTGGCAATGTTGTTATTAGCACAAACAATCAAGAGAAACTGCAATCGTGGACATTGGGAACTTCTAGCACTTTTACAGACTTAGCTGCTAATGCACCTATTGCGAAGTACATCACAGTAGTTCGTGATTTTGTGGTTGTGGCTAATACTTATGAGAGTGGCGAACAACAGCAATATCGAGTTCGCTGGTCTGCCATCAATGATGAAACAGACTGGACAGAGGATGTGAACACACAATCTGATTATCAGGACATTCCTGATGGTGGTCAGATTATGGGAATTCGTGGTGGTGAGTTTGGTTTAGTTCTGCTTGAGCGTTCTATTCACCGAATGACTTATGTTGGTACGCCATTTATATTCCAGTTTGACAATATCTCTCGTAATAAGGGATGTATGGCTGCTGGCTCTATTGCTCAGTACCAAGGCATTACATTCTTCTTGTCAGACGATGGTTTCTATATGTGTGATGGACAGAACGTCATACCAATCGGTGCTGAGAAGGTTGACCGATTCTTCTTAGCTGACGCTTTAGAGACTGATTACGAATCAATGTCTGCTGCTATTGACCCTGTTCGTAAGCTAGTTATCTGGAACTATCGTTCTGTAGATGCTGTTCGTAAACTGATGATTTACAACTTCCAAACTAAGAAGTGGACTTATGGCGATGCCAACACAGACTATCTTGGTGAAGCATCATCTGGTGCTTTGACATTGGAAGAATTGGACGATATTTCAGAAAGCATTGACGCATTGGAGAACAGTTTAGATTCTCTCTTGTATGTTGGTGGTAAGTACTTCCTTGGTGGAACGCTTGGAACTAGGGTGTATTCGTTTACTGGTGCTAGTCAAACAGGCACTATCTCAACAGCAGATATTGATATTGGTGCTAACTCAGTAGTAACCTTAGCTAGACCTATTGTTGACAATGGCTCTGGTTCTATTGCTGTTTCATCAAGGACTTTGTTAAACCAATCTGTTAACTATGGAACATCTACTGCTGCTGACTCAGAGAACAGGGTTTCTTTGCGTAGTGCTGGTAGATACCATAGGCTGAAGCTGACACCGACTGGTGCTGCTTGGAAGACTGCTGTAGCTGTGGATGTGGACATTACGCCACAGGGAGTTCGCTGATGTTTAGAAGCCTACCTGCTTTTGGTGGTGACCAACGAGCCGTGGCAGAGGTTGTTCGTGGCATCATGGATGGCAAAACTAATAACACAGGGTCAATTACTCTGGCGACTGGTGGTGCTACATCTACCACTTTGGTAGACCGAAGGATAGGCCCAGAAAGCGTAATTCTGTTTGTCCCTGACTCTGCTGCTGCTTTTGCAGATGTAATGCCTTATGGGGCTTTTCAGAGTTTGGTTGACCAAGCAATTGCTACAGCGAATACTGCATACGCTATGACGCTAGACACCACAGACTACTCAAATGGGGTAACTCTGAGCAACAGTTCTAGGATGAATGTCAAAAACGCAGGTGTTTATAACTTCCAATGGTCTGGTCAGTTCAATAATACTGATAGCCAAATCCATGATGTGAGCGTTTGGTTGCGTAAGAATGGTACAGATGTAACTGGTTCTACAGGTGTTATCTCTGTTCCTAATTCTCATGGTGGAGTAGATGGTAGGTCAATTGTTGGCTGGAACTACTTTTTGGAGTTGGCTGCTAACGATTACATTGAAATATGGTGGTCAGCTACTAACACTTCTATTTCCTTACAGCATTTACCTACCCAGACAAGCCCAACCAGACCCTCTACAGCGTCTTTGATTACTACATTGAACTTTGTCACTCCCAACGCTTTGACAAACATTTACACCAGTTCTCAGGGACAGGGTACGGCAACGATTACCCATTTTGCAAATTCAACGGCTAATAAGACCTACAGATATGTAATTATTGGTTGATTTTCATAATTTATGTATAATGGATTCTGTGGATGACCCATCTTGGAATCCGAACTTTTAGGAGTAAAAGATGGCTACTACTACCACATCAACAGTTGCACCAGAAATAGCACCATATCTGACATATGGTCTGCAACAGGCATCGAATCTGTATCAGGGCGGTGGCCCACAATACTACACAGGTGAAACCTTTGTAGCACCCTCCCAGACAACACAAGCAGGTCTTCAAGCCCTAGAAACTCGTGCGTTAGCTGGTAATCCTTTAACTGGTCTTGCTCAACAGCAATTGCAGGGTACTTTGGGTGGTGCTTACTTGGGTGGCAATCCATTCTTCCAAGGTGCATTTGCCCCTGCTGCTCAAGCTGCTCAACAGCAGTTTCAAAGCACACTAGGCGACATTGGCTCTAAAGCAAGCCTTGCAGGGCGTTATGGCTCTGGTGCTATGGGTAACCTACAGAATCGTGCTGCTGGTCAATATGCACAAGCATTGACTAACACAGCAGGTCAGTTGGCTTACCAGAACTACGAGCAAGAACGAGCAAGACAACAGCAAGCTATCGGTGCTGCGCCTCAGTTGGCTGCTACTGATTACCAAGACATTCAGCAATTGTTGCAAGCTGGTCAGTTGCGTGAAGGCTATCAAGGTCAACAGTTGGGTGCTGACATTCAGCGTTTCAACTTCTTGCAAAACCAACCACAACAGAACTTGCAGAACTATATGTCATTGGTATATGGCAACCCATTAGGACGAGTAGGACAGACTACAGCGTCAGGTGCTGCTGACACTTCTACCTTGCAGAAGGTATTGGGTACTGCTGCTACTGGTGCTGCTGTTTACAAGAATCTAGGCTCACCTAACTTGGGCAGTTGGTTATCCAATTGGGGAACTCCTGATGCTTCTGCTATGAGCCAGATTGGTGCTGGTGGTGGTTTTGGAACTGGTGGTTACTATGGTAATCAAGACCTTGGCTTATTCATTGGTTAAGGATTGACATGGCTGGACTATTAGACATTTTTGGTACTAGCGGTGCAGACACAATGGGTCTGTTGGGTATGTCACAAGCTGACATTGCTCGTAATCGTGAAGACGCACAAGCACAAGCCTTGTATGCCCTAGCAGGACGCTTGTTCCAAGGTGGCAACACAGGTCAATCTATCGTTGAGGGATTGCAACAAGGTCAGAAAGCATATCGTGGTGGTATGCAAGAAACCTTGCAAAACCAATTGCAGAATGTCCAATTGCAAGACATGATTCGTAAGCGTCAGCAAGAGCAACAAGCATTAGCTGAACAAAAGCGTATTCAAGGCGTTATTCAAGGTGCTGTCACCAAGCCACAAGAGATTTATGGCGAAGACATGATGGGTCAGCAAGTAGGCGAAGGCATGACTGCTGGTGGCTTTGATTTGCAACGAGCCGTTCCTCAGTTGATGAGTTCTGAAGCAGGACGAAAAGCCTTGAGCGAGTTGATTGCTTCTCAGAAAGCAATGGCTGGTGAAACTACTACATTGGCTGAAGGCGCAAAACTCATTCGTGTTAATCCTATTTCTGGAAAAGTTGAAACTGTTGCTCAAGGCGCACCAAAAGAAAACCTAACATCTACTTATAAAGACTTTCAACAAGCTGTAAAAGAAGGTTACCAAGGTAACTTCATGCAGTATCAGAAAGATTTGAAAAATGCTGGCGCACCTAAATTTGCTATTGATTTAAAAGACCCAACAGCAGTAGCTAAAGCCCAATTGGAAACAATGAACAAATGGGAAGCCTATTTAAAGAACTCTGGTGATGATGTTGTTTCAAATCGTCTTGGTGCTTTTAATGATGCTTACAAGCAAGCTAAAAAAGGCAATACAAGTGGCGATGGTGCGATGCTATATAACATTGCAAAGATTTATGACTCGTCTGGTGCTGTTCAAGCAAACGACATAAATGCCATTATTGGTAGTCGTTCAATTCCAACACAAATTACATTGTTGGCACAAAAGTTTAAAGCTGGTGGAACATTTACACCAGAAGAACGAGAGAATCTGAAAAAGATTGCTACTGGTGTTGCAACTGAAAGACAAAAACAATTGCTTCCATCTTTAAATGCTTACAAAGATATAAACGCTACTTTGCAAGGAAAAGAAACCGCAATTGTTAATCCTTATGAGCGTGTTCTGCAAGAGTCTAAAAGCGTAGAAGAAATTTTAGGCTTTAGTCGCCCAAGAGGAGGTCGATAAAATGGATGAGAATCAACGAATCCAAGAAGCAATAGACGCAGGTTTTACTATTCCAGAAATTCGTGCAGCATATTTGGCTAATGGAAAAGAACTTCCAACATCTTTGCAAATTTCAAAAGAAGAAACTGCTGGAAAAGAGTTATCAAAAGGTACTCGTCTTGGAATGACTGCCCTGCAAGGGCCTACCCTTGGCTTTGCTGACGAACTAGCAGGTCTTGTAGGTGGTGGTGCTGCTTTGGTTCGTGGAGAATCTCCATCTAAAGGCTATCAACAAGCACGAGACATTTATCGTTCTGGTGTTGAAAGCTATAAAGAAGAACAACCTATTGGTGCTGCTGTATCTCAGGGTGTTGCATCTTTGCCATTGGGTATGTTGAACATTGGAAGAAACATTGCCACGAATGTTGGCCCTGTCCTGCGTTCTGCTGCATCTGGTTTAGGCTTTGGCATTGTTGGTGGTGCTGGTGAGGCTAAAGAGATTGAGGATGTTCCAGTAGAAGCTGCTAAAACAGGTGCTACAAGTGCTGTTCTTGGTGCTGGTACTGAACTAGGCATGAAGGCTGTTCGTCCTGTTAAACAAGCTATTTCAAGTCAAGCACAGCGTATAGTCCCAGAGTCAGTTCGTGATTACTTTGGTACATCATCTGTTGACTTGGCTCGTAGGCGTGTGGCGCAAGCAATGTTGCGTGATGGTGCTACGACAGACCAAGTTGCTGCTCGTATGGCAAAGCTAGGTGATGATGCTATTTTGGCTGAATCATCTGGGTATAACACTCGTGATTTGTTGGATACGATGGCTACGTTGCCAGGCCGTACCAAGAACTACACAGAGCAATTCATTCGTAATCGTCAATCACAGCTTGGCAAAAGAATCTCAGAAGAAGCACAAACCCAGTTGTCACCTACTGGCGCACGATTGGCTGACTCTGTTGAATCATTGATGACAAAGCGTGATGTAGAAGCTACTCCTTTGTATGAACAGCTAAAGACTGTCAGCGTTACTCTTGATGATGACTTGAAGCAGATTCTTGATGCGTCTAAAAAGCTAGGTGCATTTGCTCGTGCTGAAAAGATTTCTACTGCTTTGCAAGAGCCTTTCTCATTGAAAGATGTAAAGAAGGCTACTGACGCTTCAATGCCTGACTTGGATAAGATTAAGCGTGGTCTTGATGACCTTATCAATAGCAAGTCTGCTTTGAATGAGCGTGGCGACTTTAATGAATTTGGGCGTGCTGTTATTCAACTAAAGCAAAATCTTGTCAAGCGTCTTGATGACATGACAGCAGACCAAGAGACTGGTAAATCTCTATATAAAAGCGCACGAGATGCGTATGCAGGCCCAAGCGCATTGATTAGTGCTGCCGAACTTGGACGCACAGTAATCAACAAACCAGCAGCTACTATTCGCACTCTTGTCAAAGACATGAGCGACTCAGAGTTGGAATCATTCCGAGTTGGTGCTTATGAGGGATTGCGTGATTTGGCTGGTACACAAACAGGTCAAACTCGTTTGCTCAATATGTGGAGAGAGCCAGCTACACAAGAGCGTTTGAAAGAGATTTTCCCAAGTGAGCGTTCATTCAGAGAGTTTGCTTCTACAGTAGCAGCAGAGGCTCGTAAGAAAGAGATTCAATCTGTTGGCAGAGGTTCTGGTACTGCTGGGCGTGAGGCTCGCATGGAGGACGTAAACCTTGAGAATCTCAAAGACACAGTAAATGTTGCTGCTGCTGCAAAGACAATGGACATTGGTTCTTTGGTCAATATGTTGTCAAATAACATGACAAGAACTGGAGTTCCAGAGCCTGTTCGTAATGAGATTGGTAGAATCTTGATGAGCAGAGCAACAAGTGGTGATGAGATTCGTATGTTGCGTAATGCAATGGAAAAAATGAAGCGAGAGCAACAAGTTCAATCATCAACTAGCGGTCTTATTGGTTCACAATTAACACCAGTAGCAGAGCCGTTTACAGCAGCATTGCGTTCACTTCTTCAGTAAGGACTAACATGGCAAAGACGAAAATCTCGGAGTGGAGTGCAACTCCATCAAACAACACAGACATTGATGGTATCAATATCGCAGAGGGCTGTGCGCCATCTGGTATTAACGATGCTATTCGTGAGATGATGAGCCAGATTAAAGACTGGCAAGCAGGTACATCTGGCGACTACACAGCAGTTTCTGCTGGTGGTACAGGTGTAGGCACTCTGACAGGCATTGTTAAAGGTAATGGTACTTCAGCGTTTAGTGCTGCTACAGCAGGGACTGATTACACAAGTCCTACTAGCACAGAGACGATGACTAACAAGACTCTGACAAACCCAACAGTAACAAACTATGTAGAGACTCCTTACTCTGCAACACCTACATCTACCATTACATTGGCTCTGACTAATGGAACTGTGCAGATTATTACATTGGGTGGTAATGTGACTATTACTATGCCAACAGCAACAAGTGGTAAGTCTTTCATCATGTATTTGAAGCAAGATGGTACAGGCTCACGCACAGTTACTTGGTCAACAGTTAAATGGGCTGGTGGTACTGCACCGACAATTACATCTACTGCAAGCAGACAAGACATTCTCAGTTTCTTTGCTGATGGCACAAACTGGTATGGATGTGTTGTTGGTCAGAACTACACACCATAAGGACTGATAAATGTTTGCAGCATCTAAAACAGCCTCAGTCTCTGGTGGCTATCAAATCTCACGCAGTTTGCGCTTTAACAGCGCAGATTCTGCTTATCTGAATCGTACCCCTGCAAGTGCAGGTAATCGCAAAACCTACACAATTTCTGTTTGGTGTAAAAGAGCAAGTACTGAAGGCACAGGGACAATACTTAACGCAAGGTCTGGTTCTCCTTGGGCGGGGTTGTTCTTTTCTACTGGCGATGGAGTTGGAAATAATCCAAGTTTGCAATTTACTGTTACTGCGGGTACTGCGCCAGGTGTTTATACCAACGCTGTATTTCGTGATGTGTCTGCTTGGTATCACATTGTTGTTGCTGTTGACACTACACAAGCAACTGACTCTAATCGAGTAAAAATTTATATCAATAGTGTGTTGCAACAATTAACTAGCGGTAATTACCCTACGCTAAATCAAGATACGCAAATAAACAGCACTATTGCACATGAAATAGGAAACCCATCAGCATATTCAAATGATAGTAATTTTTATCTTACTGAATATAACTTCATCGATGGTCAAGCCCTAACCCCATCATCATTCGGTGAAACAAACGCACAAACAGGCGTATGGCAACCTAAAGCCTACTCAGGCTCATACGGCACTAACGGCTTCTATCTGAACTTCTCAGACAACAGCAACACAACAGCAGCTACATTGGGTAAAGACTACTCAGGTAACGGCAACAACTGGACACCTAATAACTTCAGCGTGACTGCTGGTGCGGGTAATGACTCTCTTGTTGATTCACCAACATCGTATGGAACTGATACTGGTGTTGGTGGAACTGTGCGTGGGAATTACTGCACATTGAATCCTTTGGTTCAGCGTTGGGATGTATACACGGCTTCAATCACAAATGGCAATTTAGATACCGCTGATACTGTAGGCGATGCAAACAACCCTTATGTCTTTGGCACAACTTTAGTAAGTTCAGGTAAGTTTTATTGGGAAATAACTGTTACTGCCATCGGTACTTCTGCGGCTAGTTTTTTCATTGGAGTTGACAGCGGAAAAACTCAAAACGGCGCTACCTTTACCGATTGGGTGAGTTATTCTGGTAACGGAAGCAAATACGTTGGTAGCACTTCATCCTCGGCATATGGGGCAACATACACAACAGGGGATGTGATTGGTGTTGCGCTAGACAAGGATGCTGGAACAGTTACCTTCTACAAAAACAACACATCTCAAGGCGCAATCAGTCTACCTACAAACGTGCCAATGGTGGCTTGGCTCTCACCGGGAGCCAATTCAGGCTCTGCCACAGCCAACTTCGGTCAACGCCCATTTGCCTACACAGCCCCATCAGGCTTCAAAGCCCTTTGCACACAGAACTTGCCTACGCCTACCATTGGGGCAACTACGGCTACGCAAGCGGGTAAGTTCTTTAATCCTGTTTTGTACACGGGTACAGGCGCAACAAACAGTATCACAGGCGTAGGGTTTCAACCTGATTGGGTTTGGATTAAAGCTAGAAGCGTGGGCTATTCACATCGTCTTGCTGACTCAGTACGAGGCGCAGGAAAAGAACTGTTTTCAAATGAAACTGTTGCAGAAGCAACAAATAGCGCAAACGGCTATGTATCATCATTTAACTCTGATGGCTTTTCTTTAACTTCTGGCGTTGGCGTTAATGGAAGCGGTACTACATTTGTCGCATGGAACTGGAAAGCTAATGGTGCGGGTTCAACCAACACAGCAGGAACTATTACTTCAACAGTAAGCGCAAACACTACGAGTGGGTTTAGTGTGGTGACTTATACAGGCACTTCTGTTGCTGGGACAGTTGGACATGGCTTGGGTGTTGCCCCATCAATGGTAATTGTTAAGTCAAGAAACAATGTAGTTGATTGGGTTGTTTATCACGCATCACTTGGAGTGAATTACAGTATTGCTTTAAATTCAACTGGTGGTGCAACAAATACCACAAGTTATTGGAATTCTTCTGCGCCAACATCAACCACATTTGGTGTCAATGTTTATGGTGGAAACAATGCAAGCGGTTATACCTATGTCGCTTATTGCTTTGCTGAAATATCAGGCTACAGTAAATCGTTTTCTTATACTGGCAACAGCTCTGCTGACGGGCCTTTTGTGTACACAGGCTTCAAACCCGCTTATGTAATTATTAAATGTTCAAACACTAATGGTTATAACTGGATTGTTTTTGATAACAAACGCTCTGGTTTTAATGTAAACAATGACCAACTGTATCCAAACACATCTGGAGCAGAAGATGCGGGTGGAAGTGGCGCACAGTTTATTGATTTGCTTTCAAATGGTTTTAAATTAAGAAATACAGCCGCAGATAAAAACGCAATTGGTGGTACATATATTGGAATGGCGTTTGCAGAAGCGCCCCAAAAATTTAGTTTGGCCCGTTAATATGCCCGCATTTATTGACCTTACAGGAAACAAATACAACAGGCTAACTGTTGTATCTCGTGCGCCATCCGTAAACAAACATACGTTTTGGAACTGCGTATGCGACTGCGGTAATAACTTTGTTGTTCAGGCAACATATTTAAAAGGCGGCCAATCAAAGTCATGCGGTTGTTTGCAAAAAGAACAAGCAAGAGCAAGATTGTTTAAACATGGTCGTTCTAGCAAATCAAGCCCAAAAGTTCAGCAATACACAAGAGAATTGCACATCAAGCGCAGATATGGTTTGTCGCTTGAAAGATACAATGAAATGTTTGACGAACAAAACGGTTTATGTGCTATCTGTGGATATAAGTTTGGTCAGAAGCCAAGTGACTGCTATGTTGACCATTGCCATGCAACCAAGATTGTCCGTGGCTTGCTTTGCCAAAACTGTAACTCTGCCATTGGTTATGCAAAAGATGACCCAGAGGTTCTTGTTAAAGCATCTCAGTATGTGGCAAACTTTAAATTCTCCCTTGCACGATAGGACTCAATATGTACGCACTCATTGAAAACAACGAAATCACCCAAGTTGGTGAACTATCAATTCTTTTTCCAAACACATCAAACCCTACTCACGCATTTGCTATTGAGCAAGGTGCTTTAGAAGTGGTTGAAGGTGAGCAAAAAGACCAACGCTTCTATTGGGTGACTTTTGACAGCTACCAAGTT
>Ga0315907_10008727_pt1 | contig 10369 bp, 9 predicted proteins | sample LakEriMetagenome_3_FD_203525 | JGI IMG/M metagenome (GOLD analysis project Ga0315907, IMG submission 203525) | Freshwater fungal communities from buoy surface, Lake Erie, Ohio, United States - Buoy 12 MA123 | ecosystem: Environmental > Aquatic > Freshwater > Lake > Lake biofilm | place: USA...
GGCTAGAAACCTCCGGACTTAGGTTCGGGGGTTTTCTTTTGGCACCTCCCCGCCACCGGCCACCCGAGGCCGCCACCCGCCACCTGAAACGACTTCTCAGGACAGCACGTGGTGCTGTCCCTACCTGTTGATTCCCGTCGCGAAACTAATGCCGAGCGAATCGGCGACGGCGCGGACGATCTCGACTTCGGCGGGCTCGGCGCGTCCGTCGTGCAGCATGGCCGCGCCGATGGCGCGGACGAACTGACGGCGGGCCGGCACAGTCTGTCCGGCGATGACGGCGAGGGCTTCATCGACCTTGGCGAGATCCACCGACGCCGGCGGCACCATCGTCGGCGACAAGCCAGCCATGCCCAACACGCCGGTACCGAGCACGTAGGCCCGGGCCTGCGCCGCGGGATCCTCACCAGAAGTCTGCACGACCGCGGAAAGGACGAGTCCGCAGGCGGCGGCGAGATCGCCAGGACGGCTCGGCGAATTCTTCTCGGTCGAAAGATAACGGCGCATCGACGCCTGGATGAGCAGGACGATCAGCCCGTCTTCGGCTTCATAGCCGGCGCGCTCCAAGGCCGTGCGGAAAGCCGCGACCTGCGCCGGCGAGAGCTGACGCAAGGCGGGCATGGAAAGGTCGAGCAAGGCCACGCGCGAGCCGGCCGGGACGGCACGGAGCAAAGCGTCGAGACGACGGGCCTCCTTGACCACTTCGCCGCCGGCGAGGGGTTCGGCCTGGGCCAGCTGGGCGGCACGCTGCGCCGGATCATGACGAAGGATGAGCCCGAGCACGACGGCCATCGCGCTCACCGGGTCTTCGGAAGCCGCACGTAAGGCACCAGGGATCACGCCGCGGAAGCCGACCGAGTCCTGGATCTGCAGGTCCGTCGGCACCGCCCGCGCCGGAGTCGGCAGCGGCGGAGGTGTCGCGACGGTCCGTCCGCTGAGACCGGAGACCAGCTCATCGTCGGCCGTCACGGCGACGGGCTTGACGTCGGGAATATGCCCGTCGAACGCCGGGTCGACGCGGCGGATACGCTCGGTGATCGGCGGGTGCGAGGAGAAGAGCGACTCAAGGAAGCCGGCCGAGCCCGCGAAGAACATATGCTGGGCTTCGAGTTCCGCGGACGAAGCTTCGCGGCGCGCGCCGGAGAGCCCGGCGACCTTGCGGAGGGCCGAAGCGAGGCCGAGCGGATTGCGGGTGAACTGGACCGCGGAGGCGTCGGCGAGATACTCGCGCTGACGGGAGACCGAGGCCTGGATGACGCGCGCGAAGAAGACACCACCGAGGCCGACGAGCACGACCACGAGGCCGGCGATGGCCAGGGGCCAGAGGTTGTTCTTACGGGATGAGCCGGAATTGAGGCCGATGCGGACGATGATATAGCCCAGTTGCGCGAGGGCGGTCAGGCCGGCGACGGTGCCGATGATGCGCAGGTTGAGCTTCATGTCCCCGTTACCGATGTGGCTGAACTCGTGCGCGATGACGCCCTGGAGTTCGTCGCGGTTCAGGTTACGCAGCGCGCCGCGCGTGACGCCTACGGCAGCGTCCTGCGGCGAGTTACCGGCGGCGAAAGCGTTGATGGTCTCGTCGCCATCGATGACGTAGCACAGCGGTACCGGCAGACCGGAGGCCAAGGCCATCTCCTGCACGACGTTAAGGTATCGACGTTCAGCAAGGTCCTTGGTGGTCGCGCCGACCAGCCGGCCGCCGAGGCGCTCCGCGATGGCGCCGCCGCCCTTGGAGAGTTCGGCGATGCGGACCAGGCTGCCGCCGATGATGACCACCAGGGCCGTGCCGGCGGTGGCCAGGAAAAGCTTCGGCTGGAACCAATCGATCCCCCCGCCGCGGACCAGCTTCTGCTGGCCGAGCACGGCGAGGACGTAAAGCGAGCCGGCGAGCACCACGATCGCGAGCATGAGAAGCACGACCAGCTTGGTCGTGCGTCCGCGGGCCTCATCCTGGGCCCGGAAGAAATTCATCGTGCCGGCCATGGGCCGAAGTCAGCGCTTAGAACGAGACCTTCGGGGCGACCTTCTCGGCCGGATCTTCGATCTTGAAGAACTCGCCGGCCTGGAAGCCGAAGGCGTTCGCAATGAAGATCTGCGGGAAGACCTCGCGGCCGTTGTTATAGAACAGGACGGCGTCGTTGAAGGACTGACGGGAGAAGGCGATACGGTTCTCGGTCGAGGTGAGCTCCTCCATGAGGCTGCGCATGGTGGCGTCGGCCTTGAGCTGGGGATACTGCTCGGCGACGACCATCAGGCGGCCGAGGGCGCCGCTGAGGCCGGCTTCGGCCTGGCTGAGGTCGCGCATGGCGGCCGGGTCGTTCGGGTTGCCGGCGAAACGGACGTTGGCCTGGGTGGCCTTGGCGCGAGCCTCGATGACCGCGGTGAGGGTGCCGCTCTCGTGGGCCATGTAGCCCTTGGCGGTCTCGACGAGGTTCGGGATCAGGTCGTGGCGGCGCTTGAGCTGCACGTCGACCTGGGCGAAGGCGTTCTTGCAGGCATTACGCAGCGCGACGAGGCCGTTGTAGATGCCCACGCCCCAGATGGCGGCGATGACGAGGACGCCGACGATGACCAAGAGGACGACCAGCAGGACGGTGACGATGGGACTCATATTGAGACTCAAGTTACCCGACCTGCCCCAGCCTGCAAGTCGGCAGGGGTCGGTCGGGGGATAATTTTACGCGTCAATTGGAACGACTTACGCCCCGCCCAAGCAGGCTTAGGCGGCCTTTTCCAGCCGCACGCAGACTTCGTCGATCAGGAACGCCGGGGTCGAGGCGCCGGCGGTCACGCCGACGGTGCCGAAACGGGCGAGCGCGGCGAAGTCCAACTCAGCCGCGGTCTCGACATGGAAGCAAGGCAGTCCCTGGATCTCGACGAGCTTGGCGAGCTTCACGGTGTTGGCCGAATGACGACCGCCGATCACGACGATCGCCTGGCAGCCCTGCTTCTGCAGTTCGAGGATGTCGGCCTGGCGGTCCTTGGTGGCGCCGCAGATGGTGTCGAAGACCAGCGCTCCCGGGAAGCGGGTCTTGAGCAAGGCGGCGAGTTTTTCGAACTCATCGGTGAACATCGTCGACTGCGAGACCATGCAGACCTGCGTACCGAGGTCGGGCAGCGCGGCGATCTCGGCCGGCGAAGTGATGACATGTCCCTTGCCTTCGGCGTAACCGAGCAGGCCGATGACTTCCGGATGCTTGGGGTCGCCGAAGATGACGGTGGCGTAGCCCTTGCGCGCGTGCAGACGCACCTTGCCGGCGATGATGCCGACGTCCGGGCAGGTGGCGTCGCGGAATTCCATGCCGAGCGACTTGAGATACTCGCGACGCTCGGGGGAGATGCCGTGGGCGCGGACGACCATGACGGCGCCGGCGTCGGTGGCCTTAGAGACCTCGAGCTTGGCCTCGCTGCGGTAATCGCCGACCTCGCGGATGCCCTCACCGGTGAGGACTTCCATCATCTGACGGTTATGGATCAGCGGACCGTCGGTGTAGACGGGGTGGCGGCCCTTCTGCGCATACTCGCGGGCGATATCGATGGCGCGTTCGACGCCCCAGCAGAAACCCGCGGACTTGGCTCGGATGACCTTCACGGCTTCAAGGTGCGGGCAAGCCCGCCCGATTCAAGCAAAGTCCGGCCTTACTTGGCCGGGACGCCCCAGACTTCGGCTTCGATGTAGTCGTTCGAAGGTCCGGCGGAGTTGCCCTTGGAGTGGAAACGGACGTAGCGACCCTTGACGGCGGCGACGGGGATCACGCGGCCTTCGTTGGACTCATAGTAGCAGTAGTCCTTGCCCTTGCCGAGGCCCAGCTCGCCTTCGGCGTCGTTGTTGTAGACGGTGGTGACGCCGGTCTTGAAGGAGGCATCGTCGGAGATCTGGACGACGACGTTGAAGTAGACGCGGCGCTCGCGGTGGAAGTGCCAGACGGCGATGGCGCTGATCTCGGCGGACTTGGCGAGGTCGACCTGGACCCAATGATGGCCGCGGGGCAGTTCGACTTCGAAGCCTTCTTCGCCGCCCTTGTCACCATCGGTGACGTAGGAGAAATCGCCGGCGGCGGCTTCGCGGGCGGAGGAAGTCACGTTGGCACCCTTGGCGAGGTTGACGGCGGCGGCAGGGACCTTGGGCAGCTTACGCGGGGCGGAAGAGACCGGCTCAAGGTTGTTGATCTTCACCGGACGCGGCGTGCCGAGCGCGACGGACTTCGGCAGCTCGAGCGGGAGTTCCTTGTCCTGAGCCAGGACGAAGGCGGGGAGAGCGAGGAGGCAGAGAGCGAGGTGCTTCATGGGGATAAGGTTAAGACAACGGTAAGACGGACGGGTTTCAAGCCTTCGGGGCTTCCAGCGTGCGGACGCGGCGGTGCTTGAGCGGGAAACGCAGGATGACCGTCGTACCCACGTCGGGGGTGCTCTGGATGTCCACCGTGCCTCCATGGGCCCGGAGGATGCGCAGGAGGATGAGCATCCCGATACCGCCGCCGGAGGCCTTCGTGGTGTAATAGGCGTCGAAGATGCGCGTCAGCTTGTCGGCGGGGATGCCTACCCCGGTGTCTCGGATCGAAAGAACGACCCACTCGTCGTCGGACGTCAGCTTCACGTGGATGTCGCCGCCGCGGTCCATGGCCTCGAGGGCGTTCTTCATGACATTGAAGAGCGCCTGCTTGATCTGGTTACGGTCGCCGAGGATGAGCGGGAGTTCGCCGGGGACGTCCAACGAGACGCGGACGCCGAGCTGCTCCATCTGCTCGCGCAGGAGCGTGGTCGCTTCGGCGACGACGCCGACGAGGTCGGTGTCAGCGAGGTGCGGCGGCGTCTGGCGGACGGCCCCGAGGAAATCGCGGACGATGCCGTCGAGGCGCTTGATCTCGCCCTGACAGACCTCGGCGGCCTTGCGGACCTTCTCCGCGGCCGGCGAATCGCCGAGCTTGGCGGCCTCGCGCTGGAGGAGCTGGAGGTGGATGCCGATCGCGTTGAGGGGATTGCCGACCTCATGGGCGACGCCGGCGGCGAGGGAGACGATGGAGTCGATGCGCTCGCTCTCGACGCGGTCCTCGGTCTGGACGCGTTCCTTCGTGACGTCGCTGAGGACGGCCACGCGGCGGCTGCGCTCGGCGCCCTGCTGCTCACCGACGCGCGCGAGATGAAGCGTGAGGAGACGCGGCTCGGGATAACGCACCTCGAGCTCACGCGTGAGGGCGCCGACGGTCTCGGGCAGTTCGAGGGCTTGGGCGATGTCGGGCGAGAGGCGACGTAGTTCGGCGCCCGCGATATCGTCCGGATTGACGCCGAGGAGACGGACGGCGGAGGCGTTGGCGTATTCGATCGCGCCATCGTGCGAGAGCACGATCACGCCCTCGCGAAGCGTATCCAGCACCGTCTCCATGAGGTCGCGCTCGCGCTCGAGGCGGCGGGCGAGGATGGCGAGATTCTGCGCGTCGAGGTCGTCGATGCGACCGAGGATGCGATCAAGCGGGCTGAAGCGACGACGGGCCATGGTCAGGAGGCCTTGCGCGCCGCGACGAGGCGGGCGATGGCGGCGATGAGCTGACGCGCGACGGCGGCCTTGGAGGCCGGGCCGATCACTTCGCGGTAACCCTTGCGACCTAGGAGGATGAGTTTGTTGTCGTCGGAACCGAAGGCGCCCTCGGGGCCGGCGACGGAATTGGCGGCGATCAGGTCGAGCCCTTTGCGCTCGAGCTTATCCAGGGCGTGGGCCTCGACGTTCTCGGTCTCGGCGGCGAAGCCCACCAGGAACTGGTCGGTGCGGCGTTCTTCGGCAAGGGCCGAGACGATATCGGGCACCGGCTCGAGTTCGACCGTCATCCCCTGCCCGTCCTTCTTCATCTTCTGCGGGGCGGTCGCCTTCGGACGCCAGTCGCTGACGGCGGCCGTCATGATCAGGACGTCGCAGGGACCGAACAAGGCGTCAGCTTGGCGATGCATCTCGGCGGCCGTGACGACCGGGTAGACCATGACGCCCGCGGGTTCCGGCAGGGAGACCGGACCGGCGACGAGATCGACCGACCAGCCGGCTTCCTTGGCGGCGGCCGCCAGCGCGAAGCCCATCTTGCCCGTCGACGGGTTGCTGATGAAGCGAACCGGGTCGAAGAACTCGCGCGTAGGACCGGCGGTGATGAGGCAGCGGAGGGACAAGGTGAGCGGAAGATGGCAGATGACGGATGACAGATGACCGATGAGGCCGATGACTGCCCAGGGGGACACCTTGGCGGAGGAAAGGGGCGGAAACAATAGAGAAGGGGTAGGGATAGGGGTAGGGGTTGGGGTAGGAAAGGCAGAGAGAACAATTATTCCCGGGTGGCAGGTGGCGGCCCCAGGTGGCGGGTGGCAGGCAATCATCCCGACGCCTGCACCTGAACCTGAATACCCGTACCCGATACCTGATGGCCGAGACCTGAGACCTGAAAATGCGCGCCCGCCACCTGCCACCCGGGGCCGCCACCCGCCACCTGAAGCGACTGCCTCACCCTATACTCGATACTCCATACTCTATACTCTCGAGTTTGCCCCTAGGACAGCACATGGTGCTGTCCCTACCCCTATCCCTTGCCTTCTCCCTCAGGGCCTCTCACATTCCCGCCATGGACATCTTTCTGGCGACGGGCAACGCGCACAAGGCCGAGGAATTCGGCCGCATGTTCGCCAAGGCGCGCCTCGACGTCCGCGTGCGTTCCGCGAAGGAACTCGGCGGCATGCCGTACGTGGAAGAGATCAGCGGCACCTTCAACGGCAACTGCCGCATGAAGGCCGAAGCCCTGCGGGCCATCGCGCCGCGCAAGGCCTGGGTGCTCGCCGATGATAGCGGCCTATGCTGCGACGCCCTCCAGGGCGGACCGGGCGTCGACTCCGCGATCTACGCCGGCATGGGCGCGACCGACGCGCAGAACCGCGCGAAGCTCCTCGAAGCGATGAAGAAGGCTCCGCTCCATAAGCGCGGCGCCCGCTTCGAATGCCACCTCATCCTCCTCGGACCCAACCAGGAAGTCGGCAAGTTCGTCGGCCAGTGCTGGGGCAAGATCCTCGAAGCCGAGGTCGGCACCGAAGGCTTCGGCTACGATTCCCTCTTCGTGCCGGCCAATGAAGACCGCACCTTCGGCGAGCTCAGCCCCGCCAAGAAAGACTCCATCAGCCACCGCGCCAAAGCCTTCCAGCTCATGGCCGCCTGGCTGCGCGAGAATGGGGTAGCTTGAGGGCAATGAGGTAGGGGCGCCACTGCGTGGCGTCCGTGGACGGACGAAGTCGACGGGACTAATCATTCACCCGGCTCAACCTATCTTAAGCTGCGAACGGACGCGACGCAGTCGCGCCCCTACCTCTCAGAAGAATACCGCTTCGGGCGCGGCTATTTAATTGACACCAAACGCATCCGGCGGATCCGAGCTATATTTGTCGGACTCAAAACGTAATCCGTTGACAGAAAAAGGCGCCATATCGTCCCCCGACGACAGGCCGTTCCAGACCTCCCGACTAGGAAGAAGATTCCTAAAAGGTAAAGGCACGGTATCTAAATCCGGATACGGATGGTTGTGTTTCCCAGGAATATAGGTGAATTCTAGACCGTAATTCATTTTATCCGTTACGAATAGGGCAACCATAGCACCAAGCCCCGAATCCGGTTCGGCCCCGTCCCAAAAGGCCCAGCCCAAATCGCAGCGAGCCCAATCATATCGGGTAATCGGTTCCGAAATAACTCCATTGACGAAGAACCCACTAATTCCCGAGGCGTTGAATCCTGTTATGGAGAATACAACCTTGGCATCTAATTTAGCCTTTTCCCGGAAGACAACCATGGCCTTGTCGTGGAAAAATCGCATGTCCGCCTCGGATACGTTGTCGTGTATGCTCATGACTACTTCACGGGTTATAATAGGCTGTGCTAATTCTCACAACGCCGTCTAGGACCGTGCCATCGATTTGAAAAGCAACCCCTTCTACCACAAGTGGCTGCCCTTTGAATGAGGGGCATTTTCCTTGGGCTTCTGCTAATCTTGCGACATTCGCATTTGCGGCATTTTGGATCATGTTAAGAGCTCTTCTTGTTTCTTCTGTGCGTAGGCCAATTTTGCTCAGCCAAAGCATCATATTGTGCTGGGGCTTATTGAAAAAGACATGGTGGATTTTTTGAGCTTCATTAATAAGCAGCCGTCCCTGCGGGGCGTTCCTAATCATCATAGATTCAGACATTCTTATAACTTCGCTCACATTTCCTTGGGAAACAAGCACCCCTAGTTTAATCATTGATTGTGAGACGCTGTCCAAACCGAGTGCCTGCGGGTCTTCGAATCCGTGCGCTTCCATGACCGCGATACCGTCCGCTAGAATAGCCTGGCCATATGAATTCGGAAAACCCTGCAAGAAATTGCTGAACTCCGGATCAGACATCACGTTTGTGACATCTGGCATCCAGTTTTCCGCTTCCCGCATTGCGACTTCGGCATTTTCACAACAACCACATTCGGGCTCTTCTTCAGGCTGAATGTCATCGACCCATTCGAGGACTCCGGGCACCCATTCCGTAGTGACAACCCAATCCGGATTTAGCACCCACTCTTCATATGATGGCTCCGAAAGAAGGTTTCCTTCTTCGTCGTAGGTATTTTCGCCGGTATATCTCGTTTCCCATTGCCCATTTCCTGCGGAGTAATCCCAACGTCCAACTTCCTGTTCATAGCCTCCACGCACTTCATACCAAAAGCCGTAGCGCTCGACACCGTCGATAGTTTCCCAATGAGGTGTACTTGAGAATGGATCTTCTTGGGCTTTGGCACTAGGAACTAATAGCATCAACAGCACGACAAACAATGCTGCTAGTTTGTTAAGGTGCATTCGGGGGATTAGGGGCATGTTGTTCAAAAAATTTGTCGGCCTGCTTGGATGAGTAAGTTTGCCCCGAACCACCGCTAACGTACAAAACCTCTGCGGCCTAGATTGGCGCGTCAATGAATAACCTTTAGATATGTCACCTAGCCCAAGGCATAAAAGCAGCCATGAACACAGTGAAATATAACCGCTTTGGGTTCATCGAGGCTCATTTGCGCGGTAAAATTATTATGATTAGGCTGCTACAAGAGTCAACAGGTGAGCACACGCGCCCCCACATGTTGCGCCAAAGCCTTCCAGCTCATGGCGGCGTGGCTGCGCGAGAATGGGGCAGCGTAAGACAAAATACCCAAATCAAAGGGAGACCGGAAACCGGATGATTAGCTGGGGAGCCATTTTCAGGTCTCGGGTCTCGGGCCTCAGGTCCCTGGTTCGGGTTATCAGGTGCGGGCGTCAGACCCGGGACCTGCACCCGAACCCGAATAACTGAACCTGACACCCGACGGCTGAGACCTGGGACCCGAGAACGTTGTGTCTTTGTGTTTCCCAACCGCTAACCGCTTACCGCCAACCGCAACTACCTTTTAAAAAAACACCGCTTCGGATAACGCTTCCGGGACGCCCATGAAGGCGACGCGCTGCGAGATCTTGCGGGTGTCGTGGCTGCGCGTGAAGACGATCGAGGCGTTGGAACAGCCCTCGGAGTGCTCCCAGGAGAAGCGGGCGCCGTCGGCGAAGATCCACTCGGCGTCGAGGCAGTCGCCCGCGGGAGGCTTCTCGGAAAGGGCGAAGGAGACGTCGAGGTGCGAACGCGTCAGGCCGGCGCAGTGCGTCAGGCAGGAACGCATCCACTCGAGGATACCGTAGGCTTCGCCGCGCATGCCGGCACGGTGCGAGACGGTGACCGAACGGAGACCGCGGACGAGCTCGGCGGGCTTATGCGCGGCGAGGTACTGGCCGAGGGCCTGGCGGACGGGCAGGCAGCGGGCGACGGAAAGGTCGCGCACGGCCTTGGGCTTCGGGAAGGCCTGCAGGAAGAAGGCGTCGCCGGCAAGCGAGCGGTCGGCGACGACGCGGCGACAGCGGGCGGTCCAGTTCAGCCAGGGCTTGAATTCATCGGTGGTGACGCCGTGGGCCCAGACGTTGACCGGAAGGTCGCCTTCGAGCCAGGTGGAGACGAGCGATTCGAGCTCGGGCGTCGGCGCGCCGTGGGCGAGCATGAGCGCCTCGCAGCAACGCTTGCCGCGGCGGGAGGGATCGAAGAAGCAGAGGACGTTGACCTTCGCCTCGAGCGGCGCGGCGGCCTCGGCGGCGGGACGCGCGGCGAGCACGACGAGGCGGCAAGGATAGCGCTGGGCGAAGCGGATGGCTTCGTCGAAACGGGCCTGCGCATCTTCGGGCGTGACGTCCGCGCCGAACATCAGCACGAGGTTCATCTGCGAGGCGCGCGCGGCGTCCTCGCCCTCGTCGGCCCACGCCTTGTCGAGGGACGGCAGGACGGCGGAGATCTTGACCGGGAAGCCCGGCA
>Ga0315907_10008728_pt1 | contig 10367 bp, 7 predicted proteins | sample LakEriMetagenome_3_FD_203525 | JGI IMG/M metagenome (GOLD analysis project Ga0315907, IMG submission 203525) | Freshwater fungal communities from buoy surface, Lake Erie, Ohio, United States - Buoy 12 MA123 | ecosystem: Environmental > Aquatic > Freshwater > Lake > Lake biofilm | place: USA...
TGGCCCAGTTTATTTAGGAGTAGTAGTTGTTTTCTTGTCTTTATTAGGATTGGTTTATTTAAAAGATCGTTCAAAATGGATTTACTTAGGTGTTTCAATCTTGGCTTTAATGCTTTCATGGGGTAAAAATTACATGGGATTAACAGATTTCTTTATTGATCATGTTCCAGGTTATAACAAATTTAGAACTGTAACTATCATTTTGGTATTAGTAGAATTATGTTTACCAGTAATCATGGTTTTATTATTGAATAAATTAATTGTTGATAGAGAAGAAATTAAAACAAATAAAAAACCATTTTTAATTACATCAGTTGCTTTTATTATTGGTTTATTTTTGATTAAATCAATGGGATTGAGTGATGGATATACAACAAAAGATGAATTAAATCAAATATCAAATATTAATGGCATTGTTTCAAAACAAATTTATGAAAAGAATCCTGCTGAATTAGCAAACGAAGGTATCGATGTAAACAATCCACAACAAATGAATCAGGTAATTGAATATCAAGCAAATTTTTACAAAGATCAATATGAATCAATGAAACTTGCGAGAAAAGTGATTTTCAATTCTTCCATGAATCGTTCGTTAATAATTTCTATTTTGACAATTGGTTTAATTGCATTGGTATTTTATTCCACAATTTCAAGTTTATATGTAGTTGCAGGTATAGGGTTATTAGTAATTTTCGATTTGGTTCCAGTCAATTTAAATTATCTAAATTCTGATGAAAATAATAGTGGGAAATATAATTTTTGGATTGAAAAAGAAGAAAAGGCTTATCCTGTTGCATCAAATCAAGCTGATTTATCGATTTTAGAAAACGAAATTAAAAATCCGGTAGTTGCTTCTCTAGTAAACAAAGGAGCTCAAGATGGTGCAAGAAAAGCAGATGAATTAGGCTATATAGGCATCTATAGAACAAGAATTATTGATGCCTATAAATTTAGTGCACTTAATTTTGCAACTAATTACCGTGTAATGGATTATGATGGATTTTGGGGATCTTCAAGAGCTTCATATTTCCATAAATCTTTAGGAGGTTACCACGGTGCTAAATTGACAAATATTCAAAATTTATTTGATTTCCATTTATCAAAAACGAATAATAAAGTGATTGATATGTTGAATGTTAAGTACATTATTCAAGGAGAGCAAATGGCACCAAATCCAACAGCTTTAGGAAACGCTTGGTTTGTTAAGTCTGTAAGATCTGTTCCGACTGTGAATGATGAAATTTTAGCATTAGGAAAAGTATTAGAAATTAAGAATTTAGGGAAAGGTGAATTTATCGTAAACGGTAAAAAAGTAGCTGAAGCTAAAGTTCATGGTACTGAGAAATTACAATATTTCATTCCTGGAAAAGATACATTAGCAATTCCTTTATCTAATGGATTAACTAAAGGAATGCAAGCTTTATTTGTGATGGATGCAAATGGATCAACGAATTTGATTCCTAAAATGACGCAAAATGCTGATACTGCAAATTCATTTCAAACATTTGTTAGCATTGAATTATTGAGTGATTTTGCTCCAGAAAGAGAAGCGGTTATGATCACTGCTGAATCTTCAAAATTGACGAAAAAATCATTTTCTGCTGAAGGTTCAATTAAAATGAAATCATATTTGCCAAATAAAATTGAATATACTGCTGATTGTAAAGGAAATCAATTAGCTGTTTTTTCTGAAATTTATTATACAAATGGATGGAAAGCATATGTTGATGGTCAAGAAGTTGAAATCAGAAAAGTTGATTATTTGTTAAGAGGATTGGAATTAAAAGGCGGGAAACATTCAATTGTTTTCGAATTTGATTTACCAAAATACCATAAAGCAAATACGTATTCAATCATAGCGTTGCTTATTTTACTTGGAGGAATAGGAGCAAGTGTTTACACGGATAGAAAATCAAAGGTTAAATCTGCGGAGTAAATTGTTGGATATAAAAAACTAATAATTGAAATTAGTTTTTACTTTTTTAAATTGTGAATTAGTATGAAGCTTATTTTAATCTGTTTAGTGTTATTTTCATTGAATTCATTTTCTCAAACAACTGAATTGAATTGGTCTATTTTTCATCCGATTAAAAAAGAATGGATTGAATTAGGGGGGAAGGGTTCGGTTCAAGAAGCTTTGATAAAATCAGGAGAACTTCCAGATCCTTATGTTGGATTAAATGAGAAAAAGTTCGATTGGATTGAGAATTATGAATGGGAGTTTAAATCCAAGTTCTTTTTGAATGAAGAACAATTTAATTCGACTTTTTTAGAATTAGAATTTCCGAATATAGATACCTATGCAAAGGTTTACGTTAACGGTCAATTGATTATTACGGCTGAAAATTGCTTTAGACCTTATTCATCTCAAATTCGTTCATTGGTTAAATTAGGTTACAATGATGTCAAAGTTGTTTTTACTTCACCGATTAAATATCATGAGGAAAAATACAAAGCTGAAAAATATCATTTACCAGCAACGAATGACGTTCACCCAACAATTAATATTGCACCGTATACTCGTAAACCTCAATATCAATTTGGTTGGGATTGGGCGTTGAGAATGAATACAATCGGTTTCTGGAAGCCTATTATACTTCATCATTACAATGAAAATCGAATCACGGGAAAAAATTGTACGACTGTTGATTTAACAAAAGAAAGTGCTAATCTTGATTTAGAAGTTTATTTATCTAATCCTGCTAAAGGAAAGATTTATTGGAAAAGTCATTTATTTGGAGAAGAAATTCTAATAGCAAATAATCAACAAAAATTAAAACGTTCAACTGTTCTTGCAAATCCAATATTATGGTGGCCTAGAGGACAAGGTGATCAACATATTTATACAGATAAATGGACATTCTTCAACGAAAAAGGAGAGAAGATTGATGAAATCTATGTCAATTTTGGTGTTCGTAAAACAGAATTGATTAATGCGCCAGATGAATGGGGTACAAGTTATTATATCAAAGTCAATGGTCGACCAATCTTCTGTAAAGGTGGAGATTACATTCCACAAGACATGTTTCCTGCGAAAGTGAAAGATGAATCTATTTTGAAGTTGGTTGAAGAAATGACAAAGTCAAATTTTAATATGATTCGTGTTTGGGGAGGTGGTTATTATCCAGACGATGTTTTCTATGAAGCTTGTGATGAAAATGGAATCATGGTTTGGCAAGATTTAATGTTTGCTTGTGCAATGTATCCAGGTGATCAAGCATTTTTAAATAATGTGAAACAAGAATTAGAATACCAGATCCCAAGAATTGCTTCACATCCATCAGTAACTTTATTCAATGGAAACAATGAAGTTGAAGTTGCTTGGGGGAATTGGGGTTTCCAACAGAAATACGGAATTTATGGTGATGATGCTAAATACATAGAAGATTCTTATAGAAAGCTATTCAAAGAAATGGCACCATCTGTCATTCAAGCGTTTACTAATTTACCTTATATTCATACATCGCCTTTGAGTAATTGGGGGAAAGATGAATATTATAATCACGGAACAATGCATTATTGGGGTGTTTGGCATGGAAAAGATCCTATTGAAGATTTCGGAAGAAAATCAGGTCGTTTCAATGCTGAATATGGTTTTCAATCGTTTCCAGAGTTTTCGACTTTAAAAACATTTTCTGATAAATCACAGTGGAATTTAGATTCAACAGTGATGAAACATCATCAAAAAAGTTATGTAGGAAATGGAATGATTTTAAAACAAGCGAAACGTTTATATGGTGAACCAAAATTATTTGAAGAATTTGTTTATTTTTCTCAATTAACTCAAGCGAAAGCGATCAGTATTGCAGTAGCAGGACATAGAACTGGAATGCCAAGATGCATGGGGACTTTGTACTGGCAAATCAATGATTGTTGGCAAGCTCCAACATGGTCAAGTATTGATTATTTTGGAAATTGGAAGAAATTACAATATTCCGTAAAAGATGATTATGAGGATGTTGCGATTCTTTCAAAGATTTTAGAATTGGGCAAAGAAGACTATTATGTTGTTTCAGATGCTCCACAAAAATTCAAGTCGACAATATTGATGAATATTTATCAACCGAATGGTAAATTAATTTTATCCGATACTTTTTCTATGGATTTACAAAGAGGATTTGTAGAGAAAATAGTATTAGATAAGGAACAAAAATTATTAAAGAATAAAAATTATGTAGTTCATTTTAAATGGAATGATGCTTCAGGAAATATCAAAGAACGTTCATTTACACATATTTACAAACAACATCCAAAAGCAAAAACGCACGATATCAAGTCAACAATTATTTCCAATGACACGATTAATAAAATTGCTGTTTTAGAAATTGATAATAAGTCATTTGTTCAAGATTTTTGGATTACTTCTTCTAATTTAGGAATGTCGTATTCAACCAATTTTAATGATTATTTGCCTGGAAAACATTTGGTTGAAATTCGATATAATGTCCCTTTTACAATTTCAGATTTAAATTTTTATTGGAGATAATTTAATCTTAATTACAATAAAACAAACTGTTTTTCGGTTATTATTTTGTTTCCCTCCTTGAGGAGGGATTAAGGGAGGTGACAATAATAAACTTTGAAATAAAGAGGGACGATACTGAATTTGATTCACAGTTATCATCCCCCTTGGTCCCCCTTCAAAGGGGGAAAAACAAACAAAAAACTATGAAATACTTCACACTACTAATTTCATTTTGTGTATTTACACTTCTTCATTCACAAGAAGATAAAAAATACAATGGTGAATTCACTTTAGGAATTCGATCAACAACCAGCTTTTTTGATAATACGAATGATGGTCATCCAGGACTTGGAACTGGAGGGAATTTTAGAATTCGCTTATCCGATCGAGTGAATACAGATTGGTTTGCAGATTATATCTTTTCTACAACTAGTTTGTTGAAACGAGCTGATTATCATATTGGTTGGAGTGTTTTGTATTATCCTTTTAATGTTCAAAATAAAGGATTTAGACCGTATGTTTTAGCTGGACATTGTTTTGATTATTCAGAATTAACCGAATTAGCGAATTATTCGAACAATGCACATCGTTTGAGTTCAGCTATACAAGGAGGAATTGGTACGCATTATTATTTCACTGAACGACTAGATGCAACGGTTCAATTTCAATATATGATGCATCTTGGAAGACATTTACATGCTGATATTCATGAAGTTGGAGATGTTCATTTTCATACAGAAAAAGGTGCTATGAATGAAGGACATTTGTTATTTACTGTAGGTTTAAACTATACATTAGGGAAATTATGGGGAAGAAAATAATTTTATTTCTAATGATTTTTCAATCGTTAGTGATACAAGCTCAAGACTTTTCAATTTCAGAGAGAAAAGGTACGCTAAAAGCAACGGGTTCATTTTATCCTTCTAAAAGATTTGATGCACAAGTAGTTGAATATTTTGTTGGAGGCAATGCTGAATATTTCATATCCAACAATTATTCTTTTAGAGGTGATATTTATGGTTTAGTAGGGCAGATGAAAATGGCTTCAGATGCTAACTTAAATACGTCCTTTATTTTGAATTATGGGTTTAATAAACATTTTGTTAAAAATAGGTTCAATTCCTTTTTAGGCGTTTTTACTGGAATGACTTGTTTTAAAAAGAGTTTTCTGGAACTTCAATATGTACCAAATGCTGGATTAACAATTGGTACTCAATTTTATTTCTACGATTATTTTCACTTCTTTGCAGAAACACGTTATATTCATCATCGAAGTCCTTATTCAAATGGGAATATCGATGAAATTTCTTTTACAGCAGGATTGGGTTTTCAATTGCCCGTTAAGAAGTTATTAGGTAAAAAAGGGATTTAGACTTTACTTCAAATCCTCTTTCGTAAACATCAACGGCAATAAATTTTGAATACTTTCTGAAATTAGAATTTCACCAACTTCTCCCGACATGATTACTTTTATTGGTTGTTGATGTCTCGTTTCGTATTCAGCCATCGCTTGTCTACAAGAACCACAAGGAGAAATCGGTTTGTCAATTGTTTCATTTTCAGAGTGACAAGTTATTGCAATCGCTTTAATTTTTTGATTTGGATAATTTGCTCCAGCATAATACATAGCTACTCTTTCAGCACAAAGTCCAGAAGGGTATGCAGCATTTTCTTGGTTATTTCCTTGAATAATAGTTCCATTTTCCAAAAGTACTGCCGCTCCAACATGAAAGTTGGAGTAGGGTGCATAAGCTTTCTGAACTGCTTCTTTTGCTTTAGCTAATAGATTGAAATCCAATTGATTTAATTCAGTTTCATTGGAATAACTTTCAAATTTTAATTGAACTATTTTTTGTTCTATGCTCATAAATCAAATTGCATCAGGATTATCAATTTCGCTCAAATACATTTCACGATCAAATTCTTTTTCACTTTTAGCAATGACCATTGTAGCGACACCGTTTCCGATAATATTTGTAATCGCTCTTGCTTCGCTTAGGAATTTGTCAACACCTAATAAAAATGCTAATCCTTCAACAGGAATTTTATGCAAAGAAGCTAGGGTAGAAGCTAATACTACAAATCCACTACCAGTAACACCTGCAGCTCCTTTTGAAGTTAACATCAAGATTCCGATAATCATTAATATTTCACTAAAACTCAAATGAACACCGTATAATTGAGCAATAAAAATAACTGACATCGATAGGTAAATTGCAGTTCCATCTAGATTAAACGAGTATCCAGTTGGAACAACTAAACCAACAACTGATTTTTTACAGCCCAATCGTTCCAATTTTTCCATCAAATTGGGTAAAGCCGTTTCAGAAGAAGAAGTACCAAAAACAACAACAATTTCTTCTCGAATGTATCTTAAAAACTTGATTAGACTTAGTTTGTAGATACGCATGATGGTGCCTAAAACAATGAAAACAAATAAAAACATTGATAAATATACACTTCCGACCAACTTTCCTAAAGGAATTAAAGTATCTAAACCAAATTTCCCTACAGCAAAAGCGATTCCTCCAAATGCTCCAATTGGTGCTAGATACATGACATATTTCAACAACTTAAACACAAATTTTGAAGCAATTTCCAATTTATGAACGATTTGAATACGTTTAGAAGAATAGTTCAAAAGGATTCCATAGGTAATCGCAACAATTAAAATGATGATTGTCAAGTTATTTAGAAGGAATTTAGAAATGGTAAACGCTTCTTTTTTCGTATATTTTGAAATATCTCCAGCTTCTAATAACGCTTTGTCAATGTGACCAGGTTTTAAGAAATAAGCTAAAATAATTCCGATTGCTAAAGCTAATGTTGTTACAACTTCGAAGTAAAATAAGGCTTTCAATCCAATTTTACCGACTTTTTTCAAGTTTCCGACTGAGCCGATTCCTAGAACAATTGTCAAGAAAATAATTGGCACAACAAAGATTTTAATGATACTCACAAACGTTTTTCCAACGTATTCCATTTTAATTCCAGTTGCTGGATAATAATGTCCTAACAGAATACCTGCAATCAAAGCAAGTAAAACATAAAAGGTTAAATGAGTAACGATCTTTTTAGCCATAATTTTTTAATTCATCTAAGAATGTAAATATATGGAATAATTGATTTGATTATTAATTCATTGAAAATGGTTATAAAGGTTTTAATGTTGAGAGATTAAATTATTTACATCTTTTCTATTTAACATAATCTATCAATTAAAAATTCTTCAGAATATTTTGTTTGGAATATGTTCCGAAATATAAGAGGGTGATTTATTATCATTTTGTTTATAATGATTAAATTTTGATTGGTTAAATTTTCATATTTTTAATTCTAATTTATTAATATGTTTTATTGATCCATACATTTATCCATAATTATAATTTCAATTTATTCTATTAATATTTTATTCTGTATCAGTATTTCATATTTCATAATCTTTATGATCTTTCTTATTTTGATACTTGGTTATTTTTTCAATATTATTCTTAATTATTCATTTGAGATACTCAATAATCCAACATTCAACATTTATAATTCATAATTTATAAATTTGTCCTATAATTAATATTATGTTAAATAGATTTAAACACATGACAATTCAATTACTGTCATGTGTTAAAAATAAAGATTGGTAATTATTCCATCGTTACTCTTCCGATCATACAACTTGCATACGATTTTGCTTTTTGAAAAAGTGAATTTTCATCGTTTTCTACAGGATAACCTAAATGTGCTAATTTATCATGAATCAGTTGTAAGTTTTCATCATTTTCATAATCAAATGAAACAACTGAATTTTCGATATCTACGTGAACATTCGATACACCTTCGACTGAATCTACTCCTTTTGTAATCGTGTTGGCACAACCGCCACATTTTAAATTTTGAATGGTAAATTGACTTTGCATAACTTATGTTTTCTTCTAAGTTAATGCTTGAGGAAGTTATTATGTGTAATAAATATTACATTAAAAACTACCCAAATGTGTTGAAACAACTCTAAAACCAATCATTGGACTTGGATTAACTTCTCCTTTAAATTTATCATCTGACAAAATTCTAATTTCTTCTTCTGAACTCATCCAATTTCCTCCAGCTGTTCCAGGATTTATGGGTTTATGATTGTCTTTGTCAATTTCGTTATAAACCATTTCTGAAACATTTCCACTCATACAATACAAACCAAATTCACTAGGTAAATAAGATTTTGAAGGTGCTAAAATATCATTTGTTAAATATAATGTACCATTCTCTTCTAATGATCTTTTATAATTTGCCATAATAATTCCATTTTCGTTTATTAAAGAATCACCCCATGGATAAATTATTTTCTTTCCAGCTGAACTAGCGGCATATACCCATTCTACTTTTAAAGGTAAACGAATATCGCAATATTTCTTCCCATTAGAATAATAGTTAGGATTTTTTGATGTATTAAAGTTGTAAACAGCATTTGATAACCATTTACAATACATTTCAGCACCTTCTCTTGAAATATTTACAACCGGAAAATTATCATAAGAATTATGAGAAAAATAAAACTCTTTCATCTTATTGTCTTGACCTCCGGGGAGATTTAACCACTGATTTTGGTCCGGTTTTGCCTTTAAAAAACCTTCTTTATTTCCTTGAATTAACAAATCAAATAAAAATGTTCGATATTCTAAATTACTTACTTCAGTTTTTTGAATAATGAATGATTGAAGTGAGATCGTTTTATCTTCATATTCAAAAGTACCTGCAGGTAAATAAGAATATTTTCGTGAATCCAATTTTGAAAATGCTTTAATCATTTCTTTTTTTACTTTATTATTTTCTTTAATCTCTTCATCCGTTAATTTTGGGAATGGATATTCATCAACAAAATTATCATCCTCTAAATGAATTCGTTTGTTTTGATTGTCAGGTGTTTTTACATTTAAGTCATTAGCAGGGATAATAATATTTTCTGAAATAATATTCTCGGAAATTTCATTAGTCGCAATTGAATCATATTCTACTGATGTAGAGTTAGAATAATTATTATTCGCTAATTGAGTTTCTTTTTCGATCAATTTAGATGAACTATTTAACGATTTTTGCTCTGAAATTATTTTAATTTCATTTTGGCTTTCAATTGTATTCGGTATTAATAAATACGCTAACATTGAGATGGTACAAATACTTGAGATCATGATTATCAATTTTTTAGTTGTTAAAAATTGACGTTTTGTTTGAGCTTTAGATATTGAATTATCCAATGAATTAACAAAACGTTCTTTCGTTTGATCAAAAGAATATTCAGTTGGTTGCTCTTTGGCTAGCTGAAATAAATCGTTTATTTTAGAATGTTTATCCATGTTGCACCTCCCCTGTTTTTAGTGATGATTCAAAGGTTAAGATTTCAGTTAATTTTTCTCTTCCACGTTTTAAGCGTTGCTTTACAGCTGATTCACTAACTTGTTGAATTTCTGTTATTTCTTTAATGCTAAAACCAGTGATTTCAAATAATATTATTGCTTCTCGTTGATCTTCTGATAATTGTGCTAATGCTTGATGTAAAAAATAAATATCTGTACTTTTTGAACTATCTGCATGTTGATCTTTGATTAAAAATAACACCTTATCTTCCTTTAATTCATCTTCTTTATTCTTTCGATTCTTGTTTGCTAAAATGCGAACACTAATTCCAAAAAGAAAGGATAAAAATGCATCTGAAGATTTTAACGTTTCAAATTTTTCAAATGCAATAAGCAAGGTCTCGTTTATTAAATCGCGAAAATCCATATTTCCATACACTCTTGCTCTGCAGAAGCGTTCGAACCTATCATGAATCGGTTCGTAGAGTGCTAAAAATTGTTCTTGCTTTTTTTTACTCATTTCAATTTGTCATTCTTACTTGTTCTTTTAGGTAAGT
>Ga0315907_10008729_pt1 | contig 10366 bp, 7 predicted proteins | sample LakEriMetagenome_3_FD_203525 | JGI IMG/M metagenome (GOLD analysis project Ga0315907, IMG submission 203525) | Freshwater fungal communities from buoy surface, Lake Erie, Ohio, United States - Buoy 12 MA123 | ecosystem: Environmental > Aquatic > Freshwater > Lake > Lake biofilm | place: USA...
GCGATGCTCTGGAGTTGTTGAACCTCGTCGTCGCTGAGAACCAGCGGCGGCATCGGGCGACCAACTGCCATGGAACGACTGCCCTTGGGAGATACTCCCTATTTTAGCATTTACTTCCGGGACTGTACACTAGATCACCCAAGCTGAGCAGCATGATCCGGCCCGCATCGCCCTTGAGGATCAGCTGCCGGATCCAGCGCAGCTCAAGGCCGCACCACATCTTGCGGGGGTAGTCGGGGCTGAGCACCACCACGATCAGATCAGCCTGATCGCGATAGAGCTGGGGCAGGTAGACATCCAGGTTGGGCCTGGCGAATTCGGCCTGGTGGAATTGGTCGTAAAGGATCCGCTGCCGGCCCCAGGTGAGCGCCAGGGCTTCTGCCAAGGGGCCGACCTGGGGCCGATCCTCGCCCGCATAGGAAAGGGCCACCACAAAGCGGCGACCGCCGGCCGCGGCGCTCAGGGCCTGCCTCCGGTCTTGCTCAGCGGGAAGTTCTGACCGCGCAGGTCGCTCATTGGTGTCTGCTCGTACTTGAACAGCTCCTGGGTGATGCGTTGCACCTCCCTCTCCACGTAATCGGCCACCTCGCGCACGCCCACCTGACCATCGCGGTTGCTATCGGCCGCGCCGGCCAGGGCACGCAGCAGGGCGCCAGTGAAGATGCCACGCTGGTTGTCGGGGCTTTCCAGGGCCATGCGTTCATCGCCTGCGGCGGCGAGCACCACCCGGCCGCTGAGGCGGGAGAGGCGATCGATCGCCCCCTTCTCGGCCAGGGAGCGGCCACTGAGTGCGAAGGCGCCGGAGCTGCAGGTGTCGAGCACCACCACGGTTTTCGTGCTGGAGATGTTGGTCAGGAGGGCGCGCAGTTCCTTGCCGCCAAGGCCGCCGGCGGCGAGGGATTCGCTGTTGCGGTAAAGCAGATCCTGGGGCAGGAACACATATTCGCCCTGCTCGCTGGTCACGCCATGGCCGGCCAGGTAGAGCACGAAGAGATCGGCGGGCTTGACGCGCTGGGCCATCGCCGTGAGCTCCTGGCGGATGCGCTCGCCGCTCGCCTGCTCATCGCGGAGCAGCACCGGGGGCGCCACCCGGGCGGTGCTGGCGCGGCCGGCGGCGGTGAGGGACTCCTGGAAGGCCAACGCATCCCCCGCCGCGAAGCGCACACCCTTGCGCAGGGCGCCATCGCGGTAGTTGGTGATGCCCACCGCCAGCAGATGCAAAGTGGCGGGTTCGCTGCTGGCGGTGCCGGTGAGATCGAGGCCCACCGGGAGGGAGGCGACGCCACCGCGGCTGTAGGCCAGGAGCTGGAGGCGGCTCTTGCCGGCGGGGGGCCGCAGCCGGCGGCGGTTGATGCCGCCCACCGGCGGATCGCTGCGGCCCGCCAGCACGGCGCATTCAAGCTTGAGTTCCACCGGCCCGATGCCGCCGCCCTGATCAGTGAGCTCATAGGTGATTTCGAGATCGCCATCGGGGAGGGTGCGCTGGCTGAGCAGGCGCAAGCGCGGCGGCAGGGTGGCGGTGGAGAGGCTGGTGCGCACATCCCCCACCTCGACCACGGCGGCCGCGATGGCCGCTTCATCGCCCGCGAGGCGACGGGCGATCAGATCAGGCCGGAAGAACTTCTGTTGCAGCTGGGCGGAGCTGATGAAGGTGCCGGCCTGGTCGCGGCCGTTGTTGAGGTGATAGCCAAAGAGCTCGGCGCCACCGGGGGAGGCGTCGTAGAAGCCCTCGGGGGTCCAGAGGATCCAGCGCTTGAGATCGGGGTGGACGAACAGGGCCAGGGCCTCGCTGCCGGCTGCCGCCGTGCCCTCGGCGCGGGTGCGGTACCAGCGGATCGTGCCATCGCTCAGGGCTGCCACCACAAAACGGCCATCGGCGCTGAGGTTCACCATCCAGGCCACGCCGGGTGTGGAGGAGCGCCAGAGCTCGCGGCCTGAAGCATCAAAGAGCAGCAGACCCCAGTCGCTGCCGACCGCAAAGGAACTGCCAGTGGAACTTATCGCCACACCGAAAATAGTATTGTTCTTATCGGTGATGGGCCTTCCGGACAATAAAAGGATGCCCTGGCGTCTCTGGAGCGCCAATCCGTTGGTGATGGGCGGTACGCCTTCTGAGGTGCCGCCGCCAGGGAGCAGCAAGCGCCGCTGGGCAAGATCAAAGCGCACCAGGCGGGCAGTGGGCCCCATGTCGCTGCGGCTCACGGCGCGAAACTCCAGCCAGCGGCCGTCCGCTGCCAGGCGAAACGCTTTAAACGTACTCTTGCCGATGTAGGGGCCGGGGTTGCCGCGGAGATCGAGCACCGGTGGCCCGGCAAAGACAGCGGTGCGCCGCAGCAAGGGATCAAGCACCCCCCAGGCCGGATCGGCTCCGGCATACACAAGACGGCCATCGGCCAGGGTCCGCAGGTCCACCACGGTGTTGGTCATGCCCAGTGACAGGCGCTGGGGCGCCCCGCCGTCGGCGGGCCATACCACCAGGGGATGGCTGTCGTCGTCCTGCCTGTAGCGGCCAGCGGCGAGCAGGTGCCGGCCGTCCGCACTCCAGGCCACCTTGCTGAGGTCGCCATAAGTGATGGAGCTGGTGTCGGCCGGAGCCAGGGGCTCCAGGCTGCGGCCATCAAGCACCGCCACCGCTGTGCTGTCGTTGAACCCCACGGCGATGCGGTGGGCATCGGGGGAAAAACGGGCAGAAAATGGCTGCCTGCCACCGGGCGCGGCGCGGCGCACCAGGGGATAGAGGCGGCCGCTGCCGCTGTCGCCGTAGAGCCGCAACTCACCGTCGTAGCTGGTGGCGAGCAGGCGCCCGGCGGCATCAAAATCCACACTAGAACTACCATCGCCGTACTCGCCATCGACGGCCAGCTGCGCCCAGGCGCCTTGGCCCATAGCGCCATACACGCGGATGCCATTGGCACCCGACAGGGCGGCGGCCAGGCGGCGGCCATCGGCCGCAAAGACCAGGTCTCTCACTGTTGACGGCAGGCCGGAGAGGCGCTGCAGCAGGCGGCCGCTGGCGCGATCGAACAGGTAAATCGACTGTTTTGTTTTCTCAGGATTGGTGATACCCCCCAGGGCCACCAGGGCGCCATCGGGGCTGAGGGCCACCGCAAGGAGCTTGCCCTCAGCCCCTTCCCCCACCGGCACCCGCAGCACCCGCTCCAGCTGGCCGGTGGCCAGGTTCCAAAGGCGGGCGGTCTTGTCTTCTGAGGTCGTGACGGCCCATCGGCCGGCCCGATCCACCGCGATCCGCCGGATGATGGCGGTGTGCATGCCGGCCTCGATCGCCGGGAAAGGCTTGGGGCTCGCGGGGGGCTCGGCGGCAGCTCGTTCCGTGGTGGAGGGCTGGGCGGCGGCTGGTGGCCAGGGCAGCGGAACCAGTAGGGCAGCGACGGCTATCGGCAGCAGCGCCCGTGCAGGTTGGAGCGGGATGAAGCCTGGCAAGGCGTCGCAGCGATCTGCTGAGCCAGGATAGGAATCCCGCCCCCATCTTGGCCATCGGTGTTCAGCTCGTCACTTTTGGCGAAAGGGCAGCCAAAAGCTGGTGATCACCGCAGTTCGCTGTAACGACGCCCGCAGTGATCGCAGGTCCGGCATTAGCTGGGGCTACCGCCGTTGTGTCGTGCCAGCCACCTGGCTCAAGGCGTGCTCACCCGTTGCCGCTGCCCCTTGCGCCTGCCTGGTGCCGTCCCTTTGACGGCTTTTGCCGGCTCAGGCTTCTTTTCCGGAGCGGATCCATTCGCCCCCACCGCTGGTGGCAAGGTAGCCCGCCAGGCCTGAATCCACTGCTGCGGCAGCCACTCCCCCTCCCACAGGGGGATGAGCTCCTCCACCCGGTAGTCGCGGAAGCCGGCGAGCACCGCCCGCAGGGTCTTGCGCTGGGCGGCTGGGGCCTGGCGGGCCGCGCCCTGGAAGGTTTCGATCGGATCCAGGCCGCGGCGGGTGGCCTCAGCGCTCACCTGCTGGCGCCAGTGGGCGGAGAGCTCGGCGGCCAGGGCGTCTTCGATGGCGGGCACCGGCTCTGCTGGAACCTGGCTGTAGGCCTCCGGTACGGGCAGCAGGCCGACGTAACAGCACCAGAAATCAGCCGGTCCCCAGAGCTGGCCGTCATCGCCGCAGATCGCTTCCGCCTGCTCCAGGGCTTGGCGCAGGTCTGGGCTGTGGAGGGCACCCCAGTCGCGATCAGCCAGGCGGCGGTTGACATCGGCGAGCTGGAAGTGGGCCTGGGCCCGCAGGTCGCCCGCCTTGCCTTGCTCCACCATCGAGACGTTGCCGCTGGAGACGGTGGCAAAGCCCGCCTCCCGTCCCCAGCGCTCGACGGTGTATTGGGTCCAGCCGTTGCGCTCGCGCCAGAGGCGCAACATGCGGCCAAAGGCCTCGCGAGCGGCAGTGTGTGTGTCCTTATAGGTTTGAAACATATCGGCCATAGTGGCTCCGGCTTCTATGGACAGACTCTAAGACAGGCTCGCTGACTCAAGGCACGGGATCACGGGTGGAGTCAGGACGTTCTGGGCAGCTCCGCCACCGCACTGCCGTGATCTCATCGCATGGAGCAGATTTTTCCTAGTGGTGAAGCGGGATTCTGTGCCCTGTCGCCTCAGATCCGCCCTGGCGGAGCGGAGCACCTGGGTCGCCGGTTCAGCTTTGCTCAAGAGATCTGAGGTTCTAGGTTGCGCTCAGCTTTCCAAGCTCAATGGAACCTCTCGCCCCACCGATCTCCATCAACCTCACCCCGCGTCAATTGGCCTGGCTGGATGGCCGCCGGGAGCGGGGCTCCCTTTCCCGTTGCGCCGTCATGCGCTTGGTGCTTGATGAGCTGATCCAGCAGGAGCAGGGCAGCCAGGGCAGGGCAAAACAGCCGCCCAAAGCCCCCCGTCGTGCCGCCAAACCCCGCGGAGAGGCCTGAGGTGGAAACAGCCGACGACTGGTCCATCGATGGAGAAGCGGCCCGCCGCTTTCTGGCCCTGCTGGGCAAGGAGCCGGCCACCACCCGCCTGCGGGCCTTCCCCCATCGCGGCCATCCCCGCCGCGGCGCGATCGGGGCCCGCAAGGGCTCGTTTTATCTGGCGCGGGCCGCGCGCTGGCAGCGAGAGGGTCGGGGCGTGTATGTGGTGATCAACGACGGCGGCGATCGCAACAGCGCGATCCACAGCTGCCGGGCGTTGTTCGTGGAGTGGGACGGTCGGCCGATCGCCTGGCAGCTGGAGGCCTGGCGGGAGCTGGGCCTGCCCGAACCATCGGTGATGGTGGCCACGGGCGGTCGCTCGGTGCACTGCTATTGGGTGCTCAAGCAGCCCCTGCCGCCCGCCGAGTGGACGCCCCTGCAGCGGGAGCTGATCGAGAAGGCCCAGGGCGATCGGTCCTGCTGCGATCTGGCGCGGGTGATGCGGGTGCCCGGCTCCTGGTATCTGAATGATCAAGGCCAGCCGGTGGCCCGCGTGACGATCGCCGCCGCGAGTGGCCACCGCTACGGCGCCGAGGAGCTGGCTGCGGCGCTGGAGGCCAGTCGGGATCTGGCGCCCTTGGGCCAGGAGCGTCCTGGGCTGGCAGGTTTTGCGGGCTCGCCGGCGTCCACCGGCCTGGCTCCAAGTGTCGCTGCCGCGACGGCGCCGATCGCCCTGCTCCCCCCGGCGGATCCAGCGACACCGCACCCCCGTCACTCGGCAGACAATCAGCCTGCCGAAGCAAAACCCCGACCACCGCAAAACGCCCCTCGAACACCTCTCCCCCCCGATCCCGAGCAGCTCTGGCACGACATTTGCAACGCCCTGGCCGCCATCCCCCCGCGAGTGGCGGGAAGCAACAGCTACGCCACGTACCGCAACATCCTCTGGGGCCTGATCAGCGCCTGCCAGGAAGCAGGGCGGGGACAGGAGGAGGCGATCGCCCTGATGGAGGCCCACAGCCCCAGCGCCGAGAGCGGCTGGGATGTGCGCCAGGTGGCCAACTCCGGCGGCACACAAATCAGTGCGGCCACCTTCTGGTTCCACGCCCGCCGCCACGGCTGGCGGCCCGAGGGGCAGGAAGGCGGCTCGTCCGCCTCGTTGGCCGCCGCTGGACTGCCCTGGCCCCCTCATCACCCCTCCGCTCGCAGGAGCCCGATCGCCAGCCCTGCCCCCGGAGGCGGCTCAGCCAGCGTCGGGAGCACCAATAGCCATAGCCCTTCCACCAGCCCTGCGCCCCGCCGCGGCCCCGTGCACCTCCCCCTGGCCCGCCGCCTCGATGCCCTGGAGCACTGCATCCAGGCCCTGCTGGGCCGGGAGCCCAACAGCCTGCGGCGCCATGCAAGGGTGCGGCAGGCGCAGGCGGCGCTCGATCTCAAGGCTCTGTTGCGGCATCAGGAGATCGGCCAGCTGATCCTCGAGGCCCACGACCAGCGCCACGGCAACCGGTTTCACCCCCTGGCATCGAGCCAGCGGCTGTCGATGACCATGCCCCAGCTGAGCTGGGAGATCCCCCAGTGCCTGCCCAGCCTGGACCTCACAATCCTGGGCGGCCGGGCCAAGGTGGGCAAGACGCGGCTGGCCCATGCCCTGCTGCGCTGCCTGCTCTGCGCGGAGGATTTCCTCGGCTTTGGTGCACCGCCGGCGCCGCGGCCGGTGATCCTGATCAGCGACGACCAGGCCGATGGCGACACGGCTCAGATGCTGCAGGAGTCCGGCATGTGGGACCACCCGGCGCTGCTCTGGTCCCGTCGCTTCCGGGCCACAGAAGCCAACCTGGAAGCCCTGCGCGGTTGCCTGGCGGAGCAGAGCGGCGCGGTGGTGATGCTCGATTCGCTGCGCTCGATCACCCGCTCCTGCTGCTTTGGCGAGAACGACCCCGAAATGGGCTCGCTGATCTACGACCTCAAGCACCAGATCACCGACACCGGCGGCACGGTATTGCTGGTGCACCACTGCAACAAGGCGAACGACACCACCGGCACCGAGGCCCTCTCGGGCCACAACGCCATCGACGGTGCGGCGAACACGATCCTGACGCTGCATTACCTCAGCCAGGAGAATCGCCTCCAGAAAGAGTCCCCGCAGCGGCGGCTGGTGCGCGAAGCCCGCTCAGGCCCGCCGGTGGATCTGGTGGTGGCGATGGAAGGGGCAGGCGGGCGCTTTGTGCGGATCGGCCCCTACAGCGATGTGCTGGAGGAGCAGGAGCTGCGGCAGGGCCGCCAGAAGGCCCTGGATCGTCTGCAGAAGGCCACCGACGAGCAGCAGCAGGTGTTGCGGCATCTGCTGGAGCGCCACCAGCGCGGCGAGAAGGGTCTGCCCCTTCTGGAGTTGCTGCAGGCCGTGGGGGCGCTGCCGGATACGGTGCGGCGCAAGCGGGAGCTGGAGGGGGGCGAACTCAACCGCTACAAGGGCCTCGGACGTCTGCTCAACGACCTGCCGGGGATCGTTGTGACGAGCCGGCATGGAGAGGGGGGCCAGGGCTACACCCTGCGCTACAGCCTCAGCGATTGCGGCGCGGACTGGCTGGCGCGCGTGCTCGAACCATGAGCAGGTGTCGCCTGGAGGCGACAGGCGATCGGCCGCGGAGGGCTCCAAACCCTCCGGACGTGAGGAATGCAGGCTGCGGGGGCAAGGAATTCCGAGGAATGCACGCGGCAAAATCGGCCAAATCGATTGCGCTGCAGGAGAAGACAAGGAATTCAAGGAATTCGGGCCTTGTTCAGCGGGTGGCGATGGGGGCTGCACACCAGACGACCAGTGCGGCAAGGGCGCCGCATGGCCGGCTGGTGAAATCAGGGTGGGGTAGTCCTGGCTGTCCTGGCGGCTGATGCGCACCAGGGGCCCCGGGGCCAGCGGCCGCTCAGGATCCGGCGACAGTCGGTGGAGCACGGCGCTGAGCTGGGCGAAGGCTTCGCCGTTCTCCCGTTGCCAACTGGCCCAGTCCTTCACCAACCCGTTGCAGAGGCTGCCGAGATCTGACTGGGGATTGGGCAGGCCGGTCCACACCTGCTGACTGCTGAACACATAGGCCCTCGTTTGCTCGGGCATGTCAACAGCGCCTTTGCGCTTCCAGGCATTGCGCGCTGGATCCCACACGGCAAAGGCGCCATCGGCCATGGCATAGACCACCAGACCGGGGTTCACGGGGCGGCCCGCCAGCTCGTAGCCTGGATCGCGACCCCAATTCAGCAACGACAATCACTGTCCCCAGCGAGGCAGTGATGCAAACGAGTCCCCACTGCTGCTGGAGGTGGATGGTGCGGTGGAAGACGATGATGTGGTCATGGGACGTGAACAAGGCGATCAGGCCAAGTACGAGGCCGCCGACGGCCTGGATCAGACCTAAACGGTCGAGGTTGAGGCGCCAGAGGCTCTGGGATGGGTGTGATTCAGGCGGAGCCGAGGGGGTAGAGAGATCTGTTGCTGTGGATCCGAGTCGGTGGCATCGGCGGGATCGGGGTCGGCGGGTACAGGATCTGCTGGGCGGTGGTGGGGGCTGCCGAAAGATCGATGCCACCAAAACCAGCGCTGTGGTTCACCCTGTTGGCTCCTGCACACCTATGGCGACCTCAATCAGGCTCCGATCCCTCAAACCCAGCCTGCGCCAGCAGCGTCAAGAAGAGCTGGGATCGGGCACGGTTGGTGGCAAAGGGAGCTGGGGGGAAGGGCTAACCGGCGGAGGACGTGGGAGCGTGGGGGAAACGGTTGGAACCGTTGACATCCGGTGGGGAGTTGTCGGGATCTCCGGTTCTGTGCTGTCTGATCTGTGCCAGCGAGGGGTTCAGCCGTTGCCCTTGCGGCCTCTTCGACGCTGCGGACAAGGGCTGAGACGGCAGCGGCAAGATCGATCCGCCCCTGATCAGCCGATCAGAGCCGCGGCCATCAGCGCTGTGGGGATGGGCATCAAGGCCACCGCGCCCAGGCCTGCAGGGCCTGGAGGGCCTCAGCAGGGCCCTGTGGTTGGACCTTGCGACACGGCGGCCAGCGAGCTTGCAGGCCTTGTTGGGTGCGCTTGCCGGCGGCCACCACCTCCGGGTCTGTGGAGACGCTGGCGGGATCACGCAGAAGCGGGTGATGGGCCAGGCGGGCGCGGGTCAGGCGGAACGAGTCCTCTGGGGACGCGATCCCGCGGCGCAGCGTTCGATCATCCGAGCCGCTCGCGATCAGCCGGCCATCGGGGCTGATCGCTACCGACCACACCACACCACACCTTCATGGCCCTTGAGGGGGGGCGCCGATCGACGCGTCGCTCTTCGCGTCCCACAGCCGACCTTTTCATCATACGAGCAGTAGGCGATCATGCGGTCATCAGGGCTGTAGCCGGCAACTTGAGCCAACCTGCATGGCCTTTTAGGGTTAGCGGTGGGTACGGGGCGCTGTTCTCCAAAACAGCAGCTTTCCCTCTAAATTTCCGCCAATGATTTGAAGGCTATCGGGGTCATAGCCGACAAACCAGATCCAATCCATATGGCCCTCCAGCGGTGAGCCCACGGGTGCTCCAGTCTTTGCATCCCACAACCGCACCGTTCGATCAGTGCCGCCGCTTGCGATCTGGCGGCCATCGGGGCTGAACGCCACCGACAAAACCCAACCCTTATGGCCCCTAAGCGGTGGGCCCACAGGTGCCCCAGTCTTTGCATCCCACAACCGCACCGTTCGATCAGTACCGCCGCTTGCGATCTGGCGGCCATCGGGGCTGAACACCACCGACAAAACCCAACCCTTATGGCCCTCCAGGCCCACGGATGCTCCTCTTTGTCCGTCCGATAAGTCAGACAACCACACCTTTCCATCAAAACCGCCCCTGGCGATCTGCCGGCCATCGGGGCTGTATGCCACAACCGTCTCTCCCTCGGCGTGTTGGAGAAGAGGTGTAATTGGGGCGCCGAGGGACTGCAGCATCTGCTTGGCCCTAAATTCTTCCCGTTCTGCCCTCCAAGCTTGCCGTTCTGCCGTATCTAGCTGATTCTTAACTTCCTCAAGGTAGCTATATATCTCGGCCCAGCGATCCTTGAAGTTTGACATTGCGACTGAAAGTATTATTAGGGAAGGTCTGATCAAGCCGGGACAAATCGATTGAGACCGTCTCAATCTCATTGATGAGATGATTCTGAGCAGATTTTGACCCTTCATTCCGAAAATCGAGGTTGCTAAAGCCCCGTGGCGATCTTGCAGCATGTATTTCTTCTTTATTTTCTGCTTCCTTTCTGTTGACAAGGCACACCAATCCGCCATCTTATGCCAGGTTCGGTATCCTTCTCCGCACCATCCAAAGATTCGCGAGCGTAAATAGCAGCTTTAGGGCACCTCGAAAAATCAAAATGCTGCTTGGCCTTGTCGCGGCCCGGCGTATAATATGGTTGGAAAATATCGAGCCAACTGTGGGTCAGAGAGGCTTCTGGGACGAACAAGAGAGAATAGCC
>Ga0315907_10008732_pt1 | contig 10363 bp, 3 predicted proteins | sample LakEriMetagenome_3_FD_203525 | JGI IMG/M metagenome (GOLD analysis project Ga0315907, IMG submission 203525) | Freshwater fungal communities from buoy surface, Lake Erie, Ohio, United States - Buoy 12 MA123 | ecosystem: Environmental > Aquatic > Freshwater > Lake > Lake biofilm | place: USA...
GAAACCAACCCAGAGAACCGCCAAAATGAAGGTCTCTTCAAGGTATTCGCCGAAAACTTCCCAATCACGGATACTCGAAACCAATTCGTTCTCGAATTCCTTGACTACTTCATTGATCCCCCCCGCTATACCATCGACGAGTGTATCGAGCGTGGATTGACATACAGTGTCCCCTTAAAGGCCAAATTGAAACTGTACTGTACCGACCCAGAACACGAAGATTTTGAAACCATCGTGCAGGACGTGTATTTGGGAACTATCCCATACATGACCCCACAAGGTTCATTCGTGATCAATGGTGCTGAACGTGTTATTGTATCGCAGCTCCACCGCTCACCCGGTGTGTTCTTCGGTCAAAGCCGCCACGCCAACGGTACTAAACTTTATAGTGCTCGTATCATTCCGTTTAAAGGTTCGTGGATCGAATTCGCAACCGATATCAATAACGTAATGTACGCGTACATCGACCGTAAGAAAAAACTTCCGGTTACTACCCTACTCCGCGCTATCGGATACGAAAGCGACCGCCAAATCCTCGAAATCTTCAACCTCGCTGAGGAAGTGAAAGTTTCAAAAAGCGGTTTGAAAAAAGTGCTTAACCGCCGCCTTGCTGCACGTGTTTTGAAAACATGGATCGAGGACTTCGTAGATGAAGATACCGGTGAAGTAGTTTCTATCGAACGTAATGAAGTGTTACTTGATCGTGAAACTGTTCTCGAAGATCACCACATTGATCTTATCGTGGATAGCGGTGCGAAATTCATTATTCTTCACAAAGAAGAATCGAATTCTGCCGATTTCACCATCATCCACAATACCCTTCAAAAAGATACCTCAAACTCAGAAAAAGAAGCGGTAGAATACATCTACCGTCAATTGCGTAACGCAGAACCACCAGATTTGGAAACGGCTCGCAGCGTAATCGACAAACTCTTCTTCTCTGAGCAACGTTATGACTTAGGTGAAGTTGGTCGTTTCCGCATCAACCGTAAACTCGGATTGAATATCAATCCTGAGCAACGTACCCTCACCAAAGAGGATATCATCAGCATCATTCGCTACCTCATCGAGTTGGTAAACTCGAAAGCAGATGTGGATGATATCGACCACTTGTCAAACCGTCGTGTACGTACAGTTGGTGAACAATTGTACAACCAATTCGCAGTAGGTCTTGCCCGTATGGCTCGTACCATCCGCGAACGTATGAACGTGCGTGACAACGAAGTCTTCACTCCTATCGACTTGATCAACGCTAAAACGTTGAGCTCTGTGATCAACTCGTTCTTCGGAACAAACCAGTTGTCACAGTTCATGGACCAAACCAACCCGCTTTCTGAAGTGACGCACAAACGTCGTATGTCAGCACTCGGTCCTGGTGGTCTTTCTCGTGAGCGCGCAGGTTTCGAGGTTCGTGACGTACACTACACCCACTACGGTCGTTTGTGCACCATCGAAACTCCTGAAGGACCAAACATCGGTTTGATTTCTTCTTTGTGCGTCTATGCAAAAATCAACCGCCTCGGTTTCATCGAAACTCCTTACCGTAAAGTAGAAAACGGTAAAGCTGTAATGGATAACCTTGGTGTTACTTACCTCACTGCTGAAGATGAGGATACAAAAGTAATTGCGCAGGCCAATGCTGAAATTGATGAGAAAGGTAACTTCCTCACTGGTTCCGTGAAAGCCCGCTTGGAAGGTGACTTCCCTGTTATAGCCCCTAGCAACCTTCACTTAATGGACGTTGCTCCGAACCAAATCGCTTCGATCGCGGCTTCTTTGATTCCTTTCTTGGAACACGATGACGCGAACCGTGCGTTGATGGGATCTAACATGATGCGTCAGGCTGTGCCTTTGATGCGCCCTGAAGCTCCTATCGTAGGTACTGGTTTGGAAGGCCGTGTTGCCAAAGACTCTCGCGTATTGCTTACAGCAGAAGGCGAAGGTGTTGTTGAATTTGTGGATGCCAACGAAATCCGTATCCGTTACAAGCGTAGCGATGAGGATGAATTGGTGAGCTTCGATAGCCCAGTAAAATCATACAACATCAAGAAGTTTGGTAAGACCAACCAAAGTATGTGTGTTAACCTCCGCCCTATCGTTCAACGTGGCGATAAAGTAACGGAAGGTCAAATAATGGTAGAAGGTTATGGTACTCGTGGCGGTGAGCTCGCGCTTGGCCGCAACTTGAAAGTAGCTTTCATGCCATGGAAAGGTTATAACTTCGAGGATGCTATCGTGATTTCTGAGCGTGTTGCACGTGAAGATATTTTCACCTCTATCCACATCGAAGAATTTACTACTGAAGTGCGCGACACAAAACGCGGTGTTGAAGAGTTGACCTCTGATATTCCAAACGTAAGTGAAGAAGCGACGAAAGATCTCGACGAAAACGGTATTATCCGTATCGGCGCAGAAGTGAAAGAAGGTGATATTCTGATTGGTAAAATCACTCCTAAAGGTGAAACGGACCCAACTCCAGAAGAAAAACTTCTTCGCGCAATCTTCGGTGATAAAGCCGGCGACGTGAAAGATGCTTCATTGAAAGTTCCACCAGCAGTAACTGGTGTTGTAATTGACAAAAAGCTCTTTAGCCGTACAATTAAAGATAAGAAGCCAGTTAAAACCAACGAGAAAGCGATTATCGAAGCTCTTGATAAAGAGCACGATAAAGAAGTTCAAGATTTGAAACGCATTCTTGTAGACAAGTTGATCGCTATTGTGAAAGATAGCACTTGTCAAGGTGTATTCAACTACTTCAAGGAAGAGCAAATCAAGAAAGGTACTAAGTTCACCGCGAAGTCGTTGATGACATTGGACTACAGTGTAATCAACACAGAAGCTTGGACCAAAGATGCTGACATGAACTCCATGATCAAGCGTTGCGTTCACAACTTCAACCTTCGTTATAACGAGCTTTTGGGTTCTTACAAGCGTAAGAAATTCCAATTGACTGTAGGTGATGAGCTACCAGCAGGTATCGTGAAATTGGCCAAAGTTTACATCGCTCAAAAACGTAAGTTGAAAGTGGGTGATAAAATGGCGGGTCGTCACGGTAACAAGGGTATCGTAGCACGTATTGTACGTGATGAAGATATGCCATTCTTGCCAGATGGATCAACGGTAGACATCGTGTTGAACCCACTAGGGGTACCATCACGTATGAACCTTGGTCAGATCTACGAAACGGTATTGGGTTGGGCTGGTTTACAAACTGGTCGCAAATTCGCTACACCGATTTTCGATGGTGCTACTTTGGAAGACATCGTAAAAGCAACTGAAGAAGCTGGAACAAGCCAATTTGGTGTGACTCATTTGTATGACGGTGGTACTGGTGTTCGTTTTGAACAAGCAGCTACTGTGGGTGTGATCTACATGATCAAACTAAGCCACATGGTTGACGACAAAATGCACGCACGTTCGATCGGTCCATACTCGCTTATTACTCAACAGCCGTTGGGTGGTAAGGCACAATTCGGTGGTCAACGTTTCGGTGAGATGGAGGTTTGGGCATTGGAAGCATTCGGTGCATCAAACATTCTCCAAGAAATTCTTACCGTTAAGTCGGACGACGTTATTGGCCGTGCGAAAACATACGAATCAATCGTTAAAGGTGAAAACATGCCTACACCAGGTATTCCAGAATCCTTCAACGTATTGTTGCATGAATTGCGTGGTTTGGGCTTGAATATCTCGCTCAACCAAAACTAATATCGATGGGGAAAGGCTTCGGTCTTTCCCCATTATTGCTGAAACGAACGTGTTAAATACCCAATACACCTCACATTAAAAATGCTTCAAGCTAAAAAAGTAAGCCGTCCGAACAGCGACTTTCGTTCTATAACCATTAGCCTGGCGTCTCCTGAAGACATTTTGGAGCGTTCACACGGCGAAGTATTAAAGCCAGAAACCATCAACTACCGTACTTATAAGCCGGAGCGTGATGGTCTTTTCTGCGAGCGCATTTTTGGTCCAGTTAAGGACTACGAATGTCACTGCGGTAAGTATAAGCGTATCCGTTATAAGGGTATCGTTTGTGACCGTTGTGGTGTTGAAGTAACAGAGAAAAAAGTACGCCGCGAACGTATGGGACACATTACCCTTACTGTTCCAGTTGCTCATATCTGGTACTTCCGCTCACTACCTAACAAGATTGGATACTTGTTGGGTCTTCCAACGAAGAAGTTGGATCAAATTATTTATTACGAGCGTTATGTAGTTATCAATGCCGGTCCTGCTACCAACGCAGAAGGCATTGCTCTTCACGCATTCGACTTCCTAACCGAAGAAGAGTACTTGGATATTTTGGAAAAACTTCCAAAAGAAAACCAATACCTCGATGATCGCGATCCGAATAAATTCCTCGCGAAAATGGGTGCTGAAGCGTTGCACGATCTTCTTGCTCGTGTAAACCTCGATGAGCTATCATACGAACTTCGTCACAAAGCCAACACTGAAACATCACAGCAACGTAAAAACGAAGCTTTGAAACGCCTTCAAGTTGTAGAAGCTTTCCGTGATGCAAATACCCGCGTAGAAAACCGTCCAGAATGGATGATCACTCGCGTTGTTCCAGTTATTCCTCCCGAATTGCGCCCACTCGTTCCACTAGATGGTGGTCGATTTGCAACATCGGATTTGAATGACTTGTACCGTCGCGTTATCATTCGTAACAACCGTTTGAAGCGTTTGGTTGAGATCAAAGCTCCAGATGTAATCTTACGTAACGAGAAGCGTATGCTTCAAGAAGCGGTAGATTCATTGTTCGACAATAGCCGCAAATCTTCAGCAGTGAAGACGGAAAGCAATCGTCCATTGAAATCTCTTTCAGATTCATTGAAAGGTAAGCAAGGTCGTTTCCGTCAAAACTTGTTGGGTAAACGTGTTGACTACTCTGCTCGTTCGGTAATTGTTGTAGGTCCAGAATTAAAACTTCACGAATGTGGTCTTCCAAAAGATATGGCCGCAGAACTTTTCAAGCCATTCATCATCCGTAAGATGATTGAAAGAGGTATCGTGAAAACAGTGAAGTCTGCAAAGAAAATCGTAGATAAAAAAGAAGCGGTAGTTTGGGATATTTTGGAAAACGTATTGAAAGGACACCCTGTTCTTCTCAACCGTGCTCCTACCCTTCACCGATTGGGTATTCAGGCCTTCCAACCAAAATTGATTGAAGGTAAAGCGATTCAGCTTCACCCATTGGTGTGTACTGCATTCAACGCCGACTTTGACGGTGACCAAATGGCGGTTCACGTTCCACTAGGACATGCTGCAATTTTGGAAGCCCAAATGTTGATGTTGGCTTCTCACAACATTTTGAACCCCGCTAACGGTGCTCCAATTACCGTACCTTCTCAGGACATGGTACTTGGTCTATATTACATCACTAAAGGTCGTAAGGGAATTCCTGAAAACCCATGTCGTGGTGAAAATGGTACCTTCTACTCTCCACAAGAAGTAATCATCGCGTTCAACGAAGGACAATTGGATCTGCATGCGCATATCAAAGTTCGTTGGACGGATGTTAACGGCAACGCAAGCATCATTGAAACCACCACTGGTCGCGTACTTTTTAACGAAGTAGTACCTCACGAAGTAGGTTTCATCAACCAAGTGTTGACGAAAAAAGCTCTTCGCGATATCATTGGTGATATCTTGAAAGTTGTAGGAATTGCTCGCACTGCGAAATTCCTCGATGATATGAAAGACCTCGGATACTCTTGGGCGTTCCGTGGAGGCTTGTCATTCAAATTGACTGATGTAGTTATCCCAGCTGAAAAAGAGAAATTGGTAGGTGAAGCAACTCAAAAAGTTAACGAAGTATTCGATAACTATAACATGGGTCTTATCACCAATAACGAGCGTTACAACCAGGTAATCGACATTTGGACGAACACCAACTCTCGTTTGACCAACATCTTGATGGATCGCTTGAAGAGCGACCAACAAGGCTTCAACTCTATCTACATGATGTTTGATAGTGGAGCGCGTGGTTCTAAAGAGCAGATTCGTCAGTTGGCCGGTATGCGTGGATTGATGGCGAAACCACAGAAAAACGCTGCAGCAGGTGGACAAGACATGATTGAAAACCCAATCTTGGCAAACTTTAAAGAAGGATTGTCGATTTTGGAGTACTTCATCTCTACCCACGGTGCTCGTAAAGGTCTTGCCGATACGGCCTTGAAAACAGCCGATGCGGGTTACCTTACCCGTCGTTTGGTTGACGTTGCTCAAGACGTTATCATCAATGAAGAAGACTGTGGTACTCTTCGCGGTATCGTAGCCTCTGCCTTGAAGAAAAGCGATGAGATCGTTGAAACATTGCGTGAGCGCATCTTAGGTCGTGTAACCGTTCACGATGTATCGAACCCTGAAACGGGCGAAATCATCGCAGAAGGTGGCCAAGAGATCAATGAAGATATTGCTAAACTTATTGAAGAAGCTGGCATCGAAGAAGTTGAAATCCGTTCTGTATTGACTTGCGAAAGCAAGCGCGGATGTTGTGCGAAGTGTTACGGTCGCGACCTTGCTACCGCTCGCTTGGTTCAAAAAGGATTGGCTGTGGGTGTTATCGCCGCTCAATCAATCGGTGAACCTGGTACACAGTTGACCCTTCGTACCTTCCACACGGGTGGTGCGTCGTCAGCTAGCGCGATCGACTCAGATCTTCGTGCAAAATACTCGGGTACTGTCGAAATCGACGAGCTACGTACAGTAGATCGTATGTCAGACAATGGCGAATTGAAAACAATTGTAGTATCTCGTTCTTCAGAAGTGAAGATCAACGACGATAAAACAGGTGTTACATTAGCAACGGTTAACCTTCCATACGGTTCTACCCTTTCTGTTAAGATCGGACAATCGGTGAAAAAAGGCGATATCCTATGCGAATTCGACCCATTCAACAGTGTGATCATCACTGAGGAAGAAGGTACTATTCATTTCGACGCTGTAGAAGAAGGTATTACCTTCAAAACAGAAGTCGATGAACAAACCGGTTTCTCTGAAAAGATCATCATTGAAACAAAAGACAAGAAGAAAAACCCATCTATTGAAATCGTTCGAAACAAAGAAGTGGTAAAAGTGTACTCACTCCCAGTGGGCGCTCACTTGAACGTTGAAAACGGTCAACGCGTAGGTAAAGGTATCATCTTGGCTAAGATTCCACGTCAGGCCGGTCGTGGTGGTGACATCACCGGTGGTCTTCCACGTGTAACGGAATTGTTTGAAGCTCGTAACCCATCGAACCCAGCAGTAGTTGCGGAGATCGACGGTATTGTAGAATACGGTAAGATTAAACGTGGTAACCGTGAGGTTTCTGTTAAATCACGTACCGGTGAAGAGAAAAAATACCTCATTCCACTTTCTAAGCACATTCTTGTACAAGATGGTGACTTCGTTCGTGCAGGTATGCAGCTTTCAGACGGAGCTATTTCTCCAGGCGACATCCTCGATATTCAAGGTCCAACTGCGGTTCAAGAATACTTGGTAAACGAAATTCAAGAAGTTTACCGCCTTCAAGGGGTGAAAATCAACGATAAGCACTTTGAGGTAATTGTACGTCAAATGATGCGTAAAGTTGAAATCCTTGATGCTGGTGACACTCGCTTCTTGGAAGGAACCAATGCCGATAAAGCAGAGTTCGTGGAAGAAAACGACCTGTTGTTCGACAAAATGGTGATCACCGATCATGGAGATTCAGACCGTTATAAAGTAGGTCAAATTATCAGTGTACGCGCTTTACGTGATGAGAATTCTCAGTTGAAGCGTAAGGACAAAAAAGAAATCGAAGCTCGTCAGGCTATACCTGCAACCGCACGTCCAATGCTTCAAGGTATCACTCGTGCGTCATTGCAAACTGACTCTTGGATTTCAGCTGCATCGTTCCAAGAAACAACCAAAGTATTGAACGAAGCTGCCGTACAAGGTAAAACTGACTACTTGATCGGATTGAAAGAAAACGTAATTGTAGGTCACCACATTCCAGCTGGTACAGGTGTACGTCGCTTCCAATCTATGATTGTAGGCAACAGCGAAGAATTGGTTGCATTACAAGCTCGCAAAAGCAGCGAACGTTCAGTAATTGCTGAATAATTCGAAAAACATAAGCATAAAAAAACGCTCTGAAATTCAGAGCGTTTTTTTTTAGTCTTTATTTTTAAAAGAAGCGCGATATCCAACTCTCCTTTTTCTTTTTTGGAGCAAAGCCTGGGAAATAATATCCCTTTTCGGTGATCTTTATACAAAATGCATTAGTGGCACTTACCTCAATCAGATCCTGAGCGAGCAACTCGCCTTTCAATTCTTCCAAAAGTGTGGGGTTATAACCCCACCTATTTTCGCAAAACACATCGAGAAGAATAAAGCTATCTGGATTTTTCTTCAAAAAACGAAGAACCTCATCTAACATCGACATTTTGTTCATTTCTGGTTTGTTAAATGGTTTCGTGTACAAACATACCCAAATAAAGATACAAGTACCTTGATTTAGGCATTAAATTATTCGTAATGAAATGATAAGACGTCAAAAACATCTCATTGGAATCCACGAAAGGCGGAGAAAGAGATAACCTTTCAGTAAACCAAATGTAATTTCTATGACTTATAATTGCAAACCAAGATGGCTCACTGGATTGCAAGATCCAGTAATGCAAGTTAAGAGTCAATTTTAGTTAAGGTTTGACGGACTTCAGGAACGCCTGAAGTCTGTCATTCATTTGACGGTTGAATTGTTAATAGTTGCCCCACATTTTATCATTAGCCATCATTAATCGACGAAAAAACGAATAGCGTCGATAAAAAATAAAAAAGACAGGTCAATAATCAATCGTCTTTTTAAACTTTTCTTCCTATCTTTCCTCATACTGCAAGCGCATGAAAAAAGTAATCCCATTTCTGCTCTTTGTCCTTTTAAGCCTGCTTATTAAGGCGCAAGACCTTTACTTTCCACCCACCAGTGGCACCACTTGGGAAACCATCACGCCCCAAGAAATTGGTTGGTGTGCTGATGAACTGCCAGCCCTTCAAACGTATTTAGACGAATCCGATACGAAAGCCTTTCTCATCCTTAAAGATGGTAAGATTGTCGTAGAATGGTATTTTGGAACCTTCACTCAAGACAGTGTTTGGTATTGGGCTTCCGCTGGTAAATCGCTGACCGCTTTCCTCGTAGGGCTCGCTCAGGAGCAGGGCTATCTTTCCATTGATGACCCTAGCAGCAATTATCTCGGAACAGGTTGGACCAGCCTTACGCCCGAACAAGAATTGGCAATTACCATCCGAGATCAGTTAACTATGACTAGTGGTTTAAACGATGGCTTAGATGATCCATTTTGCACTGATCCGGCATGTTTGCAGTACATAGCTGCCCCAGGCAGCAGATGGGCTTATCATAATGCTCCCTACACTTTATTGGACGGAGTGCTTACAGAAGCCACTGGCTCGTCACTCAACCAAATGGTGCTCAACAATCTCAGTTTTACGACCGGAATCACTGGAGCATACATCCCATCAGGCTACAACAACACATTTTATAGTAGGGCACGATCGATGGCCCGATTTGGGCTTTTAATGTTGAATAACGGAATTTGGAATGGGAATGTGATCATGAATGATCAATCCTATTTATATGATATGATTCACCCCTCTCAGAATCTGAATCAATCCTACGGATACTTATGGTGGCTCAATGGCGGCGACAGTTTTATGTATCCTCAAAGTCAAATCGTATTTCCTGGAATGCTGATGCCCAGTGCGCCAGCAGATTTATATGCCGCTGAGGGAAAAAACGCTCAATTCATCAATATTGTTCCTTCAGAGAATTTGATAGTAGTGCGCATGGGAAATGATCCTGTAAACACTTTGGTTTCTGTTACTTATAACAATGAAATATGGGATTACCTCAATTTGATTCGATGTGGCGGGCAATCCATTCCTGAGTCAGTGCCGGAGCTCTCCCTTTTTCCTAACCCTGCACAGGATAAAATTTCAATCCAAGAAGGTCGATTCATTCAAGTTGAAGTTTTTAATTCTTCAGGTGAAAAACAGAAAATTGATTTTAATTCAACGGAGGTTGAAATCGCTTCTTTACCGCCGGGCATATATTATTTAAAAGCAGAGACCACCCAAGGTGTGGGCTCCAGTAAATTCGTGAAACAATAGACTTGAAATGTTAAAAACACAAGTCAAAACCTATATTTTTTGCGCCTTTTGAATTTTCATCGATAAAAAACTGCCTTTAGACAGTAACAAGTATAGGCAAAATAAGTAAATTAGCGGTAGGCATAGGAGGTTTGCGAGACCATTATTTCTAAGCTTAAACTAACAACAACTTATTTCCTTATTTTATGTCCCTTTCTACTTATTC
>Ga0315907_10008737_pt1 | contig 10360 bp, 7 predicted proteins | sample LakEriMetagenome_3_FD_203525 | JGI IMG/M metagenome (GOLD analysis project Ga0315907, IMG submission 203525) | Freshwater fungal communities from buoy surface, Lake Erie, Ohio, United States - Buoy 12 MA123 | ecosystem: Environmental > Aquatic > Freshwater > Lake > Lake biofilm | place: USA...
CACGCACCGCACGGTGCTGCTGGATGAAGCGATCGATGCGCTCGAAATTCGCGATGCGCGTCGTGACGGAATTTTCGTTGATGGCACCTTTGGCCGCGGCGGACACAGTAAAAAAATATTGGGGCAGTTGTCGACGCGAGGACGCCTGATCGCCTTCGACAAGGATACGCAGGCTGTTGCCGTTGCAGAGCAGCTGAGTGCGGAGGATCAACGTTTCTCTATCGTGCATGACAGCTTTGCCACGATGGATGCAGTGCTACCTTCGCGAGGCATGTCGCAGGTTGATGGCGTGCTGATGGATTTGGGTTTGTCGTCACCGCAGGTCGATCAGGCCGAGCGCGGATTCAGTTTTCGTGCTGATGGCCCACTGGATATGCGTATGGACACAACGCGTGGCATGCCGGCGTCAGCGTGGCTGGCAACAGAAACACAGGACAACCTGGAGAAAGTGATTCGCGACTATGGGGAAGAACGGTTTGCTTTTCAGATTGCAAAGGCGATTGTTGCTCGCCGGGCAATCGAGCCCATCACCAGTACAGGACAACTTGCCGCGCTCGTGGCTGGCGCCGTCAAGACCCGCGAAAAAGGCAAGGACCCGGCCACCCGGACTTTTCAGGCTGTACGGATTTTCATCAATAAAGAACTTGAAGAACTTGAAGCAGGTTTGACACAGGCATACGGCTTACTTGCGCCGTACGGGAGATTGGTGGTGATCAGTTTTCATTCGCTTGAAGATCGCATAGTCAAGCGGTTCATGGCTTCCAAAGCCAGCGTACCGCAGCCCGACCGTCGGCTGCCGATTCGTGCTGCCGATCTTCCCAAGCCAGCGATGAAGCTGCTTGTCCGGATCAAACCCTCTGACACTGAAATCGCTGCCAACCCGCGCGCGCGTTCGGCCGTCATGCGCTGTGCAATGCGTTTGCCTGAGGTGGCGGCATGAATCAGCGTTCGCTTATTCCCCTTATCGCGCTACTTGTACTGTGCTCGCTCTTGCTCGTCAATTCACAACACCAGGCGCGCAGACTTTTCATCGCACTTGAACAGGCGCAGCTGCGCCAGCAGCAACTTGAAACAGAATGGTCACAGCTTCAGCTTGAGCAATCCAATCTCGCCAAGCACGCGCGCATTGACGCGATGGCGAAATCCATGGGCATGATGGTACCCACGACGGATCGTACACGTTACATCACGGTGGGAGCTCGCTGATGCGCGCACCCAGCCGCAAAGCTGCTGCACGAGGCGTACCCTTCTCGCCGAGTCCTGTGCTGGCTGTGCAGCTGCCTGCGTGGCGTTCGCGATTTGTGTTGTTCCTGATGTTTGTTGCTTTTGTTGGTCTTGGCTTGCGTGCATTCTGGTTGCAGGCAATGACAACCGACTTCCTGCAAGAAAAAGGAAGAATGCGCTACGCGCGCACGCTGGAGTTACCTGCGGTACGCGGGAAAATTTTTGATCGTAATGGCGAAGTCATGGCAACCTCTTTGCCTGCCAAAGGCATTTGGGTCATTCCCGATGCTGTCGAGGTAACACCCGACAAGCTAAAAAAGCTTGCGCAACTTTTGGAAAGCAGTGTGCCGGAGCTGCAAAAGAAACTCGATTCCAGTGGTAATTTTGTGCCCATCAAGCGGCAGGTGGAGCCCGAGGTGGCAGATCAGATACTGGCGCTCGGTATTCCTGGTGTTTATGCACGCAAGGAATACAAGCGTCACTATCCTTCGGGTCCGATTGCCTCGCACATCCTCGGTTTTACCAACGTCGATGATGCCGGTATTGAGGGTATCGAGTATTCCCATCAGAAGGAACTTGCCGGACAAACTGGCAGCCGTCGCGTCATCCGTGATGGCAAAGGCAATGTGATCGAAGATATTGCCTATATACGCGAGCCTCAGGACGGCCGGGATCTTACCCTGTCGATTGACAGCAAGATTCAATACATCGCCTTCACGCATCTGAAAAAAGCGGTTGAGGAACACAAGGCCAAGGCAGGTGCGATTGTAGTGCTCGATGTGCAAACCGGCGAAGTTCTGGCACTGGCAAATATGCCGACGTTCAATCCGAATGTGCGGGAGGGACGTAACGTCAACCATATCCGTAATCGCGTTTTTACAGATACCTACGAACCAGGTTCCACACTTAAACCATTCACCATTGCCTTGGCCATGGATCGAGGCTTGGTCACCCCTGATACCGTGCTGGACACGCCAAACAAAATTACCTTTGGCTCCAAGTCAGTGGGTGATTCGCACGGTCATCCATCCAGCATGTCGGTGGCACAAATCATTCAACACTCGTCGAATGTGGGCACCATACGCGTGGCTCAGAAACTGCAGGCGCGTCAGATGTGGGATATGTTCACTGCCGTGGGCTATGGTCAGGCGTTACCGCGTTCCTTCTTTCCCGGCGCCGTTGCTGGCCGCCTGAGACCTTACAAGAATTGGCAGCAGGTTGATCAGGCCACCATGAGTTATGGCCATGGCATATCGGTGTCTTTAATTCAGGTCGCGCGCTCGTACATGGTTTTCGCGCGTGATGGCGAGATCATTCCGTTGTCTTTCCAAAAGGTCGTGCAAGCACCTCAGCCACAGCGGGTCATTACGGAAAAAACAGCAGTACAAATGCGCGAGATGCTGGAACGTGTCGTCGGGCCAGGGGGCACGGCACCGTATGCACAAGTGCGTGGCTACCGCATCGCCGGCAAGACTGGCACCGCGCACAAGGTCGAAGCGGGTCGGTATGTGAACAAATACGTGGCGTCTTTCGTTGGTCTTGCGCCTGCTTCGAATCCGCGCATCATTATTGCCGTGATGATTGACGAGCCTACCGGTGGCCAGCATTTCGGTGGTCAGGTCGCCGCGCCTGTCTTTGCAAACGTTGCATCGAGCACGCTGCGCTCACTCAACGTTGCTCCAGACACCTCGGTGGCCAACGTCATCATGCCGGCCACACCAGTGTCGGAGAATATGTGATGGCTGCCGCCATGATCACGACAGCCGACATCCATCAGTGGATGCGTACCACGGTGCCCGGTGCTCAACTCACAACAGATTCTCGACGGGTGCGCGCCGGTGACGTATTTCTCGCTTGTCCTGGCGAGTCGGGTGACGGCCGAAACCACATCGCGCAAGCCGTCGAAGCGGGTGCCCGTGCAATCCTGTTTGATGATGCCGACGATTTTCAGTGGGATGAGAGCGTTACGCTGCCTCATTTACCTGTGCATGATCTGGCGAAAATAGCGGGTCGTGTTTCACATGAATGGTACGGCCAACCTGATCGCGACATGTTGTGCATCGCAGTCACCGGTACCAACGGCAAAACATCCTGCACGCAGTGGCTAGGTCAGGCATTATCTCTGCAGCGCATGACAACGGCAGTCGTCGGTACACTGGGTATAGGTCAGTGGCGCAATGGTATGCGCGAGCTCTTCAATGCGACCGGCTTCACCACGCCCGATGCTGTGCAATTACACCGCGAACTGGCTGAACAGAAAAAGCAGGGTGCAGTTGTACTGGCAATCGAAGCATCATCCATTGGTCTAGTTCAGCGACGCATGCATGAGCTGCATGTCGATGTAGCAGTGCTGACGAATTTCAGTCGCGACCATCTCGATTTTCATGGCACCATGGAAGCCTACGAGGCTGCAAAAAGACAGCTCTTCGACTGGCCCGGTCTCAAGCATGCGGTGATCAATCTGGACGATGCAATGGGTCAGCGCGTGCTGGCGCATGTGTGCAAAAATCATCCCGGTCTTGCTGTGACTGGCTACCGTATTGAGCCTGACCAACTATCGAAGACACCGCCGGGTGTCAGCCTGCTGAGTGCAACAGATATCCGCGTGAGCCAGCAAGGTACGAGTTTCGTGTTGCATTCGCCCACGGGGCAGGGGATGGTCCGAACGCAGCTCATCGGTCGATTCAACGTCAGCAACGTGCTCGCCATTGCCGGTGTGATGTTCAGTCAGGGCATGTCGTGGCAGACCGTGGTGTCAGCGCTTGAGTCACTGGTAGCGGTACCCGGACGCATGCAGCAGCTGGGCGGCGTGGATGCTCCCTTGGCGGTAATTGACTACGCACACACGCCGGATGCATTAGAAAAAGCATTGCAGACACTACGTCCCGTTGCACAGGTACGTCGGGGTGAGCTGTGGTGCGTGTTTGGCTGCGGTGGCGATCGCGATGCGGGCAAGCGCGCACCCATGGGCGCGACCGCCTTGTTGGCCGATCATGTGATCGTTACTAGCGATAATCCTCGCAGCGAAGCGCCCGCCGACATCATCGCGCAGGTACTCGCGGGTGCCGAGCCTGCTGAAACGAAACTACAGGTGATTGAAGATCGCGCCAGTGCCATCCTGCATGCGATTCGCCATGCTGGAAAAAATGATGTGGTGCTGGTGGCGGGTAAAGGTCATGAAGACTATCAGGAAGTCAGAGGCCGCCGGCTCGCCTTTCGTGATGCCGATCATGCTGCACTGGCGCTGGCCACCCGTGCAACTCGAAACGGGGGCCATTGATGCAGGCGAGTCTTGCTGATCTGCTGCCTTCGATTGCTGGTGCGCGCATGACAGCACCAGCAGAATTTATCGGCGTCTCAACCAATAGTCAGACCGTCGTCGCCGGTAACCTGTTCGTGGCGTTGCGGGGCGAACGTTTTGATGCGCATGATTTTTTATCGCAAGTTATCGGTCGTGGTGCTGCGGCGGTGGTAGCCGAGCATGTGCCGAATGATTTTCCTCTGCCCGCATTGATTGTGTCCGACACCCGTCATGCACTCGGTCGGATCGCGCAGATGTGGCGTCGGCGCTTTGCAATACCGGTAGTTGGCGTTACAGGTAGTAACGGCAAGACGACAGTCAAGGAGATGATCGCCTCGGTGTTTGCTGCGGCCTATGGTCAGGATAATTTTCTCTCGACACGCGGCAACCTGAACAATGATATTGGCGTGCCACTCACCTTGTTTCGACTTGCAGCGCATCATCGTGCTGCGGTAGTGGAAATGGGTATGAATCATCCCGGTGAAATCGAGCTTCTGACCAACATTGTCGAACCGACCGTTGGCTTGGTGAATAATGCGCAGCGCGAGCATCAGGAATTCATGGTCAGCGTCGCTGCCGTCGCTGAAGAAAATGGCGCTGTAATTCGCGGACTCGGTGACGCCGGCGCTGCGATATTCCCCGGCGATGAGGAATACACACCGCTCTGGCAACGCTATGCGGGCCAGCGCACGATATACAGCTTTGGATTGGATACGTCGTGCGAAATCAGCGCGCTATGGCAGGCAGAAGATTTCGGCAGCGATATCACGATCAGCACACCAGATACACAGTTCAAGGTTCGGCTGTCCGCTGCGGGTGTGCATAACGTACGCAATGCGCTTGCTGCCTGTGCAGCTGCGATGGCCGTTGGCGTTGATGTTGATAGCATTGTGCGTGGTCTCGAGAGTTTCGCACCGGTTGCCGGACGATTGCAGCGCAAGACAGCATCTAATGGCGCTTTGGTTATTGATGATACTTACAACGCCAATCCCGACTCCGTACGTGCCGCGATTGATGTACTGGCCGCCGCACCAGCACCACGTACGCTGGTGCTGGGCGATATGGGTGAAGTCGGCAGCGAGGGCGTTGCATTTCATGAAGAGATCGGCGCCTATGCCCACGCGCATCACATCGATCGTCTGTTTACCCTAGGCACACTCGCACGTCATGCCACCCAGGCGTTCGGTCAGGGCGCCGTGCATTTTGACGACATGGACAAACTCACTGCAGTGATCACCGGCGTATCCGCCGGCACCAGCATACTGGTCAAGGGCTCACGCTTCATGCAGATGGAGCGCGTCGTCAACCACCTGACCGGTCAGTCAACGGGAGGCCACTGAGATGCTGCTCTGGCTTGCCCAATATTTTCAGGATCAGATCGGTGCACTGCGGGTCTTCAACTTCATTACCTTCCGCGCAGTATTTGCGACGCTGACTGCGTTGCTCATTGGCCTTATTGCGGGTCCGGCCGTGATTCGCATGCTCACCACGCTCAAGGTAGGGCAGGCTGTGCGTACTGATGGTCCGCAAACCCATCTGATCAAATCCGGTACCCCTACCATGGGTGGTGCACTGATTCTGATTGGCATTGCAGTCTCTACCTTGTTGTGGGGTGACTGGAGCAATCGTTTTCTCTGGCCAGTGTTGATTGTGACTCTGGGATTTGGCGCAGTCGGTTGGGTCGATGACTATCGCAAGGTTGTCTACAAAGATCCGAACGGCATGGCTTCGCGCGAAAAATATTTATGGCAGTCGCTCATTGGCCTGCTCGCGGCGTTCTATCTTGCTTTCTCGGTTTCGGGTCCTACCAATCTCAAAGTCTGGGCCTTGTTTACCGAGTGGGTGCAATCCGGCTTCGCGATGGAACTACCTCCAAAAACAGATCTGATCGTACCGTTTTTCAAAACGATTACCTATCCACTGGGTGTTTGGGGATTTATCGCACTCACTTATTTTGTGATCGTCGGTACCAGCAATGCGGTGAATCTTACCGATGGTCTGGATGGTCTGGCCATCATGCCCACGGTGATGGTGGGCTCGGGCTTGGGTTTGTTTGCTTATCTCACGGGTAGTGCGACCTATTCGAAATATCTTCTGATTCCGCATATTCCTGGTGCGGGCGAACTACTGATTTTTTGTGGCGCTATGGCGGGTGCAGGTCTCGCGTTTTTATGGTTCAACGCTTATCCCGCGCAGGTCTTCATGGGTGATGTCGGTGCGCTCGCACTCGGTGGTGCTTTGGGCACGATTGCCGTCATTGTTCGTCAGGAGATCGTGCTCTTCATCATGGGTGGGGTGTTTGTCGTTGAGACCTTGTCTGTGATGCTGCAGGTGGCCTATTTCAAATACACCAAAATGCGTACCGGAGTCGGCAAGCGCGTATTGCTGATGGCACCTTTACATCACCACTTTGAACAAAAAGGCTGGAAAGAAACGCAGGTCGTCGTGCGTTTCTGGATCATCACGATGATGCTGGTACTGGTCGGACTCTCGACCTTGAAGTTGCGATAAAACGATATGGACTATCAGAACAAACAAGTATTGGTACTCGGACTCGGTGAGTCCGGTCTGGCGATGGCACTCTGGCTTGCGCAGGCCGGTGCACGTATTCGCGTAGCCGATACACGTCCGGGCCCTGAACGTTTGTCCACACTGAAAGAAGCTTGTCCGCAGGTTGAATTTATCAGTAGTGAGTTTACTGCCGCCTTGCTTGAGGGCGTGGATCTGGTCGCGGTCAGCCCGGGTCTGTCGCCGAATAATGAACTCGCAGCGGTTTTACCTGCAGCGCGGGAAAAAAATATACCGGTCTGGGGAGAAATCGAGCTCTTCGCCCAAGCGCTCGCCGCATTGAAGGCCGAGCGTGATTACCAGCCCAAGATCATCGCCATCACGGGCACCAATGGTAAAACCACAGTCACCCGCCTCACCGGCCAACTGTGCCGTGCTGCGGGTTTGTCCGTGAAAGTCGCTGGTAATATCAGTCCCGCTGCGCTGGATGTGTTGCGCGATGCCATTGCGCACGATGAGCTACCGCAGTGCTGGGTGCTGGAGCTGTCCAGCTTTCAGTTGTTCACCACATTCAGCCTTAATTCGGATGCTGCGACCGTACTTAATGTCACGCAGGATCATCTTGACTGGCATGGCGACATGACTGCCTATGCTGATGCCAAAGCGCGTATCTTCGGTCCCGATACCGTGCGCGTACTCAATCGTCATGATGCACGCAGCATCAAGATGCTCAGCCCAAAAGCCCATTGCGTCAGTTTTGGTACCGATCTTCCAGCAGAGGCTGACAGTCTGGGTTTGTCGACCGAGCATGGCATGCAGTGGCTAGTGCTGGCGGTAGGCACCGAAGAAGGTGAAAAGAAAAAGCGTGGCAAGGCCGCAGTAGAGACCGAGTTATTCATAAATCGGCTCATGCCTGCGGATGCCCTGAAAATTCGTGGCCAGCACAATGCGACCAATGTACTGGCTGCGCTTGCACTCTGCCGTGCCATTGGCTTATCGCTGGCGCCCTTGCTGTACGCAGCGCGTCAGTATCGAGGCGAGCCACACCGCGTGGAGCTGATTGCCACGGTCGGTGGTGTTGATTATGTCGATGACAGCAAAGGCACGAATGTTGGTGCCACCGTCGCCGCTCTCGAGGGTTTGGGACAGGTCGAGCACGCTCATCTGATTCTTATTGCGGGCGGTGATGGAAAGGGTCAAGATTTTGCACCGTTGGCAGCTGCAGTGAAAAAGTATGTGCGCGCGGTGATGCTGATTGGTCGTGACGGACCCGCCATTCGTGCAGCACTCGCTGGTACCGGCGTCACGCTAACGGATTGCTGGACGCTGGAGCAGGCCGTGCAACGCGCCGCAGACGTCGCAAGCGAAGGCGATACCGTCCTGTTGTCGCCCGCCTGCGCAAGCTTTGACATGTTCAAGGACTACGCGCATCGTGCGCAGGTATTTTCAGACGCCGTCCATGCATTGGCCGCCAGCCGCGGTGAGGTGCTGGCATGAAGATGACACTACCTTTTTCGGGTGACAGCGAGCAGAACAACGCCGAGCTAAAGCTGGGTCAGCGCTCAAGCATGCTTGAATATGATCAGGCGTTGGTCTGGGTAACACTCCTGTTGCTGCTGATTGGTTTGGTGATGGTGTACTCGGCTTCGATCAATCTCACTGAAACCAAGAAGTACCAAAATGCATCGAGCTATTATTTCCTGGCGCGGCAGGCGGCCTATATTGGCATTGGACTATTACTTGGCTTAGTCGCTTTTCGAGTGCGCATAGAGCAGTGGGAAAAAATCGCGCCGTATCTGTTTCTCGCATCACTCTTTCTGATGGTCGTAGTGTTGATACCCGGACTCAGTAAAGATGCGGGCGGTGCGCGTCGCTGGATCAGCATCGGGCCGCTGCGACTCCAGCCCTCCGAAATACTCAAGCTGATGATGGTGATCTATGCCGCCGACTTCACCGTGCGCAAGCAGCAGTACATGCACAAGTTGACCAAAGGCTTCCTGCCCATGGCCGGTGCTGTTGGACTCGCTGGCGGATTGCTGATGCTGCAACCTGATTTAGGTGCAGCCGGCGTTGTGGTTTGCATCGCGATGGGTATTCTGTTTTTGGGTGGATTCAATATCGTCTGGTTCGGTGGTATCGCCGGCGTGCTGGCCTCGGTATTCAGTCTCATTATTCTGTTCTCGCCATGGCGTCGCGAGCGCCTGACGGCCTATCTTGATCCCTGGGCCGATGGCAACGTACTCGGCAAGGCCTATCAACTTTCGCATTCGCTGATTGCCTTTGGGCGCGGTGAATTATTTGGCGTTGGCTTGGGTGGCAGCGTCGAAAAACTTCATTATCTACCCGAAGCACATACCGATTTCCTGATGGCAGTCATTGGCGAAGAACTCGGACTGGCTGGCGTTTTACTGGTTACCTTCCTGTTTTATTTCATCGTTCGTCGTGCATTCGATATCGGCAGACAAGCGATTGCCACTGAAAAATTCTTCGCAGGCTTGGTTGCCAAAGGCATCGGTATCTGGATTGGTGTGCAGGCTTTCATCAATATGGGTGTCAATCTCGGTCTGCTACCCACCAAAGGACTTACGTTGCCACTGATGAGTTTTGGTGGCTCGGGCATTGTTACCAATTGCATCGGTATCGCAATTCTGCTGCGTATTGATTATGAAAATAGAGTCCTCATGCGCGGAGGCCGCGCATGAGGACTCTATTTCGGTGGAGGCTAACTTTGCGTAACAAAGTTAAGGTCTTGTTAGCGTCCGGCCGGCGCCAAAACACCTTACCTCGCGGAGGCCGCGCATGAGGACTCTATTTCGGTGGAGGCTAACTTTGCGTAGCAAAGTTAAGGTCGCGTTAGCGTCCGGCCGGCGCCAAAACACCTTACCTCGCGGAGGCCGCGCATGAAACACCTCATGGTCATGGCAGCGGGCACGGGCGGGCATATTTTCCCCGGCCTTGCGATCGCCGACACCATGCGTGCGCGTGGCTGGCAGGTGTCGTGGCTGGGTACACAGCGCGGTATGGAGGCTGAGATCGTGCCACGGCATGGCCTTGCATTTGATGCGATTGATTTCAGTGGCCTGCGTGGTAAAGGTGTGATGCATACGCTGACCGGTATTTTTAAACTGGTGGCAGGTTTTCTACGCTGCAGAGCGATTCTTCATGCGCGTGCACCCGATGTGGTGCTCGGTATGGGTGGCTATGTGACGGTGCCTGGCGGTTTGATGGCTGCGTGGTTGGGTAAGCCTTTGGCACTGATGAATGCTGATGCTGCGTTGCTGATGTCTAACAAGGCTTTGTTGCCATTCGCGCGAAAGATTTTATTTG
>Ga0315907_10008738_pt1 | contig 10359 bp, 8 predicted proteins | sample LakEriMetagenome_3_FD_203525 | JGI IMG/M metagenome (GOLD analysis project Ga0315907, IMG submission 203525) | Freshwater fungal communities from buoy surface, Lake Erie, Ohio, United States - Buoy 12 MA123 | ecosystem: Environmental > Aquatic > Freshwater > Lake > Lake biofilm | place: USA...
GGAGGCGCACGGCCATGTCCACATCAGCGTGCTCGTCGACGTACACGTGGCAATTGCCTACGCCGGTCTCGATCACGGGGACCGTCGAGCCCTCCACCACGCTGCGAATCAGCCCCTCTCCACCGCGGGGGATGAGGACATCGACGAGTCCGCGAGCCGTCATGAGGTGCTTGACGGACTCGTGCGACGTGCCTGGGACGAGCTGCACGGCGTCGGCAGGCAGCCCGCTCTGCGCGAGAGATCCGCGCAGGACGTCGACGAGCACCTCATTGGTCGCTTGTGCTGAAGACGAACCGCGCAGCAGGGCAGCATTGCCGCTCTTCAGGCACAGGCCAGCCGCGTCCACGGTGACATTGGGCCGGGCCTCGTAGATGATGCCGACGACTCCGAGCGGCACGCGCACCTGACGCACCTGCAGGCCATTGGGCAGGGTGTAGCCGCGGACCACATCACCGACGGGGTCGGGGAGGTCAGCCACCTCCTCCAAGGCTGTCGCGATGGCATCGATACGCGGTGCATCGAGCGTGAGACGGTCGATGAGAGCCGGGCTCGTGCCCGCCTCGCGTGCGCGATCAGTATCGCGAGCATTGACCTCGACAATGCGCGGCGTCTCAGCTCGCAGGGCTGCAGCGCACGCACGCAGAGCAGCATCCTTGTGCTCGCGTGTCACGCTGCGCAGGACGGTGGCTGCGTCGCGCGCTCGCTGCGCGCACGCGAGGATCTCGCTGCGGTCGTCAGACATGCCCCTGAGGGTACGCCGCCCCGACCTAGAGGGGAGACACACCGCCAGCAGCGATGAGGCCGGGGCCCTGCCCCAGGTGGCGCCCGCGGCGGTGGAAGGTCTCGCGATCGATGACCTCCACGCCCACGACCTCCCAGTCGGGCAGGCCGGCCGAGACACGGTGCTCATCCCACAGCCCCACGGCGAGGTCGAGGACCGACTGGGCGTTGGGGGCCTCCTCCCAGTAGCGCACCTCGGCCCGGTCAGCCGCGTAGCGACCCGAGAGAAGGAAGGGGTGCTCATGGGAAAGACGCTCAAGTCCCGACCGGATCACCTGGGAATCGACGACGCCGCCGGCGACCGTGACGGTCACGAACCACAGGGATGTCGCTGCCTCGGGCTCCGCGGTCGCCATGTGCGCCTCCTCCCGTGCTGTCGACGTCAGTCGCGCGGTGCTCCGTCGAGGACGACGATGTCATCACGGTGAATGACTTCGCGCTCGTACTCGGGTCCGCGCTCTCGGGCGAGATCCCGAGTGGATCGGCCGAGGAGCCCGGGGAGTTCCGCTGAGTCGTAGTTGACCAGTCCGCGAGCGATCGTGTGGCCGTTTTCGTCGAGAAGGTCCACCGGATCACCCGCCGTGAACTCACCCTCCACTCGTGTGACACCCGCGGGGAGCAACGAGGTGCGTCGCACCGTCACCGCACTCGCCGCCCCAGCATCGAGGTGGAGTCGCCCCTGAGGCGTACTGGCATGTCCGAGCCAGAGGAGGCGCGTGGGGGTGCGGCGTCCCGTGGGGAGGAAGACGGTCCCTGTGTCCTCACCCGACATCGCCTCCCGAGCCGCCCGCGCGTGCGCGAGCACCACGGGGATGCCCGCAGCCGTGGCGATCCGTGCCGCCTCGACCTTGGTCGCCATGCCGCCGAGGCCCACGCCGGACCCCACGCCGCCGATGGACACATCGGACAGGGCAGCCACGTCGGGGACCTCGGCGATGAGCTGGGTCTCCCCCTTGCCAGGAGGGCCGTCATGGAGCCCGTCGACATCCGACAGGAGCACCAGCGCATCGGCGCGGACAAGGTGCGCGACTAGGGCCGCGAGCCGGTCGTTGTCACCGAGACGAATCTCATCGGTGGCGACCGTGTCGTTTTCGTTGACGATGGGCACCACCCCCATCTCGATGAGCTTCTCCAGGGTGCGCTGGGCGTTGCGATAGTGAGCGCGTCGCGTCATGTCGTCTGCGGTGAGCAGCACCTGGCCGACCTTCATGTCGCGTGCGGCGAAGGAGAGGGAGTACTGGGCGAGGAGCACGCCCTGGCCCACGCTGGCGGACGCCTGCTGGGTCGCGAGGTCACGTGGACGGCGACTCAATCCCAGGATAGGGAAGCCGGTCGCGATCGCACCGCTGGAGACGAGGATGACCTGGCTGCCCGCCGCTGCTCGGTCAGCGAGGACATCGACCAGCGCGGTGATGCGCTCAATGTCGACACCGCCGTCGGGGCGCGTGAGTGACGAAGAGCCAACCTTGACGACGATACGGCGCGCCGTGCCTACTCCTCGCCGCGTTGCGCGGGGACTCACCAGCCCTCCAGCCGGCGATCGGTGCCACGGGGACCGCGGTCGGAGGTGTCACCCGCCGAGATGGTGGGCTCCCAGTCGAATACCACCCCGTCGTCGCCGGGACCGATAACCACGGTGCTCCCCGGGGACGCGCCCTCGGCGAGGAGACGCTCCTCCACACCGAGTCGCGCGAGGCGATCCGCGAGGTAGCCCACGGCTTCCTCATTGGCGAAGTCGGTCTGGCGGACCCAGCGCTCCGGTCGGGTGCCCGTCACCCGGTAGAGCGGCTCACCCGTCTCGGGGTGGAGCTCGCGGCTGACGTCGAAGCCGGCGTCATCGACGGCCGGCGGCGTGATGATGATGCGCGTCGGAGTCACCTCTGCCGTCGCCACGCGATGTTCGGCCACGAGCGCGGCCATGGCGAAGGAGAGCTCGCGCAGCCCCTCGTGGCTCAGCGCGGACACCTCGAAGGCAGGCAGCCCCCGCTCCGCGAGGAGCGGAGCGACCATGTCGGCGACCAGGCGGCCATCAGGGAGATCCACCTTGTTCAGTGCCACGAGTCGCGGGCGATCTGCGAGCCCGCCGTAGGCAGCCAACTCCGCTTCGATGATGTCGAGGTCGGCGAGGGGCTCCCGGTCGGATTCCAGTGAAGCGGCATCGATGACGTGCACGATGACCGAGCAGCGCTCGATGTGCCTAAGGAACTCAAGCCCGAGGCCGCGGCCCTCGCTCGCGCCCGGGATCAGCCCGGGCACGTCGGCGATCGTGTAGGTCACGTCACCCGCCGTGACGACACCCAGATTGGGCACCAGGGTGGTGAAGGGGTAGTCCGCGATCTTGGGCCTGGCCGAGGAGAGCGCCGCGATGAGGCTGGACTTGCCGGCACTCGGGTAGCCGACTAGGGCGACGTCAGCGACGGACTTGAGCTCGAGTGCGACTTCGCGGTGCTCACCAGGCTCGCCCTTGAGAGCGAAGCCAGGCGCCTTGCGCCGCTGGGAGGCGAGCGCGGCATTGCCGAGGCCGCCACGACCACCGCGGGCCACGACGTAGGTGGTGCCCGCTCCCGTGAGGTCCGCGAGCGTCTCGCCGTCGTGACTCATCACGACCGTGCCGTCGGGCACCGAGAGGATCACATCCGAGCCATCGGCACCGTTGCGATTCGAGCCCTGACCGGGCTTGCCGCTGGTAGCCCGCTGGTGCGGGCGGTGATGGAAGCCGATGAGCGTGGTGACACTGGGGTCCACGAAGAGGACAACATTGCCCCCGCGGCCGCCATTGCCGCCGTCGGGCCCCCCCAGGGGCTTGAACTTCTCGCGGTGGACCGAGGCACAGCCGTGACCGCCGTCACCGGCGGTGGCATGCAGGTCGACCCGGTCGACGAAGGTGGTCATCGCGCAGGCCTCCACTCGGACGCGGTCAGCGGACCGCGCAGCGTCAGGCGTCGACGACGATGTTGACGACGCGGCGCCCGCGGTGGGTGCCAAACTCCACGCGGCCCTGGCTGAGGGCGAAGAGCGTGTCGTCCTTGCCGCGGCCGACATTGAAGCCGGGGTGAAAGTGCGTGCCGCGCTGGCGGACGATGATCTCGCCGGCGTTGACCACCTGGCCACCGAAGCGCTTGACGCCGAGCCGCTGTGCGTTGGAGTCGCGGCCGTTCCTGGAGCTGGATGCGCCCTTCTTATGAGCCATGGTCAGCCCTTCGCCTTCGTGATGTCGGTGACCTTGACGCGCGTGAGGTCTTGACGATGACCCTGACGGCGACGGTAGCCGGTCTTGTTCTTGTAGCGGAGAATGCGGATCTTGGGGCCACGCTCGTGACCGACGACCTCGGCCTTGACCGAGATGCCCGCGAGCTTGGCGGGATCGGTGGTGACGGCACCGTCGTCGACGAGCATGAGGGCGGGGAGGGTCACGGTGGAGCCAGGCTCAGCCTCGACGCGGTCCATGACGACGACGTCGCCGACGGCGACCTTCTCCTGCCGGCCTCCGGCGCGGACGATGGCGTACACGTGGTGCTCCTCAAGGTGGTCGGCCCAGCCGGGCCGGTGGGCGCCTCAGCGCCGAGGGGCAAGGCTACCGGACGGGCACGGTGCGGAGCCAATCCGGGGCCTGGTGCCCCCTTGGGCCCGAGAAGCCTCAGGCCTCGGCGGCTTCATGCTCAGCGATCTCAGGGGTGTCGCCCTCGGGAGCATCCCCCTCGGGAGTGGCACCCAGGGACTTGGCGATCACGTCAGCGGGATCGACGCCCTTGCCCTTGCGCTTGCCCGCCTTGGCGATGACCGGCTTGGCCTCGCCCTCGGGCAGGTGCAGGGAGACGTGGTGGCCTCGGCCGCCGCAGGAGTCGCAGGTGGTCGAGAAGACTTCGAGCAGTCCCTGGCCGATGCGCTTGCGCGTCATCTGCACGAGACCGAGCGAGGTGACCTCGGCGACCTGGTGCTTGGTGCGGTCACGTCCGAGGCACTCGACGAGGCGGCGCAGCACGAGATCGCGATTGGACTCCAGCACCATGTCGATGAAATCGACCACGATGATGCCGCCGATATCGCGCAGCCGGAGCTGGCGGACGATCTCTTCAGCTGCCTCGAGGTTGTTCTTGGTGACCGTCTCCTCAAGGTTGCCACCCTGGCCGACGAACTTGCCGGTGTTGACATCGATGACGGTCATCGCCTCGGTGCGGTCGATGACAAGGGACCCACCCGAAGGTAGCCACACCTTGCGGTCGAGTGCCTTGGTGAGCTGCTCTTCGACGCGGTACGCCGTGAAGACATCCTTGGTGTCGGCCCACGTCTCGACGCGCTCGGCGAGGTCGGGTGCATCGGAGTCGACGTAGGTGCGAACCTCCTGGGCAACGCCCGAACCTGAGACGACGAGCTTGGCGAAGTCCTCGTTGAAGACGTCGCGGATGACCTTGAGGGCCAGATCGGGCTCGGCGCTGAGTTGCGCGGGCGGCTGGGCCGTGGCCGCAGCCTGCTCGATCTCGTCCCACTGAGCGCGCAGGCGCTCGACGTCACGCGTGAGTTCCTCCTCGCTCGCACCCTCGGCGGCGGTGCGCACGATGACGCCGGCACCTTCGGGCATGACCTTCTTGAGGATCGACTTCAAGCGGGTGCGCTCGGTGTCGGGGAGCTTGCGCGAGATTCCTGTCATGGAGCCGTCGGGCACGTAGACGAGGTAGCGACCGGGGAGCGACACCTGGCTGGTGAGCCGGGCGCCCTTCTGGCCGATGGGGTCCTTGGTGACCTGCACCAGGACAGGATCGCCGGACTTCAGCGCCATCTCGATGCGACGCGGCTGGCCTTCAAGGCCAGCGGCATCCCAGTTGACCTCTCCGGCATAGAGCACGGCGTTGCGTCCGCGCCCGATGTCGACGAAGGCGGCCTCCATCGACGGCAGGACATTCTGCACACGGCCGAGGTAGACGTTGCCGACCATGGAGTTGGAGCTGCCCCGATCGACGTAGTGCTCCACGAGGACGCCGTCTTCGAGGACAGCAATCTGCGTGCGGCCCTCGGACTGACGCACCACCATGACGCGATCCACCGACTCGCGGCGCGCAAGGAATTCCGCCTCCGTGAGGATCGGTGCCCGGCGACGGCCGGCGTCACGGCCCTCGCGGCGACGCTGGCGCTTGGCTTCGAGGCGCACCGACCCCTTCAGGGCGGTGGCCTCATCGCTGCGCGACCGCGGCTCGCGGACATGCACGGTCGTGCGCTCGGGGTCATCAGGGTCCTGGCCCGCGTCCTGGCCACGACGGCGGCGACGGCGACGACGGCGCGTGGATGAGCCCCGACCCTCGTCATCGTCGGAGTCGGCGGGTGAATCCGAATCGGGGCCGGTGCTCGACGTCGTCTCGGTCGCCTCACCATCGCTAGCGCTGCGGCGCCCGCGACCTCCGCGACGACGGCGGCGGCGCGAACCGCCCTCGTCGCCGTCAGTCGCGTCGTCGGCATCCTTGGCTTCGCCCCTGCGACCCGAAGAGCGGGTGGCCGGCTTGGTGGCGGCAGCGGGGTCGGGCGGCTGGAAGAGCGGGACGGCTGCGGCGACGGCCGCCTTGGCCGCGGCCTTCTTTGCCGGCTTGTCCTCGGCAGCCTTCTTGGCCGCCGCCTTCTTTGCCGGCTTGTCCTCGGCAGCCTTTTTGGCCGCCGCCTTCTTTACCGGCTTGTCCTCGGCAGCCTTCTTGGCCGCCGCCTTCTTTGCCGGCTTGTCCTCGGCAGCCTTCTTGGCCGCCGCCTTCTTTGCCGGCTTGTCCTCGGCAGCCTTTTTGGCCGCCGCCTTCTTTACCGGCTTGTCCTCGGCAGCCTTCTTGGCCGCCGCCTTCTTTACCGGCTTGTCCTCGGCAGCCTTCTTGGCCGCCGCCTTCTTTACCGGCTTCGCCTCGGCAGCCTTCTTGGCCGCGGCCTTCTTCACCGGCTTCGCCTCGGCAGCCTTCTTGTCGGCCACGGGGCTTGGGGGGCCCGCGGGGCGACTCGCAGCCTTGCGGGGACGGGTGGTCGCGGAGCCCGAGGGCCCCTGCGTGCTGTCGACCATGCGGTCGTGTCCTTTCACGGTCCCGGGCGCAAAGCGCCGCTCGGAACCTGGTCTCACCGGCCCGGTGGGCCGGCCGACCCGGCAAGCCGGGCCGTCAAGTCTGGTCGCCCTCCCGGTCGGCAGCGAGGGGGTCACCGACCAAGACCGCGTCGGCCGACCCTCCCTCGGTGAGCGGCCCTTGCATCTCCCTGGTCACGAGGGGAGGCGGTGTATGCCACCCGGTCGCTACCGGTGAGGGGGCCACGCTGCGCAGAGCCGCGAGGATGTCGTCTGGTCTCACGGAAGGGGTTACCTGCCGCAGGACCACCGTAAGTATCGCACACGGCGCCGCCCCATCCCCGGCAGGCGCCACCGAAGCGGCGAGCAGCGCGGCACGCGCATCGAAGGTCCGCATGCCGTTCTTGGTGAGGCGTTCGACCAGGACCTCCTCAGCGGCGAGCAGGCGATCCACGGGTTCCTGTGCCTCAGCCGGGCTCAGTCCGGGGAGCTCGATACGCCAGCGGCTCGCCTGGAGCCGCTCGGCAAAATCAGAGGTCCGGGCAACCACCACGTCGAGGATGTCGAGGCCCGGAGGCAGGGCCTCGTCGATGCGCCGGCGTAGATCCTCCGGATCGCACTCCTCCGCGAGTCCGATCTCGAGGTACTCCGCCTCGCTGGCGGTCCCGGTGGGGGCCGCGTTGGCGTAGGAGATCTTCGGATGTGGACTGAAGCCAGCGCTGTAGGCCATGGGTACGCCGGCCCGGCGCAGTGCGCGCTCCAGCGCCCTCTGGAAGTCACGATGGCTGGCGAAGCGCAAGCGACCCCGCTTGGCGTAGCGCAGTCGCAGTCGCTGGACGGGCGCAACGTGATCGCGGGGCGGGGTCCGGCGCGCCTTCGGAGCCGACTCCTTCGGGCTGGGCTGGCTCACGCGGGCTGGCCGGCGGCGACACGCGTCGCGACCGCGGGAAGCCCCAAGTCAGTCGGACCCACCTGGATGCTCGTGCCCATCTGATCGCACACGCCGCAGTCGAAGCACGGGGTCCAACGGCAGTCCTCGACACCCTGCTCGTCGAGTGCGTCCTGCCAGTCCTCCCACAGCCACTCGCGATCAAGGCCGGAATCCAGGTGATCCCAGGGCAGCACCTCGGCATGCTCACGCTCGCGAATGGTGAACCAGTCGAGGTCGACCGGCTCGTCCGCGAGCGCGGTGGACGCGGCCGACGCCCAGCGGTCGAAGTCGAAGTGCTCGCTCCATCCATCGAAGCGAGCGCCATCGCGCCATGCCTGGAGGATGATCCTGCCGACACGGCGATCACCACGCGACAGCAGTCCTTCGATGGTGCCCGGCTTGCCGTCGTGATAGCGGAAGCCGATCGCCTTGCCGTACTCCCGATTGCCGCGGATCGCGTCACGGAGCTTGGCCAGGCGGGCGTCGGTCGTCTCGTGATCGAGTTGCGCCGCCCACTGGAAGGGGGTGTGCGGCTTGGGCACGAAACCGCCGATGGAGACGGTGCACCGGATGTCGCGACGCCCGCTCACCTCACGGCCCACGCGAATCACCTCTGCCGCGAGGCGCGCGATCTGCAGCACGTCCTCGTCGGTCTCCGTGGGAAGTCCGCACATGAAGTAGAGCTTCACCTGACGCCAGCCGGCGCCGTAGGCGGCAGCGACAGTGCGAATGAGGTCGTCCTCCGTCACCTGCTTGTTGATGACCTTGCGCATACGCTCGCTGCCGCCCTCGGGGGCGAAGGTCAGTCCGCTGCGCCTGCCATTGCGCGAGAGCTCATTGGCAAGGTCGATATTGAAGGCATCGACGCGGGTGCTCGGCAGCGATAGTGACGTCTGCGAACCCTCGTAGCAATCGGCGAGGTAGGTCGTCACCTCAGCGATCTCGGAGTGATCCGCGCTGGACAGCGACAGGAGTCCGACCTCTTCGTAGCCTGTCTTGGCCAATCCGTTATCGACCATGGCAGCGATGCCCGCCTTGCTGCGCTCACGGACGGGGCGGGTGATCATGCCCGCCTGGCAGAAGCGGCAGCCCCGGGTGCAGCCACGGAAGATCTCGACACTCATGCGCTCGTGCACTGTCTCCGCGAGAGGCACCAGCGGTGCCTTGGGATAGGGCCATTCGTCGAGGTCCATGACGGTGTGCTTCGCCACCCGCCACGGGATGCCCGGATGCGTCGGGATGACTCGGCGGATGCGGCCATCGGGCAGGTACTCCACGTCGTACAGCGAGGGGACATACGCCACGCCCGAGCGCGCGATCGCTTCGAGCAGTCCCGCGCGGCCGCCGGGTCGTCCCGCCTGTTTCCACTCCCGCACGAGCTCGCTGAGGCGCAGCACCGCTTCCTCCCCGTCGCCCAGAACGGCGGCGTCGATGAAGTCAGCAATCGGCTCGGGATTGAAGGAGGCATGGCCTCCAGCGATGACGACAGGGTGTGACTCATCACGATCGGTGGCGATGAGTGGGATGCCCGCGAGATCGAGGGCCGTGAGCATGTTGGTGTAGCCGAGCTCGGTTGAGAACGACAGGCCGAGCAGATCGAAGGCGCCCACGGGTCGATGCGAGTCGACGGTGAATTGCGGCACCCCGTGCTCGCGCATGAGGGCCTCCAGATCAGGCCAGACGGCGTAGGTGCGCTCGCACAGCACGCCCGCCTGCTCGTTGAGCACCTCGTAGAGGATCTGCACTCCCTGGTTGGGGGCTCCCACCTCGTAGGCATCGGGGTACATCAGCGCCCAGCGGACATCAGCCTCGTCCCAGTCGGCCGCGACGGCATTGACCTCCCCGCCGACGTACTGGATCGGCTTCTGCACACGTGGGAGAAGCTGCTCGAGGGCGGGGAAGACCGAGGCGGAAGAGCCCGCCACGCCGGGCAAGGTCGTCGACGGCATGGGATGAGAGTACCCGTGGTGCTGTCAGACCTGTTGCTGCTGGTGCAAACGCACGTTCTCGAGTAGGCCCAGGGCGATCCACGAGGCAAACATGGACGTGCCTCCATAGGAGACGAAGGGCAGCGGCACACCCGTGATCGGCATGATGCCGAGGTTCATGCCGATGTTCTCGAAGGTCTGGAAGGCAAGCCACGCGACGACACCCGCCGCCACGAGTCGGCCGTAGAGCTCACCGGCGCCCAAGGCGATGCGCATGCCCCGCCAGAGCACGATGCTGAGCAGGAGAATGGTGATGGCAGCACCGATGAAGCCTGCTTCCTCGCCGATCACGGTGAAGATGAAGTCGCTCTCGTTGACGGGTACGAAGTTGCCCTGTGTTTGCGGACCCTCGAAAAGCCCGCGTCCCCAGAGCCCCCCGCCGCCGATAGCGATGCGTGCCTGGGTGGCGTTGTAGGCCGCGGTGGTGGTCGCCTCGTCAGGATTGACGAAGGACGTCAGGCGCGCGATCTGGTAGTCCCTGACGAAGCCGAGCTGCCAGGCGATGACTGCCGCCGTGACGCCACCCACGAGGAGTCCGGCCACCCATCGCGTGCGCGCACCCGAGACGGCCACCATGGTCACCACGATCGTGCACATGATGAGGACCGTGCCGGTGTCGTTCTGCAGCAGGACCA
>Ga0315907_10008739_pt1 | contig 10358 bp, 7 predicted proteins | sample LakEriMetagenome_3_FD_203525 | JGI IMG/M metagenome (GOLD analysis project Ga0315907, IMG submission 203525) | Freshwater fungal communities from buoy surface, Lake Erie, Ohio, United States - Buoy 12 MA123 | ecosystem: Environmental > Aquatic > Freshwater > Lake > Lake biofilm | place: USA...
CGCGAGGCTCGCCCTTGTCGCGGCAATGCGCAAACTCCTCATCCCCGCCAACACACTCCTGCGCGAAGGACCGGAATGGCAGGAAACAAGGCCAGTACAAAACCCTTGACGAACACGGATACTGGCCGGGGGCTTTGGCCCCCGGCCAGGATGCGCAAAGCGCGTGCGCAGGCGGAAGACTGTTCTGGCCTTCGGTCAGGCAGGCCCTGCGCCGGCACTTTCTCATCACCCTCTTGGTTTGGGCAGGCGACATCGGGACGCTGTTCATGACCGGCGGGTCCCGCCACCTGCCCGGCGCTGTATGGGACCGTTGCACGGGTGCAGCCCGGGGTGCGCATCGCCCACCGGCGACATGCCGGGCCGTGTCGGCACCGGGCAGGCCCCCAAAGGCGTGGCGGCGGTTCGGGCAAGGGGCGATGCCCGCCCTTGCGCCCCTCTTGCGGCCCCCTTGCGGTACCTTCATTGTCGGCGCGGTCTGCTCAGAAGGGGGGTCCGATGATTCCGGTTCGCGGCCATGAGGGCCGAAAGGTGGCGGTGCTGGGCCTTGGCCGGTCGGGTCTTGCCACGGCGCGGGCACTGCTGGCGGGCGGGGCAGAGCCGCTGCTTTGGGATGACGCGCCGCAATCGCGGGCTGCCGCCGAAGCGGCGGGATTTGCCCTGACCGATCTGGGGCGGGTGCAGGCCCTTGACGGGGTGGCGGCGCTGATCGTCAGCCCCGGCATTGCGCATCTGTATCCGCGCCCCCATCCGGTGATTGCGCGGGCGCTGGAGCTGGGCGTGCCGGTGGACAATGACATCGGGCTGTTCTTCCGGTCCTTTGCCACTGGCGACTGGGACGGGTTCGATCTTGCGCCGCGCGTGGTCTGCGTGACCGGATCGAACGGAAAATCAACGACAACCGCCCTGATCCACCACATCCTGCGGCAGGCGGGACGCCCCGCGCAGATGGCGGGCAACATCGGGCGCGGCGTGCTGGACATTGATCCCGCGCAGGACGGCGAGGTGATCGTGCTGGAACTGTCCAGCTATCAGACCGATCTGGCGCGGGCGCTGACGCCCGACATCGCCGTCTTCACCAACCTGTCGCCCGATCATCTGGACCGGCATGGCGGGATGGGCGGCTACTTTGCCGCCAAGCGCCGCCTGTTCGCCGAAGGCGGGCCGGACCGGGCCGTGGTGGGCGTGGACGAGGTCGAGGGGCGGTATCTGGCCAACCAGCTGTCCGAAAGCGCCGGTGACGACCGGGTGATCCGCATCTCCTCGGGTCAGAAGCTGGATGGGCCGGGATGGTCGGTGTTCGCTCGCAAGGGCTTCCTGTCAGAATGGCGCAAGGGGCGGCAGGTGGCCTCGATCGACCTGCGCGGGATCACGGGCCTGCCGGGGGCCCACAACCACCAGAACGCCTGCGCGGCCTTTGCGGCGGCGCGGGCGCTGGGCCTGGGGCCGCGCAGCATCCAGGAGGCATTCGGCAGCTTTGCCGGCCTGCCCCACCGCAGCCAGCTTGTGGCAGAGCGGGACGGGGTGCGGTTTGTCAATGACAGCAAGGCCACGAATGCGGACAGCGCCGCCAGGGCGCTGCAGGCCTTTCCCAGGATCCGCTGGATCGCCGGCGGTCTGGGGAAAGAGGGCGGGATTGCCGCGCTGGAGCCGCATATGGGATCGGTGGTGAAGGCCTATCTGATCGGGCATTCAGCCCGCAACTTTGCCCTGCAGATCGGCCCTGTCCCGCACGAGATCTGCGCAACGATGGACCGGGCGGTGGCCCGGGCCGCCGCCGAGGCACAGCCGGGCGAGGTCGTGCTGCTGGCCCCGGCTGCGGCAAGCTTTGACCAGTACCCCGATTTCGAAAAGCGGGGCGAGGATTTCATGGCACAGGTGCGGGCAGTGCTGCGGGGGTGACAGGCCCGATCTGCGGGCGGGTATTGCGGGCGGCAGCGTGCGGATGCGGTTCTGCCGGAGAAACGCGCGAAAGTTGATGATGCCTGAACGGGCGGCATATCAGTGCGGTGTTCGGATACCGTCCATTCCTGGCCGGAAACGGGATATACCCCCTGCAAGGGACTGCCGCAGCCAAGGCAGGCGCCCAGAGGTGCCGCGCCGTGCTCCGCCTTGCACTGCGGTTCATTTTCCACTGGCGCAAGAAACTGGACATCTGTAGGGGTCGTGTGTGTCGAGCATACATTCCCGTTGAAGCCTGAGGGATGCAATACAGATCGTAGCCTTGCCGTCACGGCCCGGATCAGGAGCAAGAATGAAATCGAATACCGGATTTGTCGGTTCGTATCTGGCCGAGACGATCACGCTGCTCCAGGCCACGGCACAACTGGAAGCCGACATTCTTCGCGCGGTCGAGGCCTGGAAGGCTGCATTGACCCAAGGCCGGAAGGTGATCTTCTGCGGCAACGGCGGTTCCGCAGCCGATGCGCAACACCTGGCGGCCGAGTTGATGGGGCGGTTCCTGTTCGACCGTGACCCGATGGCTGCCGTTTCGCTGACCGTCGACACCTCGGCGCTGACCGCAATCGGCAACGACTATGGCTTTGCCGATGTCTTCTCGCGCCAGCTGCGCGGGATCGGGGTTGCGGGCGATGTCATCCTGGGAATGTCCACTTCGGGCAACAGCGAGAACGTTGTGAGGGCCTTCGAGGCGGCGCACAGCCTGGGCATTACGACGATCGGCCTGACCGGCGCGGGCGGTGGAAAGATGGCTGCCCTGTCGGACATCCTGATCGCGGTGCCGCATCGGCAGACGAACCACATCCAAGAGGCCCATATCGCGATCGGCCACATGATCTGTGCCATGGTCGAGGACAACCTTTGCTCGCCCAAGCGGTAATCCTTGTCGGCGGCCTCGGCACGCGCCTGGGAGAGTTGACGGCCCGGACCCCAAAACCCCTGCTGCCGGTGGCAGGGCGCCCCTTTCTGGAACACCTGATCCAAGAGGTTTCGCGTTACGGTTTTGAACGGGTGACTTTGCTGGCCGGGCGTTTCGGGGACAGGGTGCGCGACACCTATGACGGGCGGGTTCTGTCAGGGCTGGCCGTGGATGTGCTGGTGGAACCGACGGCGATGGGCACCGGCGGGGCGCTTGCCCATGCGGTGCGGCACGGGCGGCTTGATCCGGTCTTCCTGCTGATGAACGGCGATTCCTGGATCGACATCGACCTTTCGGCGGTGATACGCCACTGGGAGGCAGCGCGACGGACCAACCCGGAGCTTCAGGTGCAGCTTCTGTTGCAGACCGTTCCGGATGCCGCGCGCTACGGAACGGTGGAAATGTCTGGCAGGAAGGTGACCGCTTTCCTGGAGAAATCGCCGGAAAGCGCCAAGCGGGTCGGACAGATCAATGCGGGCGTCTATGTGATCGACCGGCGCGCAGTGGCCGGGATTGCGGCCGACCGGCCTTCGTCGCTGGAAGGCGATGTGCTGCCCGCGCTGGTGGCGCAGGGGCGCGTCACCGGCCTTCTTGCGCCCGATAGCGCCTATTTCATCGACATCGGACTGCCCGAAACCTATCGCCAGGCCGGGGCAGAGCTGACGCGCCGCCGTACCCGGCCCGCGCTGTTTCTTGACCGGGACGGCACGCTGAACGTGGACCGGGGCTATACCCACCGGGTCGCGGGCCTGGTCTGGCAGCCCGATGCGCAGGCGGCGATCCGCCACGCCAATGCGGCGGGCTATTACGTCTTTGTCGTGACCAATCAGGCCGGGGTCGCGCGCGGTTACTATGCCGAGGCCGACGTGGTCGCGTTTCACCGGGCCATGCAGGCGGCACTGATCGATGCCGGGGCGCATGTCGATGCCTGGGAATGGTGCCCCCACCATGCCGATGGCACAGTCGCGGCGTACCGCAGGGCCTGCCGCCGCCGCAAGCCGCAACCGGGCATGATTGACGACCTTCTTTCCGCCTGGCCGGTGGACACAGGGCGCAGCCTGATGATCGGCGACTCGGACGATGACATGCGGGCGGCCAAGGCGGCAGGCCTTGTCGGCGTCAGATACGTCGGAGGATCGCTTCTGGAGCTTGTCCGCCGTCACATCGAATAGGGAGCCAACACCATGTGGGTCAGCAAGACGCCCTTGCGCGCAAGCTTCCTGGGGGGCGGCACAGATTACCCGTCTCATTTCCGGTCGCACCCCGGGGCGGTTCTGGGCGGGACGATCGACAAATATGTGTTCATCCAGGCCCTGCCGCTGGCAGCGATTGCGGAACAGAAGTTCCGCGTGACCTACCGCACGACCGAAAGCGTGGACCGGGTCGAGGACATCCGCCATCCGGTGATCCGGGAGACGCTGAAGCTGCACAACTGGACCGATCCGCTGAACATCGCCACCATGTCCGACCTGCCGGGCGGAACGGGTCTGGGCAGTTCGTCTGCCTTCACCGTGGGCTTCATCAACCTTGTCCATCGCCTGAAGGGCATAGAGCTGACCCGCTATGAACTGGCCCGACAGGCGATCCACATGGAACAGGATATCCTGAAAGAGAATGTCGGCGTTCAGGATCAGATTCACGCGGCCTTCGGCGGCCTTTCCCGCTACGAATTCTCGGGCGATCAGATTTCCATCCAGCCGCTGCGCCTGACCACAAACAGGCTTGGCCTGCTTAACGCGTCCATGTTACTGGTCTACACAGGGTCTGAGCGCAGTGCCTCGACCGTTCTGGCGACGCAGGAGACGCGCACCAAGGCTGGCGACAATGCGGCATATCTACGCGAGATGTATGATATGACCTCGGAAGGTGCTCGGATTCTGGAGGAAGATGGGGTTGATGCAACCGCGCTCGCCCGATTCGGCGACCTTCTTAACCACGGGTGGGACCTGAAGCGGAACCTTGGGGCGGTGTCGAACCCGCAGATCGACTCGATCTATCTGAAGGGTCGGGATATGGGCGCGTGGGGCGGCAAGCTTCTGGGGGCAGGCGGAGGTGGCTTTGTTCTGTTCATCGCGTCGCCAGAGCTGCATTCCAGCTTTGAAACCGAATTTGGCGCAGAAAATGTCGTGAAACTCGCCATGACTCCCACAGGGTCTTCGGTTGCGCGGATAGGTTGACAATCGCGGATCGTGCGACAGCACTCTGATTAAGGCATCAATCAATCGAGTATAAAATGATTAAAGCTCCGCCCCCTCATAACGATGGTTTAGACTATACTGGAGAACGCTTCGTTCCGGGACACGACCGTGACTCAGAAGCGCTGCATTTCCATCGGTATCTTTCTGCAAGTTCTCTTGTGGACGGAAAGACAGTTCTGGACATTGCATCTGGAGAAGGCTTTGGTGCTTGGTTTCTGGCACAAAGGGCGGCGCACGTTATTGGCGTGGATATTTCGCAAGAAAGTGTCGCCCATGCATCGGTGCGGTATCGGCATCCCCGTCTTGAATTCAGGCACGGAGATTGCCGGGCCATCCCGCTTGAAGACGACAGCGTTGATTTCGTTGTAAGCTTTGAAACGCTTGAGCACATTCGTGAACACGCCGAGTTCCTTGCTGAGGTCCAAAGGGTGCTGAAGCCTGGCGGGGTGCTGCTGATCTCGACACCGGAAGTCGATGGATATGCAGATGGGCGCACACAACCCAACGAATATCATGCGTTGGAGCTTTCGCGCCAGGAATTCGCTACCCTTCTGCAAGCACATTTTGCGAATGTCGCTCTTTACGATCAGGGGATCAAGCTGGCCAGCGTTATCTGGCCAAGACCCCTGGGCACAGAAGCTGCCGCAAAGGGGTTCGGTCTGCAGGAAAATCCGTGGTGGCGCGAAGTCAAGGAAGGAGCTTGTCAGGAACGCGATCTGCATGACGCTGTCATAGCGATTGCCGCAGCTTCCGATTCCCCGATTGAAGATTTGGGGCTTGGCGGATTTCTTCAGTCCTTTCCACATCAGTTTCCATTTTCCGCCATGCAAGGCGGACTCGCCGACAGGATTCGCGAAGCACAAGAGGAAGCGCAGACTGTCGGCACGAATAAGCTTGCCGCGGCCGAGCTGCGTCATGCCAGTGCCGAACGCGAGGCGGCCGCACAGATAGCCCGCCTTGAGCACGCGAACGGCGTGCTGACCCGTGCCGGTGCGCTGATGGCGGAAGATTTGCGCCGCACCGCCGCGCGTCCGTGGCGACCGCTGAAGCGCGCTGCCCAAAGGGGCGTCCTGAAATTCGCACTGCTTTTCCGGGGCCTTTTGTCTGATCGGGCCGTCGCACGGCTTAGCAGGTCTCTTGCAAAGCGAAAGCCACGCCGTTTCAGCTTTGCCTGGGGGGCGACACTGGCGCAGGCCTGGGGAACCGAGGCACCCGTTGACCCCCTTGTTGCGCCCGTGACGCAAGGGGCGGACGTGCCGATCAGGGCCAGACTGGCGCATGACCTGCTTCTTGGTCTGGCCACCGTCTCGGCCCCGTTCTCGAAACGCCGGGCAGAAAAGTTCCGCCGCTCTGCCGCGAAGCGCGATCCTTTCAGGTTCCGCGCCGACCCTTCTGCTGAACGGATCAATGTGCCCTTCTTGGCTGGCCGGATCAGCGCAAGTCCCGTGGCGGATCCGGACCGTGCCCGTCGAATTCTTGTCGCTGACTACCGCATTCCGCGACCCGATCTTTCGGCGGGCGAAAAGGCGACCTTCGGGTTGATCGCCGACCTGCGCGCAATCGGCTTCGAGGTGACCTTCGTGCCCACCGACATGACCGATGCCCCGCCCTATCGCAAGGCGCTTGAGGCGCTGGGCGTGTCGGTCATCACGGGCGAAAGCGGCTATTCCTCTGGTGGCAATTACATCCGCTCCGAAGGTGCCAGGTTCGGTGTCTTCTACTTCATCCGGGTGGATGTCGCCGAGGCGCTTATCCAAAGCGCAAGGCTGGTCGCACCGGATGCGCCGATGATCTTCCATGCGCCGGACCTCTATTTCCTGCGCGAATCCCGTGGCGCGGAGATGAGCGGCGATCCCGCCGAAATGCTGGCCGCAAACCGGACAAGGGCCCGTGAAGCGGCGATCATGCAGGCAAGCGACCATGTGGTGCTGGTCAGCCCGGCCGAAATCCCTTTCCTGACGGATATCCTTCCCCGGTCGCGCATTTCCGTCTTTCCGGCGCTTTACAGCCCCGTGGTCGCCACTCTTGCGGGGCACGCCGCGCGTCGGCACATCTTCTTTCTTGGCGGGTTCAAGCACCCGCCGAACGTGGATGCCGTCAAGTGGTTCGTCAAGAAGGTCTGGCCAGCCGTCCACGCCCGGCTGCCGGGTGTGGAGTTCCACATTGTCGGGGCCGAGGCACCGGCAGATGTCATCGCCCTCGGCGAGCAGCCCGGCGTTCGGTTCGTGGGCTATGTGCAAGATCTTGACCCGATCCTGGCGGGCTATCGGCTGAGCGTCGCGCCCCTGCTTTACGGTGCGGGCATCAAGGGCAAGCTCGGGGCCGCCATGGGGGCCGGAGTGCCCTGCGTGTCCACGACCATCGGGGCCGAGGGCATGGGGATTGTCGATGGCCTGCATGCCATGGTGCGGGATGATGCCGAAGGCTTTGCCGAGGCGGTCGTGTCGCTTTACGGCGATCCGGCGCTGTGGCAGAGCATCTCGGAAAAGGGGCGGCAACTGGTCGAAGACAGGTTCGGCGATGCTGCCAACCAGTCTGCCTTCTGTCGCGTGCTTGACGACGCTGGCGCGCTGCCGCTTGACATGTACGTGGCCTGGTGCCAGGCGGCCGAACCCGCGCCGCTGCCCGCGCCGGACACGGCCGAACCTGTCGATGTGTCGATCATCGTGCCGGTCCATAACCAGTGGCACTTTACACGGTCCTGTCTGATTTCCGTGCTGCGGGCGATGCGGGGCACAGGGATCACCTGCGAGGTGATCCTGGCCGATGATGCCTCGACCGACGAGACCTTGCAGGCTGCTTCCCTGTTTCCAGGCCTGCGTGTCGTCAGGCAGGACCGCAACCTGGGCTTTCTGGGCAACTGCAATGCCGCAGCGGCCGAGGCGCGCGGCGAGGCGCTGCTGTTCCTGAACAACGATACCATCGTCCTGCCCGGCTGGCTGACCGAACTGGTGAGAGTGCTGCGCGAGGAACCTTCTGCAGCGATCGTCGGCTCGAAACTGCTGTACCCCGATGGGTCGATCCAGGATTCTGGAGGAGTCATTTTCTCCGACGGTAGCGCGGCAAATCTTGGTCGCGGCAAACTCCGGGGCGATGCCTTGTTCGGATCAGACAGAGAAGTCGATTACGCAACTGGCGCATCAATTCTTGTTAGGGGTTCGTTCTGGGATAAAGTTGGGGGCTTCGACGGTCGTTTCTCGCCAGCGTATTGCGAAGACTCTGATCTGTCCATGTCGGCACGGCTGCACGGAATGAAGGTTATTCTGGCAGCCAATTCTATCGTCGTCCATTTTGAGCATGGCTCCTATGGCGAGCAATTGAAGAGCAAGCCGCAGGAACTTCAGAGGATCAACAGTGAGAAGCTGCGCGAAAAATGGCATCCCGTTCTCACTCGGGATCACCTTGCACCGGGGACATTGAACGAGATTGCGGCCGCGCATGCGCAGCGAACGCCGCTTTCACGGGACCGGACGGAGAAAGACGCGTGAAAGCTGAACATCCTCTACTTCAGCCCTTTCCCTTCGCATCCGCAAAATGACGGAAACCAGACGACCATCCGCGCCTTCGGCCGGCGTTTTCAGTCGATGGGGCACAAGGTTCATTTTGCGCTGCTGCAAAGCCATATGTATGACGATGCCGCCCTCCATGCGATGCGCGAGACCTGGGACAGCTTCGACATCCTCGTCAATTCGCATCCCTTGGGGGCCGATGGGCGCGAGATTCCATTTGACGGCTGGTATGAGCCGGGGCTGGGCGAGAATACCCGCCTGCTGTGCCACCGCTACGACATCGACGTGGTCTTCTGCTCCTACGTCTTTCAGTCCAGGCTGCTGGAATTCGTGCCGGACCATGTTCTGAAGGTCATCGACACACATGACAAGATGGGTGACCGCCACGAGATGCTGCGCAGGAACGGCCAGCCGCTGGAGTTCTTTTCCTGCACCCCCGAACAGGAAGGCGCCTATCTGCGGCGGGCCGATGTGGTGGTGGCCCGCCGCGCGGAGGAGGCCGAATATTTCAATTCGGTCAGCCAGCGCCAGACGGCCATCGTCATCCCGCATTTCGAAGAGCCGCACTTTCAGCAGCGCCGGTTCGAGGCGCTTCGGAACGTGGGGCTGCTGGCCAGCGCCAACCGCATCAACCTGGCGATCATGCTTGACTTCGTGCGGTCGGTGGCGCGCCTGACGGCGGGCGGCAAGATGCCCTTCCAGGTGCATATCGCAGGTCAGGTCCGCGACATGATCCGCGACCTGCCCCCTGCCGATCAGGCGGCCTTTGCCCGGGACTGGATCACCCTGCACGGCTTTGTCCCCGACATCGCCGACTTCTACGCGCAGATGGACCTGATCGTGTCTCCGGTCACGATGGGAACCGGCATCAACGTCAAGACGGTACAGGCAATGGCCTTTGGCATGCCGCTGCTGACCACCGCCTGGGGTTGCAAAGGCATCGAGACCGGCGACCCTATGCATGGTTTCGCCACGCTGGACGACCTTGTGGACGGGCTGATGGGCTTGGTTGCCCAGTCTGCAAGTCTGGATCACCTTGCCTCTGTGAGCCGCGACAGATACCTACGTTTCTATGAAGACAGCATGGATTCGTTCAATCGCGTTATTGTCGTCGGAGGATGGCCGACCGTTACGAATTGCGGCATGCCTTTGGTAAACGGTTGGGCACAGATCAAAGACGCAGCGGTATCGGACCGATGATGTATTGTGGAGTCAGAAAATGGGCGAAGCCGACTACAATGCTTTCAGGAGAGAGTGTGAGGCTTGCATAGAGCGGGTAAAGACGGGTTCGACATTCGAGACTGACCTGCTACCCCTTGAAAATGCTGGATTTGATGCCGATCCAGCCTGGATACCGGGCATGCTCGCTGCCAAATCCGTTCATGATCCAGACTATCAGATTTTTGCGCATTTCCGCCACTCTATGGGACGGATTATTGATGTGGGTGCGAATTGGGGCTACCCGGTCGGCTCGATCCGGGCTACGGGGTCGGACTGTCCAATCGTTTCATTTGAGGTATCCCCTGCATTTGAGCCATACCTTGCCGCGATTAAGGAAATCGACCCAGTTGGCTATGATTACCTGATTTGCGGCGTTGGAAGTGGCGAACGGCGAAAGCATACATTCTACATCCCGGCAGTCAACGGTCCTTAGGCTCAAGTTTCAAGTGCAACACCCACGGCCCACAGGGCATAGGATGTTGCGATGGACAGTCGAAGCAAGCACCTCAGCAGCGAGGAACGTGGCGTGATCTTCGCCGAGCATAGTCGAGGCAG
>Ga0315907_10008740_pt1 | contig 10358 bp, 7 predicted proteins | sample LakEriMetagenome_3_FD_203525 | JGI IMG/M metagenome (GOLD analysis project Ga0315907, IMG submission 203525) | Freshwater fungal communities from buoy surface, Lake Erie, Ohio, United States - Buoy 12 MA123 | ecosystem: Environmental > Aquatic > Freshwater > Lake > Lake biofilm | place: USA...
CGGAAGAGCCGCCGCGTAAGGTCTCCGGCGCATCCTGAGTGCGTCGCCGAACCTAAGGGCTTGAATCGGGCGCTCGGCGCCCCCACAAAGGCTACACTGTGGCGACGGTCGGTCGACTAAGTCACTGAACCGCACTCCACGCCTTTGAGGGCTTTGTAGCCATGTCCGATACGCCGAACCTTCCTGTTGCCACCGTCGCCGCCAGCCCGAGCATCCCGGTGCTGCCGCTGCGCGATGTCGTGGTGTACCCGCACATGGTGATCCCGCTCTTCGTGGGACGCGAGAAATCCATCCTGGCCCTTGAAGCGGCCATGAAGGGCGATAAGCGCATCATGCTGGTCGCCCAGCGCCAAGCCGAGGTCGATGACCCGAAGCTCGATGACCTCTACAAGATCGGCACCATCGCGACCATCCTGCAGTTGCTGAAGCTGCCCGATGGCACCGTGAAGGTGTTGGTCGAGGGCGTCGATCGTGGTGTCGTCGAGTCGCTCGAGGGCGGCACGTTCTACACGGCAACCGTGTCGCCTGCCGCTGAAGTGAACTCGTACGATGAGAAAGAACTCGAGGTGCTCTCGCGTTCAGTCGTTTCGCAGTTCGAGCAGTACGTCAAACTCAACAAGAAAGTGCCGCCTGAAGTTCTGACGGCACTCGCCGGCATCGACGATGCTGGTCGCCTCGCCGATACGGTAGCGGCGCACATGGCGCTCAAGCTGCCTGAGAAGCAAAAAGTTCTCGAGATTCTCGATGTGCGTGCTCGCTTGGAACACATCCTCGTCGCCATCGAAGGCGAGATGGATGTGCTGCAGATCGAGAAGCGCATCCGCGGTCGCGTGAAGGCGCAGATGGAGAAATCGCAGCGCGAGTACTACCTGAATGAGCAGATGAAGGCTATTCAGAAAGAACTCGGCGAGATGGAAGATGGCGTCAACGAGATCCAGGAGCTCGAGCAGAAGATCGAAGGCGCTGGCATGCCGAAGGAGGCCAAGGAGAAGGCGACCGCGGAGCTCAATAAGCTCAAGATGATGTCGCCGATGTCAGCCGAGGCCACGGTCGTTCGCAACTACATCGACTGGCTCGTCAAAGTGCCTTGGAAGAAGCGCACCAAGGTGCTCAAGGATTTGCTGCGAGCGGAAGAAGTTCTCGACGAAGATCACTTCGGGCTCGAGAAGGTCAAAGAGCGCATCCTCGAATATCTTGCCGTGCAGCAGCGCGTCGAGAAGATCAAAGGACCGATTCTCTGCCTCGTCGGCCCACCGGGTGTGGGTAAGACCTCGCTCGGCCAGAGCATTGCGCGCGCGACTAATCGTAAATTTGTGCGTATGAGCTTGGGTGGTGTGCGTGATGAGGCTGAGATCCGTGGCCATCGTCGCACCTACATCGGTTCGATGCCGGGCAAGATCGTGCAGAACCTATCGAAGACGGCGGTTACAAACCCGCTCTTTTTGCTCGATGAGATCGACAAGATGGCGATGGACTTCCGTGGTGATCCGTCGTCGGCGCTGCTCGAGGTGCTCGATCCTGAGCAGAACACTGCGTTCAATGATCACTACCTCGAGGTCGATCTTGATCTCTCGGGCGTGATGTTCGTTTGTACGGCCAATAGCCTCAATATTCCTGCGCCGCTGCTTGATCGCATGGAAGTCATTCGTCTGCCGGGCTACACCGAAGACGAGAAGATGAACATCGCGAAGAAGTATCTGCTCGCTAAGCAGATGAAGAACAACGGTTTGAAGGATGGCGAGTTGAAGGTGGGCGAGGATGTGCTGCTCGACATCATTCGCTACTACACCCGCGAAGCGGGCGTGCGTAATCTCGAGCGCGAAATCGCCAAGATTTGCCGCAAGGCGGTGCGCGAGTTGCTCACGACTAAGGGCAAATCGAAGTCCGTTACGGTCAGCACCAAGAATCTCGATAAATATCTCGGCGTGCAGCGCTTCCGTTACGGCAAGGCCGAGGAAGAGAACCGAATTGGTCAGGTCACGGGCCTTGCCTGGACAGAAGTCGGCGGTGAGCTACTCACCATCGAAGCCGCCACGGTGCCGGGCAAGGGCAAGCTCTTGCACACGGGTCAGCTCGGTGAAGTGATGCAGGAGTCGATCCAGGCGGCGATGACCGTGGTTCGTAGCCGTGCATCGAACTTAGGTTTAGAGAGCGAGTTCTATCAGAAGCTCGACATCCATCTGCACGTGCCGGAAGGCGCCACGCCGAAGGATGGTCCTTCAGCCGGTATCGGTATGTGTACGGCGCTCGTATCGGCGTTGACCAAGATTCCGGTCAGATCCGAGGTCGCCATGACGGGTGAGATCACCCTGCGTGGTGAAGTGCTGCCGATCGGTGGCCTGAAAGAAAAGCTCCTCGCGGCGCATCGTGGCGGCATCACGACAGTGGTGATCCCGATCGATAACCAAAAGGACTTGGCCGAGATCCCGGAGAACATCAAAGGCAACCTCGATATCCGCCCGGTGAAGTGGATCGACGAGGTGCTCGAGATCGCCTTGGCCGAACAGCCGAAGCCGCTGGCTCCGTCGGCGGCTCCGGCTGCGGAAGTGCCGCCGGTCGCAAAATCAGGTCGTCGGACGAAGGCCGGATCGAAGAGGTTGCCGGCGGCGCACTAGGCGCACGGAGCGAAGTTAAGGTCGGCGTCTTAGCAATCGCTTTAAGACGCTGGACTGCGAGGCGAGATAGCGTAGCAGCACAGTGGCACTGCCAAATGAAAAGTGTGCAGGTGCCTCGCTCAATCGAATCGGCTCGCGCGCCGTGATCTTGTGCAATAGACACTGACTGCGCAGTTGAGCGGAGTTCATCTTCGCGCCATGTTTGGCGGTGTATTGACGTGCGCCTTCCGCGAACCGTGGCGACCATGTGATCGCGTCGCTGCTGATGCTTTCTCGGCGAATGTAAGTGGGCTCGCTGATGCGTTTGGCGGGGCCGTAACGTTCGATCAGGCGAGTCCAGAAATCATAGTCTTGCGATGCTTTCAGTGACTCGTCGAATCCGCCGATGTCGCGTGCGCGCTCCGTCAGCACCATCGCCTGATTGTCGATCAGGTTGTAGTGCAGAATATTCTTAAGCGTGATCAAGCACGCACGCTCATTGTAGCGTCGGCGTTTGCCTTGTTTCTCTAGAAAAAAACTGCTGCAAACGAGTGCATGATCCTCAGGTCTTGCTGCGATCAGGCTTTCGAGCCGTCTCGGTAACATCAGGTCATCGTCGTCGAGACCCGTGAGATATTGGCCCCGCGCTTCAGCGATGGCGCGATTGCGTGCCGCTGGAGCGCCGAGGGGCTTTTCGTGGCGAAATGCTCGAATGCGGTGATCTTTGGCGATGAACTCTTCAATGACGGCTTGGGTTCCGCCATCCGCGCTATGTTCATCATCCGATCCATCATCGACGATCAGTAGCTCGAAGTCTCGACAGTTTTGGCCTAAAACCGATTCAACAGCCTCGCGCAGCAACTTGCTCCGGTTTCGAGTGGGCAGATAGACCGAAACAGCCGGTGCCTGCATGACGACGGAGCTCTGCTACCGTTCGCGTAGGACGGACTCTAAGCGCTTTATAGTCCTCTCGCGCCCGATCATCTCGAGCGTCATATCGATTGGCGGCGAGATCGTCGAACCCGTCACCGCCAAGCGCAGCGGCTGAGCGATTTTGCCAAGTCCTAGGCCGCACTTTTCAGCGAAGGCCTTGAGAGCCTCGTGCAACTGCGGGGCTTCCCACGGCGAGATCGACTGCAGCTCCGCCGCAAACTCCTGCAACAGCGTTTTCGCGTCAGAGGTCAGGTGCTTCGCCGCGGCTTTCTCATCGAGTGTGACAGTCTCGCCAAAGAAATAACGGCTGTTCTCGGTCATTTCCTTCAAGGTCTTCACGCGCTCGCGTTGAGCGACGACGATGCGCTCAAGCAGCCCATCATCCGCGCACTCGATACCGAGTCTGGAAAGGTGCGGCTTCAGATAAGGGACGATCTTCTTAGGATCCGCGCGCATCAGATGCTGCTGATTAAGCCACAGCAGCTTTTCAGGGTTGAACGCAGAGGCTGCTTTGTTGACATCGGCGATGTCGAACGCTGCGATCATCTCTTCACGCGTGAAGATCTCCTGATCACCATGCGACCAGCCTAAGCGAACGAGATAGTTCAAAAGCGCATCGGGTAAGAAGCCATCTTCCTCATACTGCAGCACGCTCACGGCACCATGGCGCTTCGAGAGCTTGGCGCCATCGGCGCCCAGAATCATCGGCACGTGCGCGAACACCGGGATTTTCGCGCCGAGCGCCTGAAACATATTGATTTGGCGCGGGGTGTTGTTGAGGTGATCGTCACCGCGAATCACATGGGTCACGCCCATGTCCATGTCATCGACCACAACGCAGAAATTATAGGTCGGCGTTCCGTCCCCGCGCGCGATGATCAGATCATCGAGCTCGCTGTTCTGGAACACGACTCGCCCATGCACCTGATCCTCAACCACCACCTCGCCATCGAGCGGGTTTTTGAAGCGGATGACCGGCGCCACACCCTCACGCGAGTCGGTACGATCGCGCCAACGGCCGTCGTAGCGCGGCTTTTCCTTGCGCGCCATCTGGTCGGCTCGCAACTGCTCGAGCTCTTCTTTCGTGCAGTAGCAGCGGTAGGCTTTGCCGGAAGCCAGAAGCTGCTCGATCACCTCGCGATACCGATCGAAGCGTTGGGTCTGAAAATACGGGCCTTCATCGGGATCCAACCCCAGCCAATGCATCCCCTCCAGAATCACCCGGACGGCTTCGTCGGTGGAGCGCTCGCGGTCGGTATCTTCGACGCGCAGGATGAACTTGCCACCCATCCGGCGGGCTTGGAGCCAGCTGAAGAGGGCGGTGCGTACCCCACCGATGTGCAACATGCCGGTGGGGCTCGGGGCAAAGCGGGTGACGATCATAGGGCGCGAATGCTAACATTCTGAACGTCGGCGGGCGGTTAGCTCAGCGGTAGAGCACTGCCTTCACACGGCAGGGGTCACTGGTTCGATCCCAGTACCGCCCACCATCAAATCACAAGGTGTTGGATTCGCTTCGGCCGTTCAGGTAGACTTCGCCGCCCTTTGTGAGGGGGTGCTTAGCTCAGCGGTAGAGCGTCGCCCTTACAAGGCGAGGGTCGGGGGTTCGATCCCCTCAGCACCCACCACTCTCTGACCCAGAGTGGCGTCCCGAACAGGTTTCGAGACGGCGGAGCGGTAGTTCAGCTGGTTAGAATACCGGCCTGTCACGCCGGGGGTCGCGGGTTCGAGTCCCGTCCGCTCCGCCACTCATTCCGATAAAAACCAGTACCGGGTTATCCATGCTGCAAAAGATTGGCGATTCGCTCAAGGGCAAGAAGTATCTCGCTTGGCTCGTCCTAGTGCCGTTGGTGTTCGTGTTTGCGATCTGGGGCGCAACAGGCGCGGTCAGTCTTGATTTCATGGGCCCACAGAACTTCGCGGCGAAGGTCAACGGAAGCCGAGTTGAACAGGATCGGGCTAACGAACTATGGCAGCGCGAAGTATCTGACTGGCAGCAAGCCACGGGACAGGAGCCGTCCGACGAGATCCGTCAGCAACTCCAGGATGATGTTCTCGAGCGCTTGATCGTCGCCGAGTTGATCTCGTCTCGCGGCGCTGAGCGGGGTTACCGCGTCCCTGATCGCACTGTCATCGAAACCATCCAATCCGAGCCCGCCTTCCAGGTCGATGGGCGTTATAGCGAGAATTTGGCGCTAGCGCGTCTTGCTCAAGTGGGTGCCACGCCGGATCAGTACCGAGCGGATATTCGGCGTGATTTGCAGAATCGCGAGTTGCAGCGAACGATTTTCCTCTCTGAGTTTGCGACTCCGACCGAGATCGGTCGACAGATGGCGCTGATGAACGAACAGCGCGAAGTCGCCTATGCGGTTGTGCCCGTCGCTCGCTTTCTCAATGAGGTGCGACTTGACGATGCAGAGCTGCAAGCTTGGTTCGAGAAGAATCAGGAGCGCTTCCGAACACCTGAGTCGGTCAAGTTTCGCTACGTGACTTTGTCTTTGGCGGATATCGCGCCGAAGGTGGTGATTACCGAGGCGGATCTTCAGCAGTATTACGCTGAGAACAAAGATTTGTACCAGACGACCGAGCGTCGTCGTGCCCGTCACATTTTGGTTTCGACCGAAGCGGAAGCGCAGCAGGTGCTCGCGGATCTGAAGTCTGGTTCAGACTTCGCCACACTCGCTGGCACACGATCGAAGGATACGGGTTCGGCTTCTGCGGGCGGTGATCTTGGGTTTTCCGATCGTTCGGCGTTCGTGGCACCGTTTGCGGAAGCTGTGTTCGCGATGAAGCCGGGTGAGTTGCGCGGACCGGTCAAGACCGAGTTCGGCTACCACGTTATCCGCCTCGATGAAATCCAGGCGGGCCGCGTCAAAACGTTCGATGAAGTGCGAGCCGAAATCGATCAACGCGTTCGAACTGATCGCGCGGGTGATCTCTTCGGTGAGCAGCAAGAGCGTATCGAGAAGCAGATTGAGGCGGGTGCGAAGCTGGGCAAGATCGTCGCTGAGTTTGCGCTCTCGACAACCGACGTGGAAACCCACACGCGGGGTGCGGCGACGCCGCTGGGTGTTTCTGCAGAGCTGGATACGACCCTCTTTAGTGACCTCGTTCTGAACCAACGCAAGGTGGGTGGTCCGGTGCCCATCGGTGACGATCAGATCGTATTCGTCGAAGTGGTTGATCATCGCAAGTCGGCGATTCCCACTTTCGAGTCGTTACGTGCGCAAATCAACACCGCCGCGACGCGAGAAGCGGCTGAGCAGCGTGCCTTGGAATTTGCGCAGTCACTGGCGGCCAAAGTGTCGGAGTCGGCGGCTCTTCCGAGCGTCGGTCGAGCAGCGGGTTTGACCGTGAATGCCCCGGTCTTCGTTGATCGTAGTTCGGCAAGCCTCCCGTCGACGTTGCGAAATGCGATTTTCGCGTCTCGACGTCCTGCGGGCGGCCAGCCCGTTGCCGGCACTGCCCGCTTGGACACCGATTCCGTGGCGATTTTTGCGACGACGCAAGCGAGAACGGTACCTGCGACCAACGATGCGGCGATGAGAGCGGTCTCTGCGCGCTCGACCATCGCAGCTCAGGGACAGGCCTCACTATCGGCGTATGTTGCCGACATGCGCGCCAAGGCAGACGTCGAGAAGGCTCTGCAGATTCAGCCATGACCATCCTCGTCACCGGCGGCGCAGGCTTCATTGGAAGTAACTTCGTCCTCGAGTGGTTCAAGGATGCAGCGGTGGCCGGCGAGCCGGTCGTCAATCTCGATGCGCTGACCTACGCCGGAAATCTGGAGAATCTCGCGAGCCTCGAGGGTGAGCCACGGCATCACTTCGTCAAAGGTGACATTACCGATGCCGAGCTCGTTCGCGCGTTGATCGCGAAGCATCAACCGCGCGCCATTGTGCATTTTGCCGCTGAGAGCCATGTGGATCGCAGCATCCACGGGCCCGGTGCCTTCATCAAAACCAACATCGAGGGTACCTTCGTTCTGCTCGAAGCCGCTCGTGCTTATTGGCAGGGCTTGGGGGATGGCGACAAGGCCGCTTTTCGTTTCCACCACGTGAGCACCGACGAGGTCTACGGCAGCCTGAAGCCAGACGATCCGGCTTTCGCTGAGACCAACCCGTACGAGCCCAACAGTCCTTATTCGGCGAGTAAGGCGGCGAGTGATCATCTCGTGCGCGCTTGGCACCACACCTACGGCTTGCCGGTCGTGACAACCAATTGCTCGAACAACTACGGACCGTATCATTTTCCCGAAAAGCTCATTCCGCTGATGATCGTCAACGCGCTTGCAGGCAAGCCACTGCCGGTCTACGGCGATGGCCAGCAGATTCGTGACTGGCTCTACGTCACCGATCATTGCAGCGCGATCCGCGCGGTACTCGCGCGCGGTCGTCTCGGTGAGACTTACAACATCGGCGGTTGGAACGAGAAGGCCAACATCGACATCGTGCGCACCGTGTGTGCTTTACTCGATGACTTGCGACCCGATGCCGCGGGTTCATATGCACGGCTCATCACGTACGTGAAGGATCGCCCGGGGCACGATCGTCGCTATGCGATCGACGCGCGCAAAATCGAGCGCGAGCTCGGCTGGCGTCCCGCCGAAACCTTCGAAACCGGCATTCGCAAAACCATCGAGTGGTATCTCTCGAACTCGGATTGGGTATCGCGTGTGCAGAGCGGAAGTTATCGCGATTGGGTGGCTCGCAACTACGAGTCGCGTCAGTGAAGATCCTGCTGCTCGGTTGCAACGGGCAGGTGGGTTGGGAGCTGCAGCGTGCTCTGTCGCCGCTGGGTGAGTTGGTCGCCTGCGATTTTGATTTTGCTCCAGATCGACGCGCGGACTTCTCTGCGCCGGGGTCGGTCGGATTGCTAGTCGATCGCATCCAACCGCAAGTCATCGTCAATGCCGCCGCGCATACCGCCGTCGACAAGGCCGAGAGCGAGGCGGAGCTCGCGCGCACCATCAATGCGACGACGCCCGGTGTGCTCGCTGCGCGTGCCAAAGCCATTAACGCGCTGCTGGTTCACTACAGCACCGATTACGTCTTCGATGGCTCAGGCGATCAACCGCGCGATGAGACGGCAGTGACGGCACCGCTGTCGGTCTATGGCAAGACCAAGCTCGAAGGCGAAGAGGCGATCCGCGCAAGCGGCTGCCGCCATCTGATTCTGCGCACGAGTTGGGTCTATGCCGCGCGTGGGCACAACTTCGTCAAGACCATGCTGCGTTTGGCGGCTGAGCGCGATGCGCTCTCGGTCATTGCCGATCAGATTGGCGCACCGACAGGGGCTGACCTTCTGGCCGACGTCACGGCGCAGGCGATCGCGCAGCTCACCGCGGGTCGTGGTGAGATGGGGCTCTTTCATTGCGTTGCCGCCGGACACACGAGCTGGTTTGACTACGCGCGGTTTGTGATCGAGTGGGCGCGCGCCCAGGGTTTGCCGGTCAAGGTGGCACCAGAAGCCATTCGTCCGGTACCGACCGAGGCGTATCCGACGCCAGCCCAGCGACCGCGCAACTCGCGTCTGGCGACTGACAAGCTCCAGCAGGCCTTTTCGTTGATCCTGCCGCCTTGGCAACATGGTGTTGAGCGCATGCTGCGGGAGGCTTACGGACGATGACGACACGACGCAAAGGCATCATTCTGGCTGGGGGTTCTGGCACCCGGCTGCACCCGGCCACGCTCGCTGTGAGCAAGCAGTTGCTGCCGGTCTACGACAAGCCGATGGTCTACTACCCGCTGAGCACGTTGATGCTCGCCGGCATTCGCGACATCCTCATTATCAGCACGCCGCAAGATACGCCGCGCTTCGAGGCGCTACTCGGTGACGGTGCGCGCTGGGGCCTCAATCTCTCGTACTGCGTGCAGCCGAGTCCGGATGGATTGGCGCAGGCGTTCATTCTCGGTCGTTCTTTCGTGGGCGGTGATCCGAGTGCGCTCGTGCTCGGCGATAACATTTTCTATGGCCATGATCTGCAGACGCTGGTGCGCCGCGCCGCAGCGCGCGATGCGGGCGCGACGGTGTTTGCGTATCACGTGACGGATCCTGAGCGTTATGGCGTCGTCGAGTTCGATGCCGACAAGCGTGCGCTCAGCATCGAGGAAAAGCCGCGAGCGCCGAAGAGCAACTACGCGGTCACGGGTCTTTATTTTTACGACAATCAGGTTTGCGATATCGCAGCCTCGATCAAGCCCTCCGCCCGCGGAGAACTCGAGATCACCACGGTCAACGCGCACTATCTGCAGCAGCAGCAACTGGCTGTCGAGATCATGGGGCGCGGCTACGCTTGGCTCGATACGGGTACGCACGACAGTCTGCTTGAGGCGGGTCAGTTCATCGCCACACTCGAGAAGCGGCAGGGTCTAAAGGTCGCGTGCCCTGAGGAAATTGCTTATCGCTCCGGGTGGATCGATGCCGCAGCGCTCGAGCAGTTGGCCCAACCGCTGCTCAAAAATGGTTATGGTCAGTACCTCTTGCAGGTGCTGCGTGAGCGCGCCTTCTGAGCATGCAAGTCACCCCGACCGCCATTCCTGATGTCCTGCTGCTCGAGCCGAAAGTCTTTGGCGATGAGCGTGGATTTTTCTTCGAGAGCTTCAACGAGCGCCGTTTCACCGAAGCGGTAGGTCAGACGGTCTCGTTCGTTCAAGACAATCATTCGCGTTCACGCCGGGGTGTGTTGCGCGGGTTGCATTACCAGTTGCCACCGCATGCTCAAGGCAAGCTCGTGCGAGTCACGATGGGCGAAGTGTTCGACGTCGCGGTGGATTTGCGCCGTGGCTCACCCACGTTCGGAAAGTGGGTTGGCGAGGTTCTCTCGGCGCA
>Ga0315907_10008749_pt1 | contig 10349 bp, 12 predicted proteins | sample LakEriMetagenome_3_FD_203525 | JGI IMG/M metagenome (GOLD analysis project Ga0315907, IMG submission 203525) | Freshwater fungal communities from buoy surface, Lake Erie, Ohio, United States - Buoy 12 MA123 | ecosystem: Environmental > Aquatic > Freshwater > Lake > Lake biofilm | place: USA...
CTACTGCCCTAATTCCGATCACTTCGTATTCAGCAATAGCTGCAGGTCCCCAAACTCCAAGTTGCGGGAATTACAAGTTAACGACAAATGAAGTTATTGCGGGAGTTCAGTTTGCCAAGGGTACCTATCAGATCAATTCATCTGGAATTTCTTGTTCGAAAGTTATGGGAAGCAAGGGTCTTTTTGCCCAGTTTCTGAAACTCAAAGACTTAGATCCACTTCCTAAACCTTGGTATTACTTGGAAGAAGCGGTGGGAGCACCAAAATTTTCGTCAGGGTCGGGTATTGGTTTTCGTGTTCAGTTGATTACACCCAATCCAACATCGGCACCAGCGCCTTCACAAACTTTGACACCAGCACCTTCTCAAACTTCTGCTCCCACAACTATTCCTACACCAGAATCAGACTCTACTGCTCCAACCTGTTCAAGAAATAGGAACGCGCTTAGAAACTGTTGAGAGTCACCATCTTGCTTTGTAAGTAGGCGGGCGGGGCTCGAACCCCTGGATTTCCCTAAATGCCCGCCCACCTTGAATACTCGAATACCTATGTGCTTGACTTCTGGTAAGAGTTCGTGAGTTGAGACAAAACTCGACAAAATTCAAAGGGGCTATGAACATGGCAAAATGGGAATATCTAGTAGAAGAACTAACAATTACAGATAAGTGGAACAGCAACAAAAGAGCAGAAGAGTTTGAGAAATTTTCGAGCAAGTTGAATTCTTTAGGAAATGAAGGTTGGGAATTGATCAGCTATCAGGCAATACCTCTTGTGGGCAGCTGGTCTAAAGAAGTCAAAGGATATGCATACTTGGGAATGCTCAAGCGCGCACTGGGGTAAATTCCTCGTAAGTAATACCCAGAATGACCTGCGGCTTTACAAGTGGGTAGTGAGGGACTTGAACCCCAACAGTGGTTACGTATTCACATGCTCCACATTTTGATGCAAGAGATCTTGAACTATCTCCCATAGATTGTTTGGAAAAAATCAGTGGAGAGTTTGCTCTTTTGTCTCATCACGGTGCTTGCGGAGGTAGGTCATAAATGGAGTTCCACCAGTACCAACTGCTGATGGATTTCCCGGGGTTGCCTGTGCCTGTGCGTGAATGTATGTGCCTGCATACTCAAGATGCATCGCTCTAAAGTTTGCTACCAACTCAACGCAATCATTAAATACAGTTGTAAGTGAAACGCGCTTTGCTGTGGTTACAAAATTGCGAACTGACGGTCCAGCCTCAACTGCTTCGATAAATGCTACATGTCGTGGTGGCATATACATTCGCATCTCCATTAGATACTCCCTGAGCTCATCCCTTTCGTGGTCAATTCCCAGGACTGCATCCATCGCTGGGATGATGGCACTTTGAGCACCAGTTTCACCACGAAATTTTTGTCCAACTCCTTTGTAGTCATCAACACCCTCATAAATCACGCCATCTGGCAGGGATGGATTATTACGCCAGCCAAAAATGTAGGGGCGTACTCTGTGAAAATAAATATAAGGATCACATCTCTCTGGCATTCTTCCAAGTACTTCATACATTGCGGCAAGAGCGCTACGCAAATTTGTCAGAGCTATCTCAAGTTGATCGGCATCAGAGTTCGATACAGCGCTCTGTGCATCCTCGATCGCCTTCAGAGCCTTTCCTGCTTTTCTCTCAATTTCAATATGGATTAAAATAAACCACTCTTCATCTTGTCCACCAAGGAAACATTGGAGTAAGCCAATATTTCCACACTCAATAGGTGCAGATGCATCAAATCTGCGCCAATTATCTGCAGCATAACTTTGATAGGAGAGAATAGGTGGTCTTCCAACGAGTTTACCTACTTGATACCATGGAATTGCTAAGTTTGCTGGCATTACAGTTGCTGGGCTATTTTCTGACCACTGATAAGACTGACCAACATAACTCAAAATCAACATAGCTCGTTGAATATCAGCCTCACCAATTAATTTACTGATATTAAAAGCAGGAAGTGCCTTAACGCGAGATCGAAAATTTCTGCCCATTAATAATTTTGGTATGTCTCTACCAAACTGATCCCAATCTTCATTACCAGCGGATAATGCTTGAGCAGGTGCATGAGCTGGCAAATAGCCAAACTCTTCAGTGATTCCAAAATCAGCAATTTTTACAGGCTTCATGTCTCTCCTAGTTTGAAAATGCAAGTTATTCTATGAGTGTAATGTGTTAAGTATTCGAATCTCAATAGGGCGATGTACACAAATGATCCATGGTATGGAAAAGTAGACTTTTTTAGGAATTTACTGCAAGAATTCAAAGCACTAGGAACTTATGGCAATTTTGTTCTTTACGAATATCTGCCTTTGCCTCATACAATAACCAAGATACCTTGGACTTACAAGGATTCTTAACTCATACTTTTCCTTATGAAGCGGGATACACGGTTGGTTGGCACTCCAGGTGAGCATCTAGTTTTATCACGACTACTAGGCACTTCCAAAAAAAGGTTATTCATAAATACTAAGTTAGTGAAGAAGTCTTTATTTGCAATTCTTATCACCACTCTTTTTGTGACTTACCTTCAACCAGCAAGTGCCGCGGAGCGAAAGAAGCCAAGTTGGCTAGCTAGTTGTCCAGAGGTGATTGACGTAACCCCAAATATCGAAACCAAGAAAACCCAGAATTTGAGATTTCTAAACACTGGACAAGAATTTACATTACTTGCAAAGAATTCTGTTAACCCTGTGACTGAACCGCAATCGATAATTGGATGCTATGTTATCGAAGATTTAGTGAGTAATCGAGATTCATCACCAGAATGGCAGGTTGGCTCCCTAAGTCGTGATATCAAAGGATATTACTTCAGAAATGCTGCGGGTGTAACTTGGAGACTCTCAGTGGGCGCTGATGGGCTAACACTGGAGACTCTTCCGGGCTCTTTGTATTACAAAGCAGGATTTGGATTTAAAATTGATGAGACTTATGTGAAAGCAACAGATTGCAAAGTTAAAGACTCCAAGTTGGGTTCTATCCGATTAGGTTTTCCTCGCAACTCTGAACGCGTCCCTCAATTTGCTATTACTCAGAATCTAATTCTTGTTGTCGATTTTCCCGACGCAAGGCTATCTGAGAGTCTTGCATCTGTCGTAAACAATGTTTTGTCACCAACAACAGTAGAAAGATTCTTTAATGTCAGTTCAAACGGAAAATTCTCTCCAAAGTTTTCGACTTTCCCCGCTGTTATCACCTTAAATAGTCTTGATAGTAGTTTTGTTCCGGAATCAACCGGCCGTTACTTCAATAATGGGATACAACAGGACCATCGGATGGTTAAGGAAGCGGTGAGCCTCGCTAAATTACAAGGACAACTGAATAATTACTCAAGTATAACTGTTTTTGCCCCAACGTCGAAGTCATTGGGATATTACGGCTCTGCTTTTCTCGAACTGCCCATCGATGTTGGTGGAAAGACTTTTGTAAATTCGCAGCTTGTTGGCCAAGTTGGAACAGTCAATTCCCCTGTGCCCTCGTGGAAAGTGTTTGCACACGAGTACGGGCATTTGCTTGGGATGTACGACTACTACATTCCAGGAATAGGAACTACAGGAAAATCGCCAGGCCCTTTTGACTTAATGGGAAACACCTCAGGAAACGCTAATTCTTTTTTTGGATTTCAGAGATGGGTTCAAGGTTGGATAGAAGATAGTGAGGTCATTTGTGACTATACAACTAACTCTTCTACTATCCACAGTCTGACTCCGCTTAATCAGAATTCAGGAAAGAAACTATATGTTCACCCAATAGATGGCACATTGGCATTGGTAATCGAATTTAGAACCGAGTCTGAATTCGACGTCTTAAAAGGCAATGATGGACTGCTTGTTTACTTAATTGATATGAAGGTGGCTTCTTTGAAAGGTCCTATAAGCATCCAACCATCGGAACAAGACATAGTTCTAAGTCCTCGCGACGATGTAGAGAAATATTCGAGAGCTCCACTTTCAAGCGGTCAAACCGTGAAAGTCAAAGACCTCGTAATAGTCGCAGAAGATGTTTCTCAAGAGAGAGCAACCTTTAAGGTGCTCACGAATATTGAATTTCAAGCTAAGCAGGATGCAGAAGCAAGGGCAGCTGCGGAGTTAAAGGCCAAGCAGGAATCTGCTGCTAAAGCGGCCGCCGCAAAGAAAACAACCATTACTTGCACCAAAGGAAAACTTACAAGAAAGATCACTGCGTTAAAACCTGTATGTCCGGCAGGTTACAAGAAGAAATAATCAGCCAGGGTGCCAAGAAGGCGAGTGGTTGCCTGTCTTAGGCCTTGGGTCCATGCGTCTCGAGCCAGTGTCGAACTGTGGAGCGTAAGAACTGTCTGTAACCTTTCTTCATGAAGTTTCGCCCCCAAATTCGGATTTTTCTAGGATTGCTACTGGTTCTCTTTTTCTTCGCTTCTTCGGTCTCAGCGGAAGCGAAAAGGGAGATTGGGGCACGACCGTTCTTTTCTGAGATAAGCAGCCAGGCAATAGATCTTTACAATGCGTATCCAGAGATACCAACAACAGAAGTATTAGACGAGAGAATCTCACCCGACGTTTATAACGACGTTAGTTCGCCTGGATTGATGGTGAGAAGTCTTTCGTTGTGGGCAACCAATATGAAGTATTCAGGAATAATCGGTGACCAGGGCGTTTGTTCATCACTTCTTGACAGCAAGTGCTCTAATTCAAAATCCTTATCTCTTGTCGCGGATTACCTTCCATGCATGAATTCGAAGCAGACAGATTGCATTAGTCGATTTGCCGTGGAGTCATCACCTGGAGTGTGGGAAGACGCAGAGCCAATTTCTCCGATATTTGGTGGTGACTTGTTCGTAGAGACTAAGAGAGATCCTGACCATAACTACCCATCAGGTGGTGCGCCATACCTTTGGAAGTTTCCAACCTATCAGCATCGCGGTGGCGCTCTCTTCATGCCTCTCGTGCAAGTTATCAACTATGGAGAAGTAGTGGGTGATAGCGGGGTAAATGGCTTCAAATTTAGTGAATTCGAATACAAGGTGAGTGTTCAACCATATTCTCCATCTTTGGCAAAAACTATTACACCGAAGGGAATTGCACAACCTGGTTACACATTACTTCCCGACACATTTATCTCAGATAAACCATTCAAAGTTGAATTTCGGACATTGACGCCGTGGGAGAGCTGGGTACGCTCAGGGATAACTAATCTTGAAATAAAGAGTTCCAGAGTTAATTCTGAGTACTTTTATTCAGTCACTGGCTCACCAGCTAGGATTCCAGGTATCTACCAAATAGTTCCTTGGACAGAGAAAAATCTTGATGCTCTCAGAGAAATTGATACAGGCGGCGTGACTGTAGGTAGACAATGTGACAACAACACCAAAAATGACCCTTACAAATGCTGGACAGGGCTTGATATTGGTGGCAAGGCAAATTTTGATATTTACTTTAATATGTTTGCAGCCGTTGAGAAGTACACAACAGGTCGTGCTACAACAGCACCTTATCTTTGGCTGGCAGAAGATGTTCCGGCTTTTAAAAAAGTTTTTGGCGGGTGGACAATTAGCGCAGGCGCACAGGCAACAGCATGTCTCAAGGATGCAAATAGAGGTTATCCAATTGGGATCACTTCTACTAACGCAACAATGTCGACCGACGGACCACCAGCTTGGAATGCAGAGACCCGGTCTCTTGAATTTAGAATGGCAGCATTACACCAACTGCCAGATGGGAAAACTTTCAAAGGCAATTACACCCTACAGATTCCTGCTGAGGTAGCAAAGTGCCTTTGGGGTGCGAATGCATCCAAGGGCACCGCATCAATTAGCATCATTGATGAGGATGGTGAGCAGAAAATTGCGACAATCTCCTCCAGCATCACCAAGGATTATTTCCGATTTAGCGCTAATGGATTTCACTTTAGCTCTCCACGCATTTCAATTGCGTTGAAAGCGCCAATAACCAAGAAATTCACCATCACCTGCGTAAAGGGAAAGATGGTTAAGAAGGTGACCGCGTTAAAACCGGTATGCCCGACAGGCTACAAGAAGAAGTAACTTACTTGTGAATACTCATCCTTAAGATTTGTCGAAATTTGCGATCAAAGAGAGTACCGTCCAGTCATGCCTTCGAGCTCTACTCCGTGCTTTATCTGCTCGCTGCCTTCGAAGCTAAATGCCATAACGGTGAACCCACACTGGACGCTGAACATTGCCGAAGGAGCGATTGATCGCCCTTGGTTAGTCCTGCAATCCGTAAGACATGTGCCATCTATGGGATTACTAAATGAGGCAGAGCTCAAATCTCTAGGCCAAATCCAACACTCGCTCATCAAGCATCTTGATTCTTTACCTTCAGTGCAACGAGCACACATGCACTACTTAAATGAAACAGTGCCTAGCCATGTTCACATTCATTTCACTGTGAGCACTGCGGGGGATGCAAAGAGTGATATCTCAGCACTCCTCGGAGTTCGATGGCCAACAGGAGCGCAGCCGATTCCACGCGAAAGTTGGATGCCCGAGATTCAGAGTGAATTTGTTGCGAAAAAGGAACCGTCCTTTCTCGTAAAAGGAATTGTGAAGTTCGCGCATAAGATTCAAAAGTTGAACTTCATTTACCCAGCAATCTCTAAGTTATTAAAGCGATTCAATATTCAGAGTGGTTTTGCTGCTGAGATTTATGTGCTTTCTTCGTTATGTGTATTCATCTCAGGTTTATTTTTATCTTCACATTGGAAATGGGCTGCGGCTACTTTGGCCATCCTTGGAGTGGTGCGCATAGTTGATATTTGGGCGACACAGGTCTCGATTCTTTTAGATAGAGAAGCTCGGATTCTCAGGGGGTTTGAACGTACGCTCGTTCTTGCGGTCTTAAACTGTTTTGAGTTAGCCACGATTGTTGGAATATGGGGTATCTATTTCTTTGATTTCTCAAGATCAGTCGCCTTCTCTTTTGGTTTTCAAGTTGCATCAAACAGATCTGAGCTTGTTGAAGAAGCTAGCCATGCAGCGCAATGGATTGACATTATTGGCACATCCACCTCGCTTATGCTTTTGATCGCAGTTGTCGCAATGGCACTTGGCCGATTGACTTCAGATAGGTTCGAAGAATCGCGAGACTGAGATAGAGTCCGCGTTTTCCTGAGTGCCCGCCCAACTCGAATGCTTGTGTTGTCGAATATCTAGACAAATGTAGAAGTCTTGATTAAGGTGAGGAAATGAACTAGGAAGGACGAATTTGATATGAAATTCACGCTTTGGGAAGTCCTAAATAAGGATATTAAAGTCCTTACCTATAAAAGCAATAAGAATGAAGTGCTGAAGTTTTTAACCCAGAGTCGCGATCTGTCTGCTGCTGAATTCCAAAAGTAGTTTCGACCTATGGAACAGAACTCGTTAGACGGTACAAGCCTTGTAATGAGATACCCGCAATCGATGGAGGCAATAATGAATAAGAAACCTTTGTCCAACATTCTCCTCGTTATTGTATTGGCGCTTTCTCTTACAAGTTGTGGAAGTGGACAATCACGGTACGACGAATGTATGGAGTCACACCAACGTCTTGCTGGCCTTGCATTACAGGCTTTGCTTGACGGGAACGAGGCTTTGTTAAAAGATTATGAGCAGCAGATGTTGAACATTCGAGTAACTTGCCAACAAATTAGCGCAATACTGGATTAGACAGGGAGGGAATAATCTATGGGACTGTTTAAAAAGGTATCAACAGCTTGCTTATCGTTGCTACTCCTAATGGGCTGCGCATCAAACGCAAGTGCAAAGTTCAAAGAAGCTGGTTGCTCTGAACTCAAAGACTTTAGATTTGATTTGGCTGCACAACAATTTGCCCTTGCAGCGGAAAATGGAGACCCCGAAGCGGTTAAGGCCGCGAGCAATTCTAGAAGAATTCATTTCCTCTTTTCCTATATGTCACCAAGTGACACACGCGAAGAGTCTCGAAATCAACTGGAGGAGATAAGTACCCTTAACGAAGAAACCTGGACGTTCTGCGGTTTAGACTATAACGCACCTCTAAATTAATTTATTTTCTTACCATCATCTTGCTCATTTGCTTCGGGTGTGTACAAATAATAAAAGGCAGGGGTGACAGATGATCCAAAACCCTTGCGCAAACTTGACTGGTCAATCTTGAAAGGTGGGGCCAAGTTCAACTTAATCGGCGCCCGCCCCATTTAAAGTGTCGATTTTGTGCCAGCATTCGAGGTATGTTTATGAGGGGATTTTGTCGAGTTAACTAAATTTGCTTCGTCCCAATGAGATGATTTACCAATACAGGAGAATTATGACAAGCTTAAAAAGTGTTTTGAAGGTATTGAGCGTTGCCTTAGCAATGATGGTTGTTCTCTCGGGGTGTGGGTCTAGTGCCGAGGAAGTTAGAGCAACACAAGTACTTGCTATCTGCGATGAGGCAAACTCAGCTTTGAGCGTTCTCACTACCGATGAAATTGTCCCAAGTTATTCTGCAGACTGGAGTCAAATTCAAGACATCTACTCGGGAATCAAATCAAAACTCCAAGATCTAAGTTCTCAGGCTTCGGATTTGGACGAAACTCAACTGGCACGGGACTTTTCTTCGATCAGCAAGAACGCTGGCGAAATCGAAGCAGTAGCATCATTTACCGTGTTAATGGGTGGCAGCCGCGCTGCATCGGATAATGTCATTCGAAGTAGTTGGCTAGATGCGGTGAACAAGCTGACGAATAATGAAGCACTTCGCTCGCCAAGCGATAGAACTTTTATTGGATGTAAGTCAAACTAGGACTCAATTACCATCTCATTCAACAAGGTAGTTGGATGACCTACGAGGTCAACAAGTACACAAGCATTTTATTGAGGTGTTCACGCAACCCCTAGTACGTTTGTGTCGGGGTATGCAGAGACTTGGGGAAGGAAGGGGGCTTCGCATTGGCGGAGCCCCCTTCCTTTTTTTGGGACGTCGAGGTGGTAGTTATTCTCAATTTGGCACACTAGTGTCAGACTATGGCTTGGAAGAAGGCGGATTGGAATCGAGTTAGAGCATTTCCGCATCAAGAGAGGAACCTAAATGTCAGATGAGAAATGCGAATGTGGCATCCCTCTGCGCCGACCTGCCGATAGTTACTGCATACGATGCAATAAGTTAATTCTTGAGACCAGGATTGCTTTCGCAAAAGATGTCCCATTCCCTGCTGACTACACGCAGAATCCTTGTGATTGCAATTACGTACGAAAATCAAGTTGGGGTGTCCGTGCCGTAGGTGAAGTTAACGTATGTGGATTCTGTGGAAAGTATTCTGAGGGCTTACCACCAAACAATTCTGGTGAGGATTTAGAGTTTTTTAGCGAATTAGATCTGCCCTACACGTTAGACCCAACCAAGCATCAGTACAAAGTCATCACTCAAAAGGATAGGTTTTTTTCTAGCAAGTTCAACCCAGCTCTTATCGAGAGAGCATTAAATGAATACGCTCAGGAGGGATGGGTTTTTAAAACCGCAGTTACTGCAGATTTTGGCTCAATGGGAATGTCGAGAAACGAACTGATCTTATTTATGGAAAGAAAACCTAATGGCGAAGTCAATAGTTGATGGAGTGCTCTTTTCCGATGGAGAATTACCAGGAGAAGAAATTCAACAAGTAGTGATAACCATATCCAAACAAAACGCACTACCCAGCGACCTAAAGAAAAAAATGGCATTGAAGGTTAAAGCTCTTGGTGGAAATGCTGTATCGAATTTTGAAGTCGCTCAATCGGGGCATCACTGGATATTCACCGCTTCACCATTTATGTGGGATACGGAGTCACTGTATGGTGTTGGGAAGGCGAGGAGAATTTCAAAAGAGGAAATGGCAGGAGCCCTAAAATAATGGAAAAAAATACTTGCCCGCATTGTGGTGCGTGGGGGCAATTATCCAAATTTTGTCATCGTTGCGGTAATTCGATTATTTATTCATCAATTAAGCAAGGACAAGCAGAATTCGAGGGCAAGAAAATTACTCCCTCGACCCAGAGAGTTGAAATGCCGATAATCATCATTTTAGGATTTTTGCTAACTCTTTCAGTCGCTGTTCTCATTACCGCTTTTCAATGATTCGCTTGGCCTTAATTTTTTGTGTTCTGCCAAGGGTCAGTGGAGAAAATCTTTATTAGGGTGTTAGACAATTGTTAGACAAAGCAAAATAAAGAGACCGACTAGATACGAAGTTACACAGAATTAACGCTCTGAACAGGACTTACTGAGTGGGTTGTGAGGGACTCGAACCCCCGACCCGGTGATTAAGAGTCACCTGCTCTACCAACTGAGCTAACAACCCGGGGCATTCATCGGCCGGAACTTCTGAATGCAGAGCAGACCCTATCAGTGTG
>Ga0315907_10008750_pt1 | contig 10349 bp, 9 predicted proteins | sample LakEriMetagenome_3_FD_203525 | JGI IMG/M metagenome (GOLD analysis project Ga0315907, IMG submission 203525) | Freshwater fungal communities from buoy surface, Lake Erie, Ohio, United States - Buoy 12 MA123 | ecosystem: Environmental > Aquatic > Freshwater > Lake > Lake biofilm | place: USA...
TGTTTGAAAAGCTGTATCAATCTACAATAAGAGGAAAGAGTCCCGCTCAAAATAAGCGGGACTCCGTTATACAAAGAAGCTTATTTATTCTTCTTCTTATGACGGTTCTTCCTTAAGCGTTTTTTACGCTTGTGCGTGGCAATTTTATGACGCTTTCTCTTTTTACCGCAAGGCATACGAATAATTTTTTCGTTCAGTTAAAAATGTTGTTTACTATAATAATTTCACTGTCGCTTCTTTTACTTATGAGTGCATCTGCAAAAGTTGCTATAATGATTTTATGTGCTCTTCAATTTGTTTTACCATTTCGGGTTTTGCTTTGAATTTTCCGGCGGCTTCCAGCCTTTTCACCGTTTTCAAAAATTGCTCAAACCACTTTTTGGCGGCTTTGTTGTCACCGGATTTTTCGCAGGCATCGGCCAGGCGAAGTAATACTTCCATATTATCCGGCTGCAACTCGGCAACCTTGGTAAAACGTTCAATTGCTTTGGCCCATTGCCCACTTATTGAGGAGCCAACACCCAGCATGTATTGTGCATAAGCGTTGTTTGGGTTTTTCTCCGCTACTTCTCTTAATAAACCGATCCCTTTCATGGGAGGTTCATTGGCATTGGCTGCACCAAAAAAGTAAGTACTGCCAAGGCCAACTTTTGTAGAATCGTTAGTGGGGTTTAGTTCCAAAGCCTTTTCAAATAACTCTTTTGCCTCTTTAGCCATCCAAACCTGCAGAGGCTGTTCCTCCACTGTTTGAAGTTCTGTTAACAGCAAATGGGCAGCAAAGGTGAGGTTTTTCTCCGAACTTTCCAACTTAGCTGCCTCTCCCATGTATTTTATATAAGGCACAAATGCGCCAATACTGTCCATCCAAAACCGGGAAAGGGTTTTATAAACTGCAATTTGCTGGTCTTTTACATCACCCCGAACTACATTATTCTCCCACTGAGTTACTTTTTCTAACTGTTGGGTAGTTAGTCTTTTTTTAGCCAAACCCAGCATAGTTGGGAAATCCAGCGATGGACTGTTTTCTGCTGCTGCTGCGGGTGCTGCATGATTATGCCCGGAGTGATCGGCCACTGTTCGGCCAAAGAAAAACAAAAGAAAAACCGCAATTACTGCGGCTGAAATAAATATGATTTGTTGCCTGTTCACTTTGTAAATAATTGAGGCGCAAAGCTACGGCAGCAACTCCAATAAATACTGTAGAAAAGGAATTATGTACCTGAACGTTGATTTTTAACATCGGCCACAAATTCTTTGGCGGGCTTAAATGCAGGAATATAATGTTCAGGGATATGAACTGCTGTGTTACGTTTTATATTACGGCCAATCTTTGCTGCTCTTTTCTTGGTAATAAAACTGCCAAACCCACGTATGTAAATGTTTTGACCTGAAGCAAGAGACTCCTTTACTTCCTTAAACATTGTTTCGAGGGTAACCAAAACATCCACTTTTGGAATACCGGTTTTTTCGGATATCTGGTTTACAAGATCTGCTTTTCTCATCTTTTTAATTTTTTTTAGGGTGACCTATCAACACGATTAATCTTTTATAAAGGTGAGTAAAAAAATTGGTAACTGCAAATATTATTTTTGCTAACTGTTTGATTTTTAAATAGTAAGATAGTGTTGCTGGCAAGTTGATATATTTGCTTCCAAAGTCTCCACAAAAGGGCTTTTTTTACAGTTCATGTTAAAAAATGAAGCCAAATACTTTCAACATAAACTCATGCATTGGCATGAGTATTTTAATGAACGACAATTACCCTGGAAAGGTGAGAAGGATGTTTACCGCATTTGGCTAAGTGAAATTATTCTTCAGCAAACCCGTGCAGAGCAGGGATGGAAGTATTATGAACGTTTTTTAAAAACCTATCCCACAATTCAAAAACTGGCAAAAGCGCCCATCGACGAGGTGTTTAAACTATGGGAAGGGCTAGGTTATTATAACCGATGCCGTAATCTGCATGCAACTGCTCAAAAAATTGTTTTTGAGTTGAAGGGTCGCTTTCCTGATACTTATGAAACGATATTGGAATTAAAAGGTGTTGGACCTTATACCGCTGCGGCTATTGCTTCATTTGCTTATGATTTGCCTTGTGCTGTGGTTGACGGAAATGTGTTCAGGGTACTAAGTCGTTTTTTTGGTGAAGAAACACCTGTTGATAGTACAAAAGGAAAGAAATTATTTGAGCAATTGGCGCAGCAATGCCTTGCGAAAGATGATGCGGCGCCTTATAACCAGGCCATCATGGATTTTGGCGCAACAGTTTGCAAACCAGATAATCCATTGTGCAGCACTTGCCCTTTAAAGAACAAATGTGTTGCATTCAATCAAAAGACTGTAATGCATTTGCCGGTAAAAGAAAAACAACTCAAACAAAAAAGCAGGTGGTTTGTGTTTTATGTGCTGGAGCATCAGCAAAAAATAGCAGTACAGCAGCGCATGGCAAAAGATGTGTGGCAGCATTTATACCAGTTTCCTTTGATTGAATTCTCGTCTGAAAAAGAATGGAAAATATTTCTAAAAAAAGATGTATTGCAACAGCAATCACTATTTGCAGTGCAAGGTGCTGAGCAAATAGCCGTTACCAAACCTGTTGTACAAAAACTTTCACATCAAACCATACATGCGGTGGCAGTGGCAGTAAAATTGAAGCGGATCAAAAAACAAACGAATGGTGTTGAATGGAAATCGAGAGATGAATTAAAGCAACTACCGTTCCCACAAATTATTCATCAGTTTATGAAAAGAAAGTTGATGGAAGTATTTTAATATGCATTCATTCGCATCTGAAGGCCTTGTATATTTAAAAATTAACCTTAAAAAATAAGGGCAGCTTATTTGAAAGCTGATTGAAAAAATGTACCTTGGTTGTGAGCGGGGCAGGAACTTTCTAAAAACATCAGCCTGCAATTCATGATTAAAACTTCATACTATGAGAGGCGTTAACCGTGTAATGCTTATCGGCAATCTTGGTAAAGACCCGGAGCTGCAACAACTGGAAGGCAATATTGCTGTTGCCAAATTTCCATTAGCAACAACTGAAACATTTAAAGACCGAACAGGTAAACTTGTGAGCCAAACAGAATGGCATACGGTTGTTTTGTGGCGTGGCCTTGCAGAGCTTGCTCAAAAATACCTGCACAAAGGAAGCCTGGTGTATATCGAAGGGCGTTTAAAAACCAGAAGTTGGGAAGATAAAGAAGGCTTAAAAAAATTTATGACCGAAGTAATAGGTGATAATCTCATTATGCTTGATAAACGGGCTGATGGTTCTCCCAAACCAGAAAGCACAGATCACCCCGCACCAAATTATCCCGATGAACTTCCGCCAATTGGTGAGCCCAGCGGTGATTTACCTTTTTAAACATACTGGTGCATAAGCCTTATTTTTGAAGGGCTATATATTACCAAAACCATTGGCGTGGATATTATTTCTGAAAACCTTTCTTTTTTCTTAAATCTTAAACCTGTTTTACTGGCTGCTGCACAGGGCGTGCCGGTACTGGTAGTTTTGTTTTTGATTTTACTGTTCTTTTCTTTTATTGTAAGCGGTGCTGAGGTGGCTTTCTTTTCATTAAAGTACAAAGACCTCAACATGCTTAAAACAAAAAACGATGATAATGCCCGGCGTGTGGTAAATCTTTTGGAAGAACCTAAGGTGTTAATGGGTTGTCTCATCAGTGCAAATACTTTTTTTAATTTAGGAATCATCTTTATTTCAAATTTTTTAGTTGATGAGCTTTTGCAACTGCAACATATACATCTTTGGGTAGAGTTTACCATTAAAGCAATTGCCATAAGTGCACTCATTCTTTTGTTTTGCGAAATACTGCCCAAAGTATGGGCATCACACAACAATTTATTTTTTGCATTAACAGCAAGCTGGTTGATTGATTCGGTTGTTTATCCTGTATTCCGTAGCACCGGTCAATGGCTTTCAGGTTACTCTGATGGCATTGAAAAAAAACTCACTAAATATCAAACCTCATCACTAAAAGCAGATGAACTTGATTATGCCATTGATTTGATGAGTGAAGATGAAGCTACGGTAGCTGAAAAGAAAATTCTCAAAGGCATTCAAAAATTCAGCAACATAACTGTAAAGCAGGTAATGCGCTCACGCCTGGATGTAAGCGGCATTGAGTACAATTCAGATTTCAGCAGTGTTATCAAACGTATTGAGGAATTGCATTACAGCAGACTTCCCGTGTTTAAACGCACATTGGATGAAATAGCGGGTATTTTGCATACAAAAGATTTGCTCAATCATATAGATGAACCAGCATCTTTTAACTGGCATCAGTTATTACGCACGCCGTTTTTTGTTCCGGAGCAAAAATTAATTGATGATTTGCTGAAAGAGTTTCAACAAAAGAAAATACATTTTGCTGTTGTGGTAGATGAATTTGGCGGAACCAGCGGTATTGTAACCATGGAAGACATACTCGAAGAAATTATTGGAGAAATTAAAGATGAGTTTGATGATGAAGATACCATCAATAAAAAAATTGATGATCACAATTATTTGTTTGAAGGTAAAACTATGATTCATGATGTGTGTAAAATCATGAATCTGCCGCCTGAAACGTTTGAAAAAGTACGAGGCGCAAGCGAATCATTGGCAGGTCTTGTACTTGAAATTGCAGAACGGTTACCAAAATTGAATGATGTGGTAGAGGCCGGTGATTTTACATTTACTGTTTTGGAAGTGAGCCGCAACCGCATTGAAAAAGTAAAAGTTACGATTAAGCCATTGAGTGAATCCTAAATCTATTTAATCCAATACGTTTTTATAATATGAAATTCCTTCTTACCTCTTACTTCTTAATTCTTCTTTTATCATCCTGCAATTCAGATCCCGTTCCTAAACCGAAAGGATATTTTAAAATTGATTTACCTCAAAAACAATATGTACTTTTTAATGCGCCAGGTTATCCTTACACGTTTGAGTATCCTGTTTATAGCAAAGTAATTAAAGACAGTACTTTTTTTGATGAGAAACCTGAAAACGAATTCTGGATCAATCTTGATTTTCCCGGGTTTGACGGGAGACTTCACCTGAGCTATAAAGAAATAGGTAAGAATAAATTTTCACAATTGGTGGATGATGCATTTAAAATGACGAGCAAGCATACATTAAAGGCAAGTTCTATTGATGAGATTCCTGTTAAAGGCAATGATGGGGTTACCGGTTTTATTTTTAATGTGGGCGGTAATGCTGCAACAGGTAAACAGTTTTTTGTAACAGACAGCACAAGGCATTTCCTTAGGGGTGCTTTATATTTCAATTCCACTCCGAATTATGATTCAATACAACCGGTAGAGCAATTTTTGTATGCCGATATGAAGCATTTAATTGAAACATTACGCTGGAAGAACTGATTTTTGTTATAGCATTCGGCTATAACGCAATGTAAAGTGCTGATGCCGGTATAAGGGTTAGCCCTTAAATCTGTTTTTTGTAGTTGTAAATAGTTGCAGGGGTTAAAATACGACTCTATATTCACATTATAAATCCGATACCATTGAAGCTTGACCAAAGAATCAAACAGTATCTAAAATCCAAAAATCCTGACGAAAAGCCGTCTAAATCCTGAAACCGAAGAAAAATCTAAAATCCGTTCTACTGAAAACAGAATTTACCAAAGAACCGGAAATTATTAAGCCCCGCAAATTTGCGGGGCTTATTGTTTTAGGTTAAGTCCTTTCACTAGTCATTTTTAGCACCTGCATCTAACCAGCAGGAAAGTTGCAGTTTTTGTGTGCTGCTCAATGGTCCGCCTGTTTGCGGCATCCTGTTGGCGTTCACTGAACTTATAATTTGTACACGGCTGGCAAAAATCTGTGCATAGTTGGTTAATGGGCCAGGGCCATTGCTACTTGTAGCATCATGGCAACCTGATGTTGCGCATCTTGATGAAATCAAGGGCAAGATGGTGCTTGAAAATTTTACTGTACCGCAATCAACAGAAGTGCCGTCAGGCCCGTTTCCTGAACTGGCTTTATCTTTTTTACAGGCTACAATAAAAACAACCATCAGGAACAATAGTATGAAGCTTAATTTTTTCATGTATCTGAATTTTAGTTATAAAGTTAATGACTCCTATTCATACTTATTTGTTGCTTATAAACGGGAATAAGAAACGAAAATTTTATGAATACCTGTTATTTCCATAAGGCAAGTATTTCCTGGCTGTGATTTTTTGTATCAGGCCGATTAATTACATGGGCAATCACTCCATTTTCATTGATGAGAAAAGTTGTGCGGATGATACCATCATAAATTTTGCCCATAAATTGCTTTTTACCCCACACATCATATGCTTTGATTACCTCGTGCTTTTCATCAGCGATTAAACGGAAGGGTAACCTGTTTTTGATTTCAAAAGTTTTATGTTTGGTAATACTATCTGCACTTACACCTATAATCTTAATTTTTCGTTTTTTTAATAAATTATAATTATCTCGAAGGTTACAGGCTTGCTTAGTACATGTTGGAGTGCCATCCTGTGGATAAAAATAAAGTACAAATTTTTCGCCTTTAAAATCAGATGTACCTACTTGTTTGCCATCCTGATCAATCCCTTTGAATTTAGGAGCTTTTACTCCTTGCTGTAAACGTGTTTCATGATTCTTAAATATACTTTTCTTTGAATTAGCCATTTATACAATAATTTTATACTCTTTATTCTTTGTTATTGTCACAAATAAGAGATTCCCATTAGTTCTTTGTATGATAATTATTTTAGTGCTTTATGGGATAATTATTTAAAGTTTTGAAAACTTTACTTTTTCAGTGCTATTTGCTGTTAGTTGTGTTTATCTTGTCTTATAATTATCCGTAATCCTATCATGAAAGCTACAAAAAAGAATATTCTTTTTTGGATATTTTTCTTACTCACTTTTTCAACCATGGCTCAGATAACAATTCCTGTTAAACGAGCAAACTTTGGAATTGAGGGGGGGGTGCGTGCCAATTTTTTTAATGGATTTGCCGATACGGATGATGATTGGTTTTTAAATACCGGCGATAATGGTACCGGACTATCTGTCATTGATACTACGGGCGCAGCATCCATCTTTGCGAACTATATTACTTCTCCAAACTCAAGATATCAGGCTTTTACACGAGGAATGCGTTATCCTTTAATGAGTACTGTAAACGGTAGAATTTTTTATGATGCCGTATATACTAAGGACCATATAAGTAATCAAGATTCAACTTCATTTTCAAACGGAAGTAAGAACGGTATGAATCCTGCTACCTGGATGACGCCAGTTTCTTCACCAGTACCCGATAAGAATGATATTAGTGAAGCAATGATTCATATACGCAGGAATGGTACAACAGCATCCGACTCGCTATGGTTTTTTGGTGGAGTTTCCTTGATTGGAAATAACGGGAACAGGTATTTTGACTTTGAACTGTATAAAACAGATATCACATATAATCGTACTACACAAAAATTTTCAAACGTAGGACCTGATTTTGGGCATACTTCCTGGAAGTTTAATGGATCTGGTCAGATTACAGAAACAGGCGATATCATATTTACCGCAGAATATGCTAACTCTACACTTTCTGCAATCGAAGCTCGTATCTGGGTGAGCTATGCAGACTATATTTCTGTTACTCCATTAGGATTTGATTTTATACCTAACAGGTTTGACGGGGATGGATCAAATGCCACCTTCGGTTATGCGGCCATTCAGCCTAAAAATGGAGGGATATTTTATACTGGCTTGGGTAATACAATTGCACAATGGGCTGGTCCGTTTGGTACAATTGACGCTAACAAGAATCCGGTGTCTAATTATTCCCTTGCTCAGTTTATGGAGTTTTCAGTAAACTTAACTAAACTAGGACTTGACCCTATGTCCTATGTGGCAGGCTCAATATGTAATCTTGCATTTAGTAAAGTATTAATTAAAACAAGAACCTCTACTTCTTTTACCTCATCATTAAGCGATTTCGTGATTCCTTTCAGCTTTAGGTCAATACCTAAGGTAGATGCTGTTACCAATATGCCTGTACTGTGTGATATAAACGGAACTTCGGTCATTTCGGTAGTTAATCCATTATCAAGCTCCTCATATACGTGGTCTACCGTCAATGGTCAGATTATAGGCTCTACTACTGGCACTTCAATTAACATAAAGGGTCCAGGTCAATATGTTGTTACCCAGAATTTAAATAGTACATGTGGGGTTAATAGCGCAGATACTGTAAATGTTTTTGTAAGTAGCACTCCTTGTTCTACGCTGTCAAATTCAGTAACTCCTACAATAAAAATTAGCATATATCAACAAAAATTTATTAATATCTCAACTGAGTTGAATGACTTCTCTAAAGTGTCGACTCTTGTAATAGAACGATCTTACGATGGGATAAAATTTACACCTATAAAAAGTTTTCAAAGTTTTACAAATACAAAAATTAATTGGATAGATGAGGGTCCTTTTACTGGCAAACGAATATATTATCGTCTCAATATAGTTTTTAAAGATTATTCTTCTGTTTATACGTCTATAGAGAATATTTTATTCTTCAATTCAATGTCTGTTTCAGTTATATATCAACAATCCAAACTATTTTTACGCTTAAATACGGCAATTGCGGAAGAGTATTGGTTAAGTATATTCACTTTACAAGGACAAGTTGTACACCATCAAAAAATTAAAAATCAATCTGGAATGATATTCTTGGATTTGAATGCAATTGTAAAATTCAGAAAGGGTTATTACATTGTTCAATTAAGATCGAATAATTTGGCCTATACACAAAAAATTGTTTTTGAATAAATTATTTTCTTATAAATCGAATAGCTCTTTCAGTAATATTTCCTGCCTCATCTTCTGCAATCAATTTTAATTCATGATCGCCTTCCGGGCAATATTCATCAACCCTGTAACGAAATACAGGCCCTAAACCGCTAAAGAGCAGCCACTCTCCATCAAGCTCGGCACGAAAACTGCGAAGTACTTTTTTATTGTCAGTAACTGTAACTGTTATTAATGCATTGTTTCCAATAACACCTCCATCATTTACACCAGCCATTGCAATAGTGGGCGGTACTTCATCCACTTCAAGCCAAAACTCACCAAACTCTCTGAACTTTGCTTCATACCAGCCTTTTACCAATGAGGCACGTTCTACAACTGTTTTACCTCTTGCTGTTTTAATCATGATTACCCTGTTGCGGCCGCTTTCAGTAATTTGTTTATTAGGTTTAATGCGAAACATCATACTATCGTGCACAGGTATCATTGGTGTGTGCATTACATGAACATTGGAAACAGCAGCAGTACTTGTTTTATAATTGTAATTGAAACGGAATGCATCATAAAAGCTCTTTACGGTGCTCACCATTTGTACATCGGCTGTTTCAAAAATATTGATTTGATTGGGCAGCATATACCTGCTGTCTTTATAAACATCATTTACTGGAGAAGTTGTTGCAGTTCGTTTTACATTAAAACGAAGTAAAGACGTATTTCCATTGGCATCTTTTACCGCAATTTTTATTGTATGAGATAACGTATCATTCAAATGAATAAGCCCATCCTCTTTTTTAAAATAGATTGGTAACTGATCGCCGGGCAAAGGCGAAAGATGCTGATAGTAAGAGCCTCCGCTTGTTTTAATACGGTAATCGATATGTGCATTAAGATATCGTGTTTGCAAATAATCAACACCATCTATCTGAAAGCCACTCACAGGTTCATCATCCATATAAACAAGTGCTTCAAAAATTCCATTGTTGTTGGGCACACCTGTTATGCGGTCAGTAGCAACAATTGCAAAACTAATGAGGTTACTATTTACTGTTAACGTATTGCCGCTAATGGTATAACCACCTGCTGCACGCACCAGGCCAACATTACGAGGAAATTGTTCATAAGTACTTTTGTTACGATCGTACACGGCAAGCTTCGTAATATCAGGCGGTGTTACATCATAGACTCTGTGAAAAAGCAAAGCGTTTAAACAGGCATCATCATCTGTTCTTCTTATTTCATAATGTACATGTGGGCCTGCGCTTGCACCAGTATTGCCACTATAACCAATAAGCTGACCTTTTTTTACAGGAAACTCGTTTTTTTGAAACTCCACATCACCATTCCATTTTTGTTTTGCATACTGTGCTTCTTTAATTGCTTGTGCGATACCGGGTGGGAACGTGTTCATGTGTGCATACAAAGTAGTATAACCATTTGGATGACTCACATAAATGGCATTGCCAAAACCATTGGGATCAATTTTAATTTTTGAAATCCATCCATCAGCAGGCGCCAACACAGGTAAGTTTTCTCTACGTAGTGTAAATAAATCCAATCCCATGTGA
>Ga0315907_10008759_pt1 | contig 10342 bp, 8 predicted proteins | sample LakEriMetagenome_3_FD_203525 | JGI IMG/M metagenome (GOLD analysis project Ga0315907, IMG submission 203525) | Freshwater fungal communities from buoy surface, Lake Erie, Ohio, United States - Buoy 12 MA123 | ecosystem: Environmental > Aquatic > Freshwater > Lake > Lake biofilm | place: USA...
CCTACCCCTATCCCCAAGGCTTCTACCTTTGGCACAAGCATATCACAAAACCATGATATTCTTATACCCTTCTGCAAAAGGTAGAAGAGATAAGGATAAATATACATGGATTCACAAGTAATGCTGACTGCCAAGGAAGCTTCGATTCGCCTAGGCAAGTCTGTCCACTGGCTCTTAACTGAGGGAAAACGTCAAGGAGTTCCTTGCTACCGAGTGGGCGGTCGCTATCAATATTCACCAGTAGAACTAGATGAATGGTTTCAAAGCCGCCGCTACCACTACGCGAGCGCCCACCCAGTTCGTAGTTCTGGATATGTAAATCGCCAAAAAGTGGCGCTCTGATGGAAATGAATTTCCCTTTCTGGTTACAAGTTCCCTTACCTGAATTTGAGCACGGTCCTCCTTGCTAGTAGGTATGCAATATAAAAAATAAAACTTTCACTTTAAGAATTAAGGAGTTATTTAAACATGTATAATAGTTCAAGTCATCGCAACAAAATGTCTGCAACTCGTTCAATTATGATTAACACGGGTAACGTTATAAGACCACTTTTATCTAATAGGTGTTCTTTATGTATATCTAATGTATATCCAATACCAACCTTGCATGCGGATACCACCGTAGGTGTAGACCGCATTGCAGTTGAGATTCCACTAGTGCCAAGCAAGAGTGATGGTAAAGCATTACTCTCTACGATAAAGAACACACAGCTTGGTCGATGGGGTGCAAAAGCAACGGCAGTGCACGAAGCTACAGGTACCAAGGTTCACTTTCAATTCAATCGGGCACGATGGTCAATCACTATGGAGTTTAATCCTTCACGATTTATGGACCCAGATGGTACGTCCCTTACCCCAATTGATTCAGTCGCTCGAATCACGGAACTTTTAATTGAGGAGTACTTTGCAGCAGGTGAAGCACTTCCCGCTTTCGCTGTAACGACCGAAGGGGATGAAAGTCTTGAGTACTGGGAAGAGACTTGGCGTTCTCAGATTCGCATCATTAGGCTGGACGGAGCACGTGATTTTCGCATTCTTGACCCCCTCTTCAGTATTGAGTTGTTCAAAGAGACTAAGGCCAAATTTGCCCGTGCAGTAAGCATTATCTATAACAAGGGCCGAGCGGAGACTTGGGATTCCCCTAGTTCAAAGAAGAATAGCCACGTTAAGTTCTATGACAAGACTGCGCATGCAATTAAGAAGAAACTTAAAAACATCCCTGAGGAAGGCACCTATCGATTTGAGTACTTAATGAGGAATAAGCATCTTCAGCGCCACCATATCCATACGCTAGAAGACCTAACTCCCGAGAAGTTTGAAGCAGCACTTCGATATGGGTGGGGCATTTCCAAGTTGGGAGAACCTGTCAATCATGAGATGGGTTGGGTGAAGATGGTTCATGACTCAACCTTGCCTCCATATGCCAAGGCGCAGGTTATTGGGATGCTCTATGCCAATGAGGCTTCGCTTGACCTCAACCTAAGACCACTTGAAAAGAAAAGCATTAAGCGCTTTGCAAAAAATGCAGGTATCTCTTTTCGACGACCACTAAAGAAGCAAGGCAATCTCTGCATGCGTCTCGATTTGGAAACTGGCACGGCAATCACGGAAAAGAATTTATTAGTTCACACAGACGTGGAAGAAGATATATGAGAATCTTAATAACCGACAAGAATGAGGATGGAAATGGATAAGTACTACACACCTGCTGAAGTTGCTAGACACTTCGGACTAACCCGAGAAACTATCTACTCGATGATTTCAAGAGGCCAACTGGATGCGCACCGCTTTGGGCGCTCGCGAAGAATCTCAGAAAATCAGATTCAAGAGTGCTTGCAACGTCGCTATGTTCAAGTTATTGATGCAACACAACCAAATGCAGCATAGTTATCAGATATGAGTAATAAATCGACAAGCTAAAAAGCGGAAAATGACCTTGCAAAGTCCAAATCTGCAATCCAGTCTCATCAATAGATTGGGAATAGTTACCAACAAAGACTATTAACTTGCAGGTTTGGCTTTCAGGGTGCCGCATAGGGACTTATGCACATGGATTCAGTCAAAAGTAGGAGGGCAGTAGCAACTAAATAAAGGAAAATAATGGAATCATTTAAATCCAGACAATTTGCAGCACCTCAAGCCAACACTGCGAAACAACCAATGAAACTCAATAGCCACTCTCGAAAGCTTTACCCTGAGTTAGCAAGCATGTTGGATTTAGAGGCTAAACAGGAACGTTTAAGAAAACTTCGGCAAAGTAATGAACAGACTAGGTATCCTTAAAAACTCTTCGGGGTTTAAGAGAGACCCCCGTAGGGTTAATTGCTCTGAGAATGAAACCTTTGCCAGGTTGAACAAACTGGTATTGGCTCAAAACCCGAGCAGTAGCCTAAATAGAAACCTTTAATTCATTAACAGACCCGACCACTTGATAAGAGACGTCTCCAAGTGCTTCGAAATGTTTCTTTGCGCATTTAATCTTTTGTTGCTCTTGTTCACGCAAAAGATGCAAGTTTTGAGCATGTTTTGAATCCTTGGTCTCGGCCACAAAATAAATCCTTGTGCCATTATCTTCGTCTTGCTTAATTAAAGCCCAGTCTGGAATGTAAGCTCCGATTGGAGTTGGAATTTGAAAAGATTTCGGGAGTTTCACGTAAAAGAGAATGTCCTCTCGGGCTTCACACGCTTCCGCAAAATCCCTTTCAGGTCGACTATTTGAATCGACAACTACATAGTTATAGATAGTCTTGTCTGCACGCTGAACCTTTATTAGGTTATCTAAGTATTGTTCAACCTCAGCAGATTCAAATAGGCGCATTTCAAAAGGGGATGAACCAATCTTTTCATACTTTATTCCACTCAACTTAATCTGGTCGAACTCATATTTAATAATCCTAACCACCGCGTCCATAAATTGCTGAGGGTTGATGAATACATCTTTTAGGCGAGGTGTTCCTAGCAAAATTTGAGTTATAGAGTGTCGAGTAATTTCCGTCTTAGACTGTATGTGAGAAACCAAGTCTGGAATAGAGTATTGAATGTCAACCAGCGCCCTCTCCCTCGACGAGGTTTGAATTCCTGAAAGCTCAATCAGCTCCCCTTTTTCGTTACGTATAAATTTTGCGACATTCTTCTCTCGATGGATAGAAGGCTTGTCCATGGGCGGCAAATCGTTTATTGCCAAAACGCAATCAGATATAAGTCTCTCAGAAGCGTAGTCGACAGAATAAATCGTCCGATGCTTTATCTTCTCCCACAACTCAAGGAACAAAACATCGTCCATCCATTTCTTTTTGAGCTGAATTTGCGCACGTTTACGCGCATCCTTTATCCGACCTTCGAAATTGACGCCGCAATCCTCTTCGATTTCCTTCTGAAGTGAACGAGAAAAATCCTCGTATTCTTCATTTGCAATCACAGTCAAACGGTTTAGATTTCGGTCCGTAACACGTACACCTTCCGTGTTAACACAGAGCCGTAACCCTCGTCCTAATTCTTGGCGTTTTCTTAATGCCGATTTAGTTTCATTTAAAGTACATATCTGGAAAACATTAGGGTTATCCCAACCTTCGCGTAAAGCTGAGTGAGAAAAAATAAACCTAAGAGGCGTGTTAGGGTCCAAAAGTCTTTCTTTATCTTTCATAATCAAAGTAAAGGTCTCATCATCAGCTTTTGTCAGACGGCCTTCCTTGGTGTCTTTAACTTTGCCCTTATCTTGGCTGAAATATCCATCATGCACTTGGCTGGCATTAAGAGTAAATAGGCCCCCATATTGGTTTGACTCGTTCCATTTCTTGAAGCTTTCTTCGAACCATGCCGCAAATTTTCCTTGAACTGAGTTTCCCGTAGCGTCATATGACCTGTAATTAGCGACTTTATCTACGAAAAAGATTGATAGAACTTTTATTCCTTTTGGCGCAAGCTCCTTTTCTTTTTTAAAGTGATTTTCAACAGTTGCATCAATCATCTCCCTTAGTATTTCTTCGGAGAGACCTCCCAACGATTCCCCTTGAACAATAGTCTGGCCGTTGGAGAAAGATAACGTTGAAGCTTCACTGTCTATTTCATTGACGATGTAGCCATCTTGATAGGCCTCTACGCCCTTAGAAAGCTTATGCAAGTTGTCTCCAACCTTCGCAGTTACTTGCTTTTTCACTATTCCTTTTGCTTCACTCACATAAATTGATATCTTCGCTGTAATCGAGCGAGCATTAGTTCTGAAGTCATCCAAACTTACAAAGGTGCCAGAGCTTCCATTTCTACTAACGACAGAATCAACTTCGATTTGTTTCACCAATCCCAAGTCGTAGGCACGTACAGGGTCAAGACGATAAATTAAGTTGTACGTATTCTTATGAGTAGCCGAGAATCTGAGCGTGAATAGCGGATTGAGTTTACTTATGGCTCTCTTGCGAATATCTGTCTCCATATTCTGGGGTTCATCGATAATAACTATTGGTTTAGCTTGTTGGATAAAGGAGATTGGCTTCATGCCTGATTCAGATACCTGATTAATAACGTTGTCATCTTTCGTAAAAGAATCAATGTTTATTACCAAAATTTGAATAGTGTTGCTGCGAGCAAAATTTGATAGGTATGAAGGACGTGAAGAGTCATAAACTTTGAACTCATATGGAATATTTCCATACAGCTCACCAAAGTGCTCAGCTGTCATTTCAAGACTCTTGAGAACTCCTTCTCTGATAGCGATAGAAGGAACGACTACTACGAATTTGGTCCATCCGTACAATTCGTGCATTTCAAAAATTGAACGAAGATAAACGTACGTCTTTCCTGTTCCTGTTTCCATTTCTAACGAGAAGTTAGCAAAGTTCGAGATTGTAGATTCGTTAGGAATGAAACCTTTGGCATTTGTTGCTTCGTTGAACCACATTCTTTCAAGCGAGTCAGAAATTATTGCCTTGCTGAAATCATTCCCTTTTTGCACTTTTTGCAAGTTTCTTAACATTGTTTCGTCTGAAATAGTCAACTGATTGGAGCGAACTGATTCAGCAAAAGCAATAATCTCTTCTCCTGCAATCAATTCTTTGGTGAGAGGTTCATCAAGAACTTTTTCTTGTTCCTGGAATAGTGCAACAATTGACTCAATCGCTTCGATTTGATGTTGCTGATTCTTCTCAAACTGAAGTTTCATTTTGAACCTTGTTCCAACACGGCGGAATTGAGCTTCTGAAACCATTTCTTAAATTGTGAAAAATCCCATTGGACAAACTCTTCTTCCGTAATGCCAGTCTGGTCCAATTGCTTTACCTTAATCACTTTAAATTGCTCACGTGAATCCTCATAGTTCACAAGAAACAAATCAGCTTCAAGTTTGAGGGCAATTTCCCAGAGTGATTTAAATTTTTGAGCGTTCAAGTGCCAATATCTCTTTGGATGACTATCGAACGGTCTAACAGTTTCGCACCGTAGAAACTCGATTACCGTGTACTTACCGTTGTTGCAATAGATAGAGTCCAGGTCAAATCCACCTGTCGATTTTCCCTCTAACGCCTCAATAATTAAGTCCTTAGCCCCGTCATCTCCCTTGGATATGGGTTTTGAAAACTGCGCATTCATACCGTTCTAAATCCAATTCCAGCATCTTCAAACTGCAGTTGTGTGTTGGTCTTATCTGAATCCTTGTTGTTAAAGATTGAATCCAAGCAAATTACTGATTTCGGTTTCAGCGCAATTACTGAAGAAAATTCTTCTTTTGTCATCTTTTCCGATATAACAACTATTTCATTCTTCCCAATCACATAGCCTGTCGATTGTCCGAATTTGACTTCATTAACTTGAATTGAGAGGTCTAGTCCCTCTTTAAGTACCATTTCGAGAGCAATATCCAGTGCGGTGGAATCACTATTTTCAGAAGTTTCGGTCAATTTTAGCTGAAGGGAAAGTTCATCGACATTTGCCGCCACATCACCCCGCCAATTCTTGATATTAGATGGCGTTAACTTGAAGTGCCTAAAACCGTAATCGACTGGGGATTCAGTGCCAGCTGCAAACAAATCTTCCTGATTTGAAGAAACCCCACTATGTAGCTCGATTGCTTTTGTGATTCTAGAACGTGCAACGTCTGCAATAGTTTCATGACCAAGCCCTTTCGCCTCTTTGCCTGCTTGAGATTTGTCATCCAGAGGCTCGGGCAGAGTGACGAAGATAAATCTCCTATTGCCACCATCTTCTTTGTTTTGCTTTAAAACTGCTTCGGCGGTAGTTCCTGAGCCTCCGAAGAAATCCATAACAATTTCATTCTTACCTACAGTTCCCAATTGGATAAATCGTTGAATAAGGTCTACTGGTTTCGGGTTGGTGAATACCTTTTTCCCCATAAGCTGAATTAGATATGCGGTTGCATTTGCCGTTGTATCAACGTCAGTCCATAAAGACTTTGTAACCCGACCTCTTTCCTGAGCCTCTGACCAGAAACGTTTTCTCTGTGGGCCAGCTTCACCTGAAGTACCAAACACGATGCGGTTATCTGCCATCAATTCAACAAACTTTTCAAAATCGTTTTTCCAGCTATTACCTGGGTTTGGTACATACTTTTGGCCTGTTTTAGGGTTTACGATTTCATAAAGCTGATTTGGGCGTTCGCCTTCAACTTGGAATGGGTCTGCTTTCCAAGGTCCTCTAGAATCATTATCAGAATTTGAAAAACCTTCAGGTGTATCTGGAAGTCTAAACTCATATCTATTCTTCTTATGATGTTCAACATCTTTGAAATACACCAGGTTATGAGTGTGAGAAACCGACAAAAGCGCAGTGTTGGTTACAGACTTGGTTGAGTTCCAGACTATATCTCCAGCAAAATTTTCTTCCCCGTATATCTCATCCAATAGAAGCTTCAAAGAATAGGCTTCATTGTCGTCAATTGAAGTCACGAATACGCCGTCATCACTCAACAAATTTCGAGCTAGGAAAAGTCTTGGCAACATCATGGAGAGCCAGTTGGAATGGAATTGACCGTTTTCTTTTGTGTTCGGTCTAAACAGTCCTTCCTTAAGTAGTTTTCCCGATTCATCTTTTTCGCCGATGCGAACGAGATACTCATCTTTGGTTTCGGAGAACTTGTCAGGATAGATAAAACTATCTGAACCTGTGTTGTATGGAGGGTCAATATAAATAAAGCGGACTTTTCCAAAATATGTCCGTTGTAAAACTTTCAAAACTTCTAGATTTTCGCCTTCTATGAAGAGATTTTGAGAATTTTCCCAATCAACAGAAGTGGCAACACAAGGCTTAAGAGTGCTGGTTGAAGTGGATTGCAATACTTTGTAGGCGTCGTTCTTGCCTCTCCACGAAATCTGATACCGCTCATTTTCGGGGGCTTCAGAGTCGCCAAACAAGTCATTGAGTGCGGAGGTGTTTAATCTTCCTTCCGAGACCAATGATGGGGCAACTTTTGAAAGGGCACTGAGCAGTTCTGCACGTACATCTAGAGAGTCACCGCCCATTGGTGCCTTTTCGGTCACGATTTCCCCTGCCTTCTGTACTTTAGTTAACTTGCCAACTCTGGTCTCAATCCCTGCAGAGTCTATTATCTTCAACCCATTAAGAGGAGTCCCTTAAAGGCCAAAAGTGTCCATTTGGGTCAATTTTTCAAAATAGTGACCATTTCACTAGCCAATTACTCGTTGTCTACTTAATCGTTTGACATTAGTTTTTCGACACTAACAAAGTCGCCTTCCCACTGACAATTTATGCAAGTTTTAGTTGGATTTAATTCACTTAAACAGCATCCTCCGTAGGAATAGATTTCTTCATCAATTGGCTCAGCGGGCATCCCATAAAAGATATCTCTCACGCCAATTCCAGATTTACAATTAGGACAAATAGTTTTTTGCATTATTTAGTCATCCACTCCTATTCATCATCTTCAATTGTTATCTCATCACTCACGGCTTTTAAATTCAACCGCTTTCTTTCTTCCATGACGAAAACTTTTGCAAGTGATTCCTCGCCCAAGTCTTTTGCTGAAGAGGCAGAATTAGCTAATTCACTTTCTCGTGCATACATATCAAATTCATGTTGCTTTCTCGCTAGCATTTTCATCATAAGGTCATCTATACCCTCTGGGATAATCAGCCGATGTACTTGTACAGGACGCACTTGGCCCATTCGATGGGCACGAGCAATAGCCTGCACTTCCAGAGAAGGTTTGATTTGGGGTTCACACAGAATGATTACCGATGCGGCCTGAATATTGAGACCCGTACCTGCCGCTTGGATTTGTCCGATTAATGCCTTGGGTTCAGCTGAGGCGGTAAATTGGTCAACAAGTTCCTGGCGACGCTTTGGGCTCACGCTTCCATTAATTGGACCCATCGCTCTGTCGCCGAGTGCGCCTTCAACCAATTTCATCACATCTCTGAAATAACTAAAGATGATGACTTTTTGTCCATTCGCAAAAGCCTCTTCAGTTAGCTCAATTAATCGCTCAAGTTTATTCGGCATGACTCCATCACGAATAGGCTTCATCCCAGCCTTTCGCATGCCCATGAAATTGCCACCTGTCACACTCTTTAAATATGCTTCATAATCCGCGCCGTTCCAGGTGCAATACTCATTTACCTCAGTCATCTCTGGAAGTTCCTTCAAGACCTCCGAAGAATTTCGTCTTAAATACATCGGTGCCACGTGCTTTCTAAATGCATCAACGCCCGCTGCCAAAGCAGCATGATTCAGATTCTTTGCAAATTCTTCATCCAAAAGTGAAGCAAGATTTACAAATTCACTCACTCGGTTTTCGAGGGGCGTGCCAGTCATGAATAGGACTCTTGGCGCTCTGGTCAACCATCTTGAAATGGTTTTTGTACGGCCTGTTTCTAGATTCTTCACGTAGTGGGCTTCATCCACAATTACTGTGTCTACGGCCAATAGCTCAATTTCTTCGTCAGACAGGTCAAACGCTTTTAAAGTATCGAATGTAGTTAAAGCTATTCCCCCTCTCTGAATCCACTTCATTAGTGAAATTTTCTGGTCTTCTCCATGAACCTTTACAAATGTCAGATTAGAGCGACTCTCGATTTCTCGTTGCCAATTGACTAGGACGGAAGCAGGGCAAACTATTAAGAATTTATTGGCTCCGAGGGCTGCTCTTTGCGAAAGCATGCCTAGTGCTTGCATCGTCTTACCCAGACCCATTTCGTCCCCAAGAATCACTCTATTTTGTGCCAGGGCAAATTTACTTCCGAATATCTGATACTTACGTAAGGTTGCATTTATTAGACCTGTATCAAGAAATTCCGCCTCAATCTTTTCAATCAATTCGCTATTGAAATGTTTGTGACCAATCTGTGGCTTAATTCCACTTACGTCCTCAAGGACAGAGTAGTAATCACTGGCTCTATTTTTGAAATCTTGTTCGGGCGGAATCGTTCGTGGCTGTTCATGAGCTCTCAAAGCATCCTTAGCCATCACAATCAGGGAGGACGTTGAAGGGTCATTAAGAACTTGGTTTATCTCTTTGTATGCTTCGAGAGCTTTTTGTCTTCTTTCTCCACCCGAGAATATCCACTTAAACCTGGAACGAAGCGGTGTGGCAGTTCGTACTGAACTACTAAGATTTTCTGCAATTGGGTGAAGCTTTTCTTGGTTACCTCGAAGTTTCGAGCGCACGCCCTCAAGCTCCTGGACATTATCAAGGAGCTTCAAGTCATCGGGGCTGATTGATTCTATGTTTATGCCAAACGCAATTGATTCTGCAATTGCCTCGTGCATTTGGGTAGCAATTTTCTTAATCTCAGAAGCAGTCTCATCTGAAATGCCACTGATTCTGCTTAGTTGACTCTCCGACGAGTGATAAATGGCAGCCACGTTCGTTAAGCCATATTTGCGAAGAGTCTCTACCCTGACTTTTGACTCAGTTGCATCCTTTAGATTTTCTATTGGAATTTCAGCTAATTTCTGCAGGACCTGATTCTCCTTGGCTGCGCTTAAAGTCGTTTTAGTCTTAGTCGCCAAACTGGCATCAAGACGAGCGGCTGCGCTGAGTTCGCTAGCAACTGATTCAGCTTTCCCTAAAGTCTCGCGGGTGTCCTTGAAATTTGGCATAGGTGTAAGTTATCTGTGACCCCTGACAAGCGGAAGACTGCCCACGTTTTTGCCCACATGCCCACATTTTTGCCCACATAAATTTATAAATTCTTGTTAGGTTGTGCAGAGAGTTGTAAAAGAAAAGTGGCCATCTCCGCACGGGAAATGGCCACTAATCACTAATTAGAAGAAGAGTCGCCCTATAAGCCAGACATTTCAATCCAGATACGGTTAATGACTTGATAGAACTTTCTTGGCTTTCGTAGATACAGCCTTTCTCGAATCCTTCTGAAGA
>Ga0315907_10008761_pt1 | contig 10342 bp, 12 predicted proteins | sample LakEriMetagenome_3_FD_203525 | JGI IMG/M metagenome (GOLD analysis project Ga0315907, IMG submission 203525) | Freshwater fungal communities from buoy surface, Lake Erie, Ohio, United States - Buoy 12 MA123 | ecosystem: Environmental > Aquatic > Freshwater > Lake > Lake biofilm | place: USA...
TAAATTTCATTGCTTTCTTGATTTAGGGGCGTAAAGATAGAAGATTGATGGATAAATCATCAAGCATTTATGAACAATCAACAAAAGAAATTTCGTTCAATTTATCTTCGTAAAAACCAAATTGCCGGTTTTATCACTTTGTCGAATTGGTAGTATTGCACAAGCACAAACGTTTGCTCTTTGCCAATTAAAGCGTATAATCGATCCGTATCGAAGGCCTGCATTTCTTGGTCGGGAACATAGGACGTTAAATTTGCTGGACGACGATATCCTTTCACATGATTACGTTCTCCGTTTTTATCAATCACTGTAACTTCGATAAATGGAGTCGAAGCAAGAACAGAATCCTTAATGGTTTTCGAAAATGTTTCAACCACTTCAAACTCGTACCCGATATTTCGGAAGCTGTTTAAATATTCGAATGCCTTTAATGAATCAAGATTAGGGTCTTGAACGAGACTTCCACGATGAAAAAGGGAAGTTTTTTTACCATCGTACTTCACCGTATAACTTTGTTGAGGATCGGCTGGGTAATTCACTTCAACCGAACGCATATCGCGATAATCGTATCGAAAAATTACGGGGTCGCGCCACAAACGGCCATCCGACATAAAACGCGATTGAAGAAAGCCTCTATGTCCTGGAATGTGAACCTCATAAGGCGAATCGGAACCATCAATAAGCATGTAAGTCGCCAATTTATCGGGCGTTTCGGCAGCCATGTAAAACACCTTGCTCAAGCTTCCGTTCTGATAAATTTCCACCTTTTTTTGCACGGGTCCCGAGAGGTCTTTCAACACTTTCTGCTCCATCGATTTTGCAACAGGAGTGCGAACAACCATCTTGTTCAAGGTTTCAAGCAACATCTTTATTCCATCTTGACGAACGGGATATTTCCCATCTACAATCCACAACGAAGAACTCTTTCTTTCTAAAAGTGTTTTGTGATTTTGCTTGTCGGCGATGAAGATTTTATCGACCGAAGCCGTGTCTTCTACCGTAAAATTCTTTAAATCTCCACCTCTTGTATTGCGTCCGTTGTTGATGAGAAGATACGCTACAACAATTCCCAATAAAGCAATTCCAATAATTAATAAACGATTCGATTTCATAGATCTACAAACTTATCCTTTCCCAAATTTACGTTTCCGTAGATACGATAATAGAATACCGACAAGAATTATAATGACAATTGGAATAACCACATTCTTTACTTGAATGGATGTACGTGACGATTTTATGAGTGTTTCATCGAGCATGCGCAATTTCACTTCACGAGCTCGTACCGAAATCAACCCAGAATCATCGCAGAGGTAATTCACACAGTTCAGTAAGAAGTCTTTGTTGCCAAAGAGCTCTCCCGTATAGCGATCGTAACCTAATGGAGCCATGCGCCCCGTTGCTTTTGAATAGCTATTTTTAATGATATCGCCATCGCCCACCACAATCATGGCGCTTGGTTTCGCACATGCTTCGAGGAATCCAATTTGATCGGAATTGAGAATTTTAGGGGAAATGCGATTTCGGAAGTTCGAAGTGAAATTTCCTTCAAGCAACACAGCGAAAGGCAATCCTGATTTATCGTACATGCGAGGATCAGGGGTTTCGCGAAGTATATTCAAGGAAATACGCGCTGGTGTGGACAATAAACGCGAACGTTTAGAGCTACCCAAAAGCACGGTTTTCTTAATTTCTGGAGCCCCAACAGTATCCACCGTACTGGCAAATTCGAAACGGATGGCATTCAGGTTATTTACAACCGGATGTTTGGTGCTTGGTAAACTCAGTGGAAAATACGGCCAACGTTTGGGAATAAAGCGAGGTTGGTTGCCCACCATACCTGCAACAACCGGAATAACCGATGCGCGTAAATCGGCCACCAAATCGGGATTTACCCGAACGCCATAGCGAAACAATTGATCTTCGAGGTTGAGGTTTATCGGGTAAACAAACTTATTGCTATAAACGCTCAAGCTATCCATCGATGCATCTACCTGATTAAGCAGCCAAAGCACTTTTCCGCCGCGCATGATGTATTGGTCGATGATGAATTTATCTTTTTCAGAAAATGCTGAATCGGGTGCCGCAATAATGATGGCTTTATAGCGTGGAATAAATCTTACCGTATCGCCTTTTTCGGTGCGGGCCACCAAGCTGGTGAGGTTGCTGTCGAGGCGTTTGCGATCGACTGCATAATATTCTTCCAGCGAAAGTGTAATGTCTTTGGTATCGAGCGAATCGAGTTCGCCATGCCCTTCCACAAAACAAATGCGCGGTTTGATGATCGTCTTTAACTTACGGATGGTGTTGGTCATCTCGTATTCGAGGTCGTTCACCGAACGGTTTATCAGCTCTTCCTCGTTGGCGTAGGTCTGACTTTTAAGCAATTGAAGCGGAAGAGTTCTGCCTTTAAAACTGATGACAGCACCCGGCCAGATTAAACGTTGTGAAACACCCGAAGCTTTTTCTTCAACCGGATTTGTATACGAAAGTCCTGCATCGAGCAATTGCTGATAGATGGCTTTGCGTTCTTTTTCGTTTTCACTTTCCGAAGGGTTAATGAATTCGTATTCGATGAAGGAAGAATACGCCCGACATTCATCGAGAAGTTCTTGGGTGGAATTGCGAAGTTTGGTATAATTAGCAGGAAGGTCGCCTTCGAGATAGACTTTGATGTAGACAAAATCGTCGAGGTTTTCGAGAAGTGATATGGTGGTTTCGTTGAGAGAGTATCGACCCTCGGATGTTAAATCGAGCCGTTTGAATTTGAACGATGCGGCAAAATTAGCCATCGCCAATAACACAACGAGCAGCACTAAATTGAGTATAGCGCTCCTTTTTAAACGGGATGATGGAGTTGGTACTTTAGCCATAATTACCAGGTGCGACTAAGTAAGCGAAAGCGCGTTAAAGCTAGAAAAAACAAGGTGAAAGAAATGAAATAAACCAAATCGCGCGTATCGATAACGCCGCGGCTCATCGATCCAAAATGCTCGTTTATTCCAAGTTTGAGAATGAGTTGTTCGATGGGATGAAAAACTTCGAGCGATGCAATGGAGTCGAACCCTGCGTAAAAGAAAAAGCAAAGAAAGAATCCGATAAGAAAGGAAACGATTTGGTTTTCGGTTAATGAAGAGGCGAACATGCCAATCGAAACAAAGGATCCGCCTAAGAAAATGAGTCCGAGATACGAACCCCAGGTTCCGCCCGAATCGATGTTTCCAAAAGGGTTTCCTAAGGTTTTTAAACTAAAATAATACACAATGGTAGGAAGAACAGAAAATATCACCAAGAGCAAACCTGCCAAGTACTTTGCGGTAATAATTTGCCATTCGCTAAGCGGACGAGTAAGTAAAAGCTCGATTGTTCCGGTACGTTGCTCTTCAGCAAACGAGCGCATGGTGATGGCGGGAATTAAAAACATGAATACCCAAGGAGCAATCACGAACAAACTTTCGAGCGAAGCAAAACCCGCATCCAGAATGTTGAAGTTGCCGGGAAATACCCACAGAAATAAACCGATTGCCAATAGGAAAATCGTAATAACGCTGTATCCGATAAGGGATGTGAGAAAACTGCTAATTTCTTTCCGTAATAATGATATCATCCGAAAGCCCTTGTTATAATGCAGGGACGGGGTAAAAATACACAAAATGTATGATGTGCTGATGAAAAAATGTGCTGATGTGCTGATGAGAAAATACGCAACCTCGGGGATTCATCCCCGGGGATAGGCATCAGATTGACCTCTATCCCCAGCCCCTTTCTTCCCGAAGGGACCACTATGTGGCGGAGAAAGGGGAGAAGATTTTGCTAAGATTTGCAGCATGCCAAGTCCCTCTCATTGAGGAGAGGGATTTAGGGAGAGGTAATACGAATGCCACATCCGAAAACCTCACCCCCGGCCCCTCTCCTCAGGAGAGGGGTGAAGATCCTGCTAAGAATTGCAGCATGCCAAGTCCTTATTCCGCGTATCCGGGGGATTCATCCCCAGGTAAGGAGAGATAAATCTTTAAATGAAGAACTCTATAAACGATAATTGAATAAATCTAAGAATTGGAAAGTATTTTTGTGCTCACAAATAAACTCAAATGAAAATAAATTTAACCATCACATTCGCATTAATTCTGATTTTAAACGCATTTCTGATAACAAAAATATTTTCACAGAATTACTTTATTGTCGATGGGAAAGATTCAACCTTTTGTAATCAGATTAATTTTTTCGATACGAATGCACAAGGAAAAATGATTGATCTTGAATATGTGAACAAAGAGAATCAAACCATTCGCATCAAGAAAAATGACATTCCTCAGATCACGAGAATTTGTCAAGACGGTGTTACTTATTTAAGAATGCCCTTGAAACTTAAAAATCCGGATGGTTATTACCGATATGGAAAACGAGTTGTTAGTGGAAAAATAACTGTAGACGTTTTTGATGATGTTCAGACGAGTTATCGTTTAAAAGAAAATTTCGATGGTTCTTTTAATAATCAAGGTGTTATGAAAGAAACAAGAGAAGGGATTTATCTCCGATATGTGACTATGCCCGACGGAACTGTTTATGAAGTATCGGGTTTAAAGGCAATCAAAGTAATGAAAAAAATGCGCGAATTTATGTTTGAATGCGATCAATACGAGAAGGAATATAACGCAAATCCCAAGTATCAAACCTGCACCTTCGAAGAGGCGGTATCGGATTACAATAAAATGTGTCCATAACATGGGGTTTCATCATCATTAGGTAGATTGAATGAAGCATCCGTAGACCTCACCCCCAGCCCCTCTCCACAGGAGAGGGGAGAAGATACTGCTCAGATCAGCACATCGAAAAATCAGCACATAAAAATCCATCTTCAAATCTTCAAATTTCCAAATCTTCAAATCATTAATGACATCCAACAATCATCTTATCTTTGCACCATGGCCGAGATCGGAACAGATTTAGAAAAAGCAAGGCAGTATTTGCATCATTCTGTGATTGGGATTCCAACCGAAACGGTTTATGGTTTGGCTGGAAATGCTTTCAATGCGGCATTGGTGGCTCAGATTTTCGAAGTCAAACAGCGCCCAAGTTTCGATCCGCTAATCGTTCACACTTCGTCTATTGAGCGCATTACCGATTTTGCTGAATCGATTCCGGATGCATTGATTCCCTTGGCAGAGAAATTCTGGCCGGGTCCGCTTACTTTGCTCATTCCGCGCAAGCCCATCATTCCCGATTTGGTGACTAGTGGTTTGCCGCATGTTGCGGTTCGTATTCCAAGCCACCCACAAACTTTGCAATTGCTTCAAAAACTTGAGTTTCCTTTGGCGGCGCCCAGTGCAAATCCTTTTGGATACATCAGCCCAACATCGGCGTTGCATGTAAACGATCAATTGGGAAGTAAGATTCCCTTCATTTTAGATGGCGGCAATTGTGCCGTTGGATTAGAAAGTACGATTGTTGGAATGGAAAACGGTAGCGTTACTGTTTTTCGATTGGGTGGCTTGTCGATCGAGGAAATCGAAAATTGTGTGGGGGAAGTTCAAGTTCGTCAACACAGTTCCAATCCGCAAGCACCCGGAATGCTCGATAGTCATTATGCACCTAAAAAGAAATTGCTGCTTGGAAATAGCGAAGAACTTTTATTAAAGCATCGTGATTTAAATCCGGTTTTGATTCGTTTTTCAGCGAAGTTGCCCAATTATCCGGATGAATTTCAGTTTGTTTTAAGCGAGCAAGCCTCAACACATGAAGCTGCAATTCATCTATTTTCCACCCTTCGTTTAGCCGATGCGCAAGCGCAATCGCTTATTCTGGCTGAGTATGTTCCCGAGGAAGGATTGGGAAGAGCCATAAACGATCGATTGAAACGGGCTGCTGTAAAGTAATTGCTTACAAATTCCCCGTTCGTCCGCCATCAACAGGCAAATTAATTCCATTGATATAGGCAGCTGAAGGAGATGCCAAGAATGCAACTGCATGTGCAATTTCTTCGGGTTTTGCAAACCGTTTCAGCGGGATTTCGGCCAACATTTCTTCTTCCACATGCGAAACTTCTTGATGAATTCGTGCAGCCTTGTTGGTGATAATTTGCGAAAGTCGACCCGTCATAGTAGCGCCAGGCAAGACATTGTTTACCGTAATTCCATACTTCCCCACTTCATTCGCCAGGGTTTTCGACCAATTGCCAACCGCAGCACGAATGGTATTGGAAACGCCCAATCCATGAAGCGGTACTTTTACCGATGTTGAAATGATATTGATAACGCGTCCATAATCGGCTTTAATCATTTCATCCAAAACGGCCTGCACCAAAACCTGATTGCAAAGCAAATGTTGCGTAAATGCCAATTCGAATGCTTCTGGGCGTGCTTCAGTTATTGGTCCTGCAGGAGGTCCTCCGTTATTATTCACTAAAATGTGAATGGGATTTTGCTGTGCAACAAAATTTTTCACAACCTGTTCAACCTGTCTCCAATCGTTGAAATCGGCTACGAGGTAATCGTTATTCAGTCCATTTAACCGATCCAATTCGGCTTTCTCTTCTTTCAATTTGCCCTCATCGCGAGCTAATAAAACAATGTGGGCACCCATCGATGCCAATTCGCGTGCACATGCTCGTCCAATTCCTTGTGTGCTTCCACAAACCAAGGCCGTTCGTCCAGAGAGATTAAGTTCCATAAGAGAAATAAGTAGGTTTTAGTAACTTGCCCCAAAAATACAGCTTATGTCTATCCAACGACCGTTTAATTTCAAGAAATGGATTGATGAAAATCGCCATCTCTTAAAACCCCCAGTTGGCAACCAATCCGTATACAAAACCGCCGATAATATTATTGTGATGGTAGTAGGTGGACCAAACAACCGAAAAGATTATCATTACAACGAAACCGAAGAGTTTTACTTTCAGCTCGAGGGCAACATGGTGTTGAAAATCATGGAGGATGGGAAACCGGTTGATATTCCCATTAACGAAGGCGATATTTTTATGCTTCCGGGTAAAACTCCACATTCGCCCCAACGACCTGAAAACACAGTTGGATTGGTAATAGAACTTGTGCGTCCCGAAACTATTTTGGATTCATTCATGTGGTTTTGTGAGAACTGTGGAAACAAACTTCACGAAACGCAATTGCATGTGGGCGATATTGTAAAAAATTTACCACCCGTCATGCAAGCCTTTTATTCCGACGAACATTTGCGCACCTGTAAGCAATGTGGAACGGTGATGGAGAAACCATAATTATTTTGATGTGCTAATTACTTAATGTGCTGATGTGCTAATGAAAAAAGATTTACTAATGTGAGGATACGATTGATTTTAAACCATCTGAAAATTATCAGCACATCAGCACATCAGCACATCAGCACATCCATAATATCAGCACATCAGCAAATCCAAACATCAGCACATCCATAATATCAGCACATCTTTTTCTATTGAAAACCATCGACATACACACCCATATTTTACCCGAGCACATTCCCAATTTCAAAGAACGATTTGGGTATGGAGGATTTATTCATTTGGATCATCATAAGCCATGTTGCGCGCGTATGATGAAAGACGACCAGTTTTTCAGAGAGGTGCAAGACAATTGTTGGGATCCATCGGCGCGTATTCAGGAATGCAATCATCATGGAGTGCATGTTCAGGTTTTGAGCACTGTGCCGGTGATGTTTTCGTATTGGGCAAAAGGAGAAGATGCCTTGGCTGTTTCTAAATTTCTCAACGATCATATTGCAGGAATCGTGAACCAATATCCCGATCGTTTTATTGGATTGGGAACGATTCCGATGCAATCGCCAAAACTTGCCATCAAGGAACTTGAACGCTGTATGAAGCAATTGGGCATGGCGGGCGTTCAAATTGGTAGCAATGTGAATCAGATGAATTTGAATGAGCCCGAATTTTTCGAGATCTTTCAGGCCGCTGAAGAATTGGGCGCTGCCATATTTGTTCATCCTTGGGAAATGTTTGGGCAGAAAGATATACAGCGGTATTGGTTACCTTGGTTGGTAGGTATGCCTGCTGAAACATCGCGTGCAATTTGTTCGATGATTTTCGGTGGTATTTTCGAACGATTGCCAAAACTTCGTGTTGCTTTTGCTCATGGCGGAGGCTCGTTTCCGCTTACAATGGGTCGTATTAAACACGGCTTCGATTGTCGCCCCGATTTGGTGGCCATCGATAATGCCTTTTCACCCGAAAAATACCTCGATCGTTTGTACTTCGATAGTTTGGTTCATGACGAGACTGCATTGCGTTATTTGATCGATTTTGCTGGAGTAGATCGTATTGCATTGGGTTCAGATTATCCATTTCCATTGGGTGAAGATGTTCCAGGATCATTAATAAAAAACATGCAATTATCTGATCAAGAAAAAGTTCGATTGCTTAGTGGAACTGCCATGGAGTGGTTGGGAATTCGATAATTTACTAACTGCGTTTTCTGATTCCCAAAAGAAGAAATAAAAAAGCGCCATCGAATTTCTTCGAAGGCGCTCTTTCATTTTGCGATGGTTCAAAATGGTTACATTTCATCTTCCGGAGGAGGTGGTGGGCCTTGTCTCCCCTTTTCGCCCATGCGCTTGAGCAAGGTTAATTTAAAATCATGTTCTGCTTTGTACAGTTGAGCAATTTTTCGAACGGTAATTACTTTCTTTAATTCAGCTTGAAAGCGGCGATGAACATCCGTCATTTTTTGTTGATTTATAATATCATCCTCCAATGCTTTCTCAATTTCTTTTTCACTGAGATTTTTCAAATTATCATTGGTGGAACGACGAAGTTTATTCATCTCTCTTTTGATGCCTTCCAATTCGTCAGTGTATTGATTGTAAACCGGCCAAAACTTCTGAGCTTCTTCCGAGCTTAAAGAAAGGCGATCGGTAATGAAAGCGATGCGTTGTGATTTTATTCGATCGCGAACTCTGTCTTTCTGAGCAATGGATGGAATGCTCAAGCTGAATAATAAAATGATAATAGCGGATCTCATGATTATTGAATTAGAGTTCGTTAATAATATCTGAATCCTCGATTCCTTCTTCGAGTAAATAGTTTTGAATTTCGGTTTTTTCGGTGTCGGAATTTTGGTAGGTAGTGGTATCGGAATTTAGCGCGAAATGTGGGTTTTCAATCAGTTCATCTACTTCAACTTCATCAATAATTCCCTCTTGGGAAACATAGGTTGAAATTTCTTCGTTGGTCAATTCATTAGTAGAACCAATGAAATAACGATACCCTAAAACTCCCACAATTATAAGAAAAACAGCTGCTGCGGCGAGTGATGATGGACGTAAAAACAGGATTCGTGACTTTACCTTGTTTTCTTCATGAATGCGTTCAGCAATTTTGACAGGAAAGCGATCGAAGTAACCAGCAGGAACCGTATATGGATTCTCCTTAGGCATTCCTTCAAAATCAAATTCCGATGTTTCTTCCGTTTTCATGTTGTGCTTCTGATGCTTAATGTCTATTTTGGTTTAATCGCGTTTGATAAATTCTTCAATCTTTTTTACTGCATGGTGAAACGACGCTTTTAAAGCGCCCACGGAAGTGCCCAATATTTCGGACATTTCCTCGTATTTCATTTCTTCAAAATACTTCAAATTGAAAACCAATCGTTGTTTTTCGGGTAAGGTTAAAATGGCTTGTTGTAATTTCATTTGGATTCGATCGCCACTAAAATAAACATCGGTTTCCAAATTTTGAGCAAGCTGGTGTTCCACATCTACCATGGGTATGGCAAATCGTTTCTTTTTCGAGTTTAGGAATGTGATACACTCGTTGGTTGCAATTTTATAGAGCCAAGTGTAAATCTTCGAGTCCTCTCTGAAATTATCTAGGGCTTTGTATGCTTTGATGAAAACATTCTGCAACAAATCATCGGCATCGTCGTGGTTGAGTACCATTTTTCGAATATGAAAATAGAGTCTTTGTTGATGTTGCATTACAAGAATATTGAACGCACGATTGCGGCTTGCGGCTTGCGCAAAAAGTTCGAGTATTTCCCGGTCGCTGAGTTCTTCCATGTTTAGCTCCGGTTGGTAATTCCGAAATGTTTAACGCCTGCGAATTGCGGATTCTGCAGCTTTTACAATGTCTGCGGTTTCTAATCCGTATTTAACCATCAATTCTTCAGGGGTTCCGCTCTCGCCGAAGCTATCATTCACAGCAACCATTTCCAATGGACGAGGAAGTGTTCTTGACAAGACCTGTGCGATACTGTCTCCTAAACCTCCGTTGCGTTGATGTTCTTCGGCAGAAACGGCACATCCCGTTTTACTAACCGAGGCAATGACTGCCGCTTCATCGAGAGGTTTAATGGTATGAATATTTATTACTTCAGCA
>Ga0315907_10008763_pt1 | contig 10341 bp, 9 predicted proteins | sample LakEriMetagenome_3_FD_203525 | JGI IMG/M metagenome (GOLD analysis project Ga0315907, IMG submission 203525) | Freshwater fungal communities from buoy surface, Lake Erie, Ohio, United States - Buoy 12 MA123 | ecosystem: Environmental > Aquatic > Freshwater > Lake > Lake biofilm | place: USA...
CCCCGCCTCCACCACCCGCCCCTGCCGGAGCACGACCGCCCGCGCCGCATAGCGCGCGACGAGGCCGAGGTCGTGGGTGATCAGCAGCACGGCGGTGCCCGCCGTCCGCGTCAGCTCCACCATCAGGTCCAGCACCTCGCGCTGGGTCAGGGTGTCGAGCGCCGTCGTCGGCTCGTCGGCCACCAGCAGTGCTGGGCGCAGCAGCATGACGGACGCCAGCATGATCCGCTGGCGCATCCCGCCGGAAAAGGCGTGGGGGTGGGCGTCGAGAGCGCGGTCGGGATCGGCGATGCGCACCCGGGCCAGCATCTCCCGCGCCCGGGCGCGTGCGTCGGTCGGCGAAAGGCGCTCGTGCAGGACCAGCGCCTCGGTCAGCTGCTCCCCGATCCGCATGGAGGGGTTGAGCGAGGCCATCGGCTCCTGGAACACCATGCCGACCCGCCGGCCGCGCAGGCGGCGCATCTCGTCCTCGGGCAGGGGCGCGATGTCGACGCCGGCCAGCGCGATCCGCCCGCCGGTCCAGCGCAGCCCCGGCGGCAGGAGGCGCAGCGCCGTGCGCGCGGCCATGGTCTTGCCGCTGCCGCTCTCGCCCACCAGCGCCACGATCTCGCCCGGGTCGACCGTGAAGGAGACGTCGTCGAGCACGCGCGAGAGGCCCGGCGCCTCGACCACGAGGCCCTCGACCGCGAGGGCCGGGACGGGTCCGTCGCCCCTCATCGCCCCATCCGCGGGTCGAGCCAGTCGCGCAGCGCGTCGCCCAGCAGGTTGAAGCCCAGCAGCGTCAGCGCGATGCAGGTGCCGGGCACGAGGCCGAGCCAGGGCGCGCTGAGCAGGTGCGGCCGCGCGGCCGACAGCATGTTGCCCCATGTGGGCGCCGGCGGCGGCACGCCGAGGCCGAGGAACGACAGCGCGCTCTCCGACAGCACCACGAAGCCCAGCATGCTGGTCGCCAGCACCGCGATCGGGGCGACGCAGTTCGGCAGCAGGTGGCGCAGCACCGTGTAGACCGGCCCGTTGCCGACCACGAACGACGCCTCCACGAACTCCCGCTCCCGGAGCGAGAGCACCACGCCGCGCACGACGCGCACGACCGAGGGCGCATAGGCGAGGCCCAGCGCCAGGATCAGGCTTCCGGGCGAGGCACCGACAACGACCATCACCGCCAGCGCGAGAAGGATGCCGGGAAACGCCAGCAGGGCGTCGTTCGCCACCATCAGCAGCCGGTCGACGAGGCCGCGCGCGAAGCCCGCGACGAGGCCGACCGCGACCCCCATGACCAGCGCCAGCGCGACCGACGCCGCGGCGATCCAGAGGCTGGTGGCGGCCCCCGCCATGACGCGGGAGAGCACGTCGCGCCCGAACTCGTCGGTGCCCAGCGGGAAAGCCCCGCCCGGCGCGCGGAACCGGGCGCGCAGGTTCAGCGCCAGCGGATCGGCCGGCGTCCAGGCGAGCGCCACCAGCGCCATCGCCACGAAGGCGCCGACCAGCGCCAGCCCGATCCAGCCGCTCGCGCCCACCCGCCTCATTGCGCGCTCACCCGCGGGTCGAACAGCGGATAGCAGAGGTCGACGACGAGGTTCACCACCACGTAGATCCCGGCGGTCAGCAGCAGGCAGCCCTGGATGACCGGATAGTCGCGGTTGAAGATCGCGTCCACCAAGAGGCGGCCGAGGCCGGGGATCGTGAAGACCGTCTCCAGCACGGCGATGCCGCCGAGCAGGTTGCCGAGCACGAGGCCGACCAGCGTCCACGTCGGGCCGAAGGCGTTGGGCAGCACGTGGCGCGCCAGCACCCGCGCCTCGGGCAGGCCCTTGGCACGGGCATGGGTGACGTAGTCGAGGCGCATGACCTCGATGGCACTCGACCGCGCCATGCGGGTCAGGACGCCCGCCTCGGTCAGCGTCAGCGTGATGACCGGCAGGACGAGGAAGGAGAGCCCCGCCCAGAGGTCCTCGGACAGGGTGACGTAGCCGACCACCGGCAACCAGGCGAGCTGCAGCCCGAAGACGAGGAGGAGCATGAGGCCCAGCCAGAAGCTGGGGATGGAGAGCAGCAGCGTCGCCCCCGCCACCACGGCGAGGTCGGCGAGGCTCCCCTGCCGCCACGCGGCGAAGGTGCCGGCGGGCACGGCGATCGCGACCGCCAGCGCCACGGCCGACAGCACGATGCCCGCGCTGGTCAGGAACCGTTCCCACACCAGGGCGGCGACCGGCTGGCCGTTGGTGAGCGCGCGGCCGAGGTCGCCGTCGACGATCCGCTCGGCCCACAGCCAGAACTGCACCGCGATCGGCCGGTCGAGGCCGTAGGCGGCCCGCATGTCGGCCACCTGTTCGGGGCTGGCCGCGTCGCCCAGCATCACCTGCACCGGGTCGCCCGGGATCAGGCGGACGAGGACGAACACCGCCACGCCCACGAGCACGAGGGTCGGGAGCGCCCAGAGCAGGCGGCGCAGGACGTAGCCGATCACGTCGGGCGCTCCCGATCACCCGCTCAGTTGCGGAAGGACACGCCCCACAGGCGCGGCTGGCCGAGCGCCCAGCCGGCATAGCCGGCGACGTTGCGGCGCACGGCACTGGTGTCGACGCTGGAATAGAGCGCCACCATCGGCACCTCGTCCATCAGTCGCTTCACCAGATCGTCGTAGATCGCCTGCCGGCGGGTGCGGTCGACGGTCTGGAAGCTCTCGCGCAGCAGCGTCTGGACCTCCGGGTTGTCCCAGGCCTTGCGCGGCTCGGTCGCCTTCGGGCCGGTGAACATGTCGAACGACAAGGACGGATCGAGGCGGGCGGAATAGGTGAACACCATCGACTGGTAGTCGCCCTTGGTGTAGCGGTCGAGCTGGGCCGCCCAGTCGATCACCTCCAGGTCGATCTTGATGCCGGCGCGCTGGGCCATCGCCTGCGCCATCACCGCGATGTCGAACAGCGCCGGATAGCGCTGGGTGGTCACCAGCTTGATCGCCTCGCCCCGGTAGCCGGCCTCGGCCAGGAGGCGCCGGGCCTGCTCCACGTTGGCCGGCGGCACCGTCTGGTGCGCCGCGGTGTGGAAGGAGGACGGCGGCGGGATGGGCGAGCGGTTGGGCTTCGAGCGGCCCTCGCTGACCGTGCCGACGATCTCGGCCACGTCGAGCGTGAGTGCGATCGCGCGGCGGATGCGCGCGTCCTTCAGCAGCGGGTCGTTCGTCTGGAACAGGATCGCCTGCAGGTCCATCGTCGACGCGCTCTCGATCGCGACGTCGTTGCGGGCCGAAAGCTCCTTCACGTCGTTGGCCGAGACGTCGGTGATGACGTCGAGGTTGCCGGCCAGCAGCGCCGCCTTGGCGGCCGCCGCGTCGGGCACGATCACGAACCGCACCTTGCCCACCAGGGGCGTCTTGTTGCCGGTGTGGCCGGTGCGCGCCTCCGACCGGGCGGCGTAGGTCTCGGTCTTCGCCAGTTCGACGAACTGGCCGCGGCGCCACTCCGCCAGCCGGAACGGGCCGGTGCCCACCGGCTCCTTCCAGGTGCCGTCGGCGTTCAGCGAGGCGCGGTGCCAGATGCCCGACCCGCCGCAGTCGACCCGCGCCATGGAGGTGAGGAAGAGGGCCGCCGGTCGCTCCAGGCGGAAGACGATCGTGCGCGCGTCCGGCGTCTCGACCGCCGTCACCTTGGAGGCCCCGCGCCCGTCGAACTCCGGCAGGCAGCGCCACTGGGTGGCCGGGTCCATGTAGCGCTTCCAGGCGAAGGCCACGTCCTCGGCCGTCAGCGGGGCGCCGTTGTGGAAGCGGACGCCGTCGCGCAGGCGGAAGGTGTAGGCGAGGCCGTCCGGCGCCACCGTCACGCTCTCGGCCAGCATCGGGCCGACCGAGGTGTCCTCGCGGAAGGCGACGAGGCCCTCCACCATGTGCATCACCACCGCGTCGCTGTTCGCGTCGCGGTTCACGCCCGGGTCGGTCGAGCGGATGTCGGCGTTGAGGCGGACCCGCAGCGTGTCGGCCGCGGGCTGCGCGCCGGCGGCGCCGATGCCGACCGTGCTGGCGAGAAGCGCCGCCCCGAGGGCGGTCCTGAGGAATGTCATCGTCGGCTCTCCCGTTCGTCGTCCGTGGGTCAGGCGAGGGCTGCGGCGCCCCTCTTGGGTTCGTCCATGGGAAGCGTGAAGCGCGCGAAGCGGCGATCGAGGGCGGGCAGCATCGCCACCTCCATCTCCCCCAGGGCCGGCTCCATCACGATCATCGCGACCGTGGCGCTCATGTTGTTGGCGAGGCTGGGCCGCGGCGGCCGGCAGACCGACCAGGGCGTCTGCCAGTCGTCGAACAGCGCCGCCTTGACCGCCGCCCGGTCGATCCGGCCCGTCTGCGGGCGCAGGAGCGCGTCGACCCGGATGTCGCGGTAGAGGCTGTCGGGCGTGTTGGCGATGCCGGTGTCGCGCAGTTTCGCCAGCGCCACGGGGCTGCGCCAGTGGTTGGCGTGGACGAGGAGGCCCGCCTCCGGCAGCACCTGGAACGTCTCGTCCGGCGCGCACTCCAGGTCGATCGCGACGCCCTCGGCCTGGCTCAGCATCAGGTTGTTGGAGGCGGACTTGGGCGTCGCGTAGGCCGCCCGCAGCGCCAGCGCGAAGTGGGGCGTCTCCAGCACCTTGCGCCGGATCAGCGCCAGCGGCACGCCCGTCTGCGAATAGTCCCGGTCGCTCTCCAGATAGTTGGCGGTGATGGCGATGCCGGCCGCGTTGAAGCCCGACCGGGCGAGGCCGCCGGCCTCGGTGAAGGTGAGGATGTCGGGCCCGTCGTCGCGGCGGATGCGCAGCACCACCGCCGTCTCGGCGCATTCCACCCGCCAGTCCCAGTTCTGGGCGTGGATCAGCCGCCCGTCGGCCGCGGCGGCGGGAAGGACAACGAGGCCGGTGCAGCCGTCGGGCTCCGGCTCCCGGTCGCCGGCGGCACGTCGCTTGGCGAGCTTCAGGATCTCCGTGCGCGCGTTCAGGAGGACGACGTCCTCGAACGGGCACCCGGCCCCCTCGGCGATGCCGCGCATCTCCTCGACGTAATCCGCGTCGAACGCCGCGATGGTGGGGAGGAAGCGGTGCACCACCTCGACCAGCGCCTCGCCCGACAGCGCGTCCTTCGCCAGCTGCTCGGTGTACTGTGCCACGCCGCGGCGGATGCGCGGCGCCGCCTGCTCGCCGTGCTGCCGTCCGCGGACGCGGGGCGGGCCGGAGATCTCCACCAGCGGGCAGGGTTCTGGCATCGTGGGTTCGGCTCCGGACGCGGAGGATGGCGGGCCATTCGCCGATATTGTATTTCGTGGAACGATGAAACAATCAAGACCCCAATCGCCGGCCGCGCCGACGCGCCTCCAGCAGGAGATCGCGGACGGGATCCTGCGGCTGCTGCACGAGGAGGGGGTCGCCCCCGGCACCCACCTGACCGAGAGCGTGCTGGCCGACCGGCTGCGCGTCTCCCGCACGCCGGTGCGCGCCGCGCTCGACCGGCTGGCCGAACAGGGGATCGTGGCGCGCCGCCCGCACCGCGGCGTCGCGCTGCTGGTCCCGCCGCCCGCACCGGCCGACCCGCCGGCCGACGGCGACCCGGTGGAGGCGACGATGGTGCGGGTCGCCCGCGACCGGGAGACCGGCGCCCTGCCCGACGCGATCTCCGAGGCCGAGCTGATGCGCCGCTACGCGCTGGGCCGGGCGGAGGTGCAGCGGATGCTGGCGCGTCTGGCCGACCTCGACATGGTCGTGCGCAAGCGTGGCTACGGCTGGCTGTTCGTGCCCTCCGTGCTCGACGACGCGGTGCGGGAGGAGAGCTACCGCTTCCGCCTCGTGGTGGAGCCGGCCGCCCTGGCGGAGCCGGGCTTCCGCCTCGATCCCGCCTTCGCCGCCGACATGCGCGCGCGCCACGGCGCCGTGCTTGCGGAGCCCTGGGACGCCGCGTCGGCGGTCCGCTTCTTCGAGATGAACGCCGCCTTCCACGAGGGGCTGGCCGCCTGTTCGGGCAACCGGTTCCTGCTGGCCGCCGTGCGCCGGCAGAACCAGCTCCGCCGCCTCAGCAACTACCGCTGGGGCTATGGCACCGAGCGGGTCGCGGTTTCCTGCCGCGAGCATCTGGAGATCCTCGACCGGCTGGAGGCGGACGACCGGGAGGTGGCGGCCGCGCTCATGCGCCGGCACCTGACCGGGGCGCGCGACCTCCGCCGCGTCGAGAGTGAGGATTGATTTTCGTCCGACGTAAAGCAAAGATCACCGGCACCGCCCCCCGGACCGGATCCGCCCGCCGATGACCGCCGCCCCGTCCCCGCGATCCGCCCCCGCCCGGGACCGGTCGCTGTGGGCCGCCACATCCCCGCCCGGCGCCGCCTGTCCCCCGCTCGTCGGGCCGCGGGAGGCGGAGGTCGTGGTGATCGGCGCCGGCTACACCGGCCTGTCGACGGCGCTGGACCTCGCCCGGCGCGGCGTGTCCGTCGCGGTGCTGGAGGCGGGGCAGCCGGGGTCCGGTGCGTCCGGCCTCAGCGGCGGGCAGGTGATCGCCGGCCTGCGCCACCATCCGGCCGACCTCGTCGCGTCCTATGGCGAGACGGTCGGCCGGCGCCTCCACACGCTCGGCGTCGGCGCCGCGGACGCGGTCTGGGACCGGGTGGAGGGGCATTCCATCGCCTGCGAGGCGACGCGCGGCGGCTGGATCCAGGGGGCCGAGACCGACGCGGCGCTGGCCGAGGCGCGGCGGCGCGTGCGGTCGTGGGCGGCGGTGGCGGCACCTGTCGCGATTCTCGACCGGGAGGAGACCCGGGCGCTGACCGGGGCGGAGGGCTATGTCGGCGGCTGGATCCACAAGGGCTGCGGCAGCGTGCAGCCGCTCGCCTACGTCCGCGGTCTCGCCGCCGCCGCGATCGCCGCCGGGGCGGCCGTCCACGGCGACAGCCCGGCGACGCGCATCCTGGGCGACGGCGCCGGCTGGCGGGTCGAGACGCCGCGGGGCCGGGTGACCGCGCGCCGCGTGCTGATCGCGACCAACGCGCTGACCGGCCGGCTCTGGCCGGGCCTCGCCCGCACCATCCTGCCCGTCTGGAGCTATCAGGCGTCGACCGGCCCCGGCACGGCCGAGGCCCACGGCATCCTGCCCGGGGGCGGCGTCGTCTCCGACACCCGCCGGGTGCTCCGCTATTTCCGGCGCGACGCCGCCGGCCGAGTGATCGTGGGCGGCAAGGGGTTGCTGCGCGCGCCGCGGTCGGTCGCGGACTTCGACCTCCAGCGGCGCATGCTGGGCCGCCTGTTCCCCGCGCTGGCCGACGCGCCGTTCGAGCACTGGTGGGGCGGGCAGGTGGCGGTGACGCTCGACCGGCTGCCGCGCCTCTTCGCCCTGGCGCCGGGCGTGTGGGCCAGCTACGGCTGCAACGGCAAGGGCGTCGCCTGGTGCACGGCGCTGGGCCCCGTCCTGGCCGACCTCGTGACCGGCACGCCGGCGGCCGACCTAGCGCTCCCGCCCGAGGAGCCGATGCGCACCATCCCCTTCCACGCGATGAAGACGGTCTATGCGGCGGCCGGCAGCCTGTGGCTGCGCCTGCAGGACCGCTTCGCCGCCCCCCAAAGTGCCTGACGACAGCGCCTGAACGTCCGGAGACGCCCGATGCCCGACGACCGCATGGTTCCCGCAAACGACGTCGGCGACGCCTTCTGGCTGCCGTTCACGTCGGTCCGCCAGTTCCGCGAGGCCCCGCTGCTGATCGAGGCGGCGGAGGGGATGCACTACACGCTCGCCGACGGGCGCCGCGTGCTGGACGCGATGGCGGGGCTGTGGTGCGTGAACGCCGGCCACGCCCGCCCGCCCATCGTCGAGGCGATCCGCACGGCCGCCGGCACGCTCGACTTCGTCTCCTCCTTCCGCATGTCGCACAAGGGCGCCTTCGCCTTCACCGAGGCGCTGACCGCGCTGGCCCCGGACGGGCTCGACCACGCGTTCTTCACCAACTCGGGCTCCGAGGCGGTCGACACCGCGATCAAGATGGCCCGGGCGTACCAGCGCCTGATCGGCCAGGGCTCGCGGACCAAGCTGATCGGCCGGGCCAAGGGCTATCACGGCATGGGCTTCGGCGGGCTGTCGGTCAGCGGCATCGGCCGCCACCGGCGCGACTTCGGACCGCTGCTGCCCGAGACGGCGCACCTGCCGCTCCCCTACGACCCAGCCCGCATGCGCTTTCCCCACGGCTGCCCGGCCGAGGGGGCGGAGATGGCGGACGCGCTGGAGTTCCTTTTGACTGTCCACGACCCGGCCACGGTGGCCGCCGTGGTGATCGAGCCGGTCACCGGCTCGGGCGGCGTCTATCCCCCGCCGCAAGGCTATCTGACGCGCATCCGCGAGATCTGCGACCGGCACGGCATCCTCCTGGTGTTCGACGAGGTGATCACCGGGTTCGGCCGGATGGGCACGCCCTTCGCGGCCCAGTGGGCAGGCGTGACGCCCGACCTGATGACGCTGGCCAAGGGCATCACCAACGGGGCCGTGCCGATGGGCGCCGTTCTGGCCCATGCCCGGGTCTTCGACGTCTTCATGTCGAAGAGCGCCGAAGGCATCGAGTTCAACCACGGCTACACCTATTCCGCCCACCCGCTGGCCTGTGCCGCCGGCCTCGCGACGCTGGAGGTCTACCGGGCCGAAGGGCTGTTCGCGCGGGCGGGTGCGCTCTGGCCGTCGTGGAACGCGGCCGCCCACGCGCTGGACGGCGCCCGCAACGTCACCGACGTGCGGACCATCGGCCTGCTGTGCGCGATCGACGTGGCACCCCGCCCGGGGGCCGCGGCCGGGTCGCGCGGGGCGGACGTGGCGGCCGCCTGCCTGGAGGCCGGCGTGCTGGTCCGGGCGAGCGGCGACATGATCGTCCTGTCCCCGCCGCTGATCATCGCCGATGACGAGATCCGCACCCTCTTCTCCGCCCTCGCCCACGCCTTCGACACCGTTCCATGAGGCCCGCCATGACCACCGTCCGCGCCATCCCCTTCGATCCTGCCACCCCCGTCACGCTGAACGGCCTGTCAGGCGCCACGGGCCTCTACAAGGACCCCTCCGGCGCGCTCAAGGCCGGCGTCTGGGCGTCCGAGCCCAAGCGGGTGGAGATCGCCTACACGTCCGACGAGTTCTGCGTGCTGCTGGAGGGCGAAGTGACGCTGACCGACGCCGACGGCCACGCGACCACCCACAAGGCGGGCGACGCCTTTCTGATCCCCGCCGGCTTCAAGGGCACGTGGGAGAACCCGGTGCCGGTGCGCAAGTACTACGTCTTCCACACGGCCCGGGCGACGCCGTGAGCGGCCCCGACCGGCTTCCGCCGATCCCGCCGGGCGTGCAGACGCCCGAGCAGGCGGCGGCGTGCGAACGGTTCCGCGCGGTGCGGGGCAACGCGGTCTTCGGCCCGTTCGTGCCGCTGCTGCGCTCGCCGGAGCTGATGCTGCGCCTGCAGATGGTGGGGGAGTACTGCCGCTACCGCTCGGCCATCGGCCACCGGCTGACGGAGTTCGCGATCCTGATGGTGGCGCGCCGGCACGACCAGCCGGTCGAATGGGCGATCCACGCGCCGCTCGCCGCCACGGCCGGAACCGCGGCGTCGGTGATCGACGACCTCGCCGCCGACCGCCGGCCGGCAGGGATGACGGAGGACGAGGCGCTGGTGTTCGACACGGTGCGCGCGCTCTGGGACGAGGGCGGGCTGTCCGACGCCGCCTGGGCCGCCGCCGTCGCCCGGTTCGGGGAGGCGGGCCTGATCGACCTGATCGCCACCGTCGGCTACTACGCCACGATCGCGCAGGTGATGAACGCCGCGCGGACGGCCCCGCCGCCCGGCCCGACGCTCCCCGCCCGCCGCGCCTGATCCTGGAGGCCACCCGATGCCGCTGACCGATGCCGAATGGGACGCCGCCGACGGGCTCGCCCTGGCCGACCTCGTCCGCCGGGGTGCCGTGACCGCGCGGGAACTGGCGGAGGCCGCGCTGGCGCGCATCGACCGGCACGACGGGCGGATCGGCGCCGTCGTCCGCACCGATCCCGAAGGGGCCTTCGCGGAGATCGGCCGGGGCCTGCCGGACGGCCCCTTCCGCGGCGTGCCGTTCCTTCTCAAGGAGGTCGGGCCCGGCGACGCGGGCCGGCCGATCACCAGCAATTCGCGCTTCTTCGACGGCAACGTCGCCAAGGCCACCGGCACGATCGTCGAGCGGCACCGGGCGGCGGGGCTCGTGATCCTCGGGCGGACCAATTCCCCGGAACTCGGCCTCTGCCCGGCGACAGAGCCCGCCTTCGGCCGCCCTACCCGCAACCCCTGGGACCCGGAGCGGCAGGCCGGCGGCTCCTCCGGCGGGGCGGCGGCGGCCGTCGCCGCC
>Ga0315907_10008765_pt1 | contig 10338 bp, 11 predicted proteins | sample LakEriMetagenome_3_FD_203525 | JGI IMG/M metagenome (GOLD analysis project Ga0315907, IMG submission 203525) | Freshwater fungal communities from buoy surface, Lake Erie, Ohio, United States - Buoy 12 MA123 | ecosystem: Environmental > Aquatic > Freshwater > Lake > Lake biofilm | place: USA...
ATGTGCCTTAGTATGTGCCTTAGTATGTGCCTTAGCAGTAGCAGTAGCAGTAGCACGGTGTGCCTTAGCAGTACATTTCTTTGCCTCCGGAATAACACATCTCGACCGAAAGTTCTCATAGGTATCACGCACTTGTTCATATGTGAGTCCCGACTTCTTATGAAGCATTTCATTAATCAGCTCGTGTAGGTCAAAAATGTATTTTGAAAAAGTCAGACGAGAGGCCATATGGCACATATTTAGGGGTAGTTTCTTGAAATTGTGTCGCAAGTTGGCGCGGCATTTGCCACACGGCAGCACATTGCGCAAACTGAGGACATAGGCGCGATAATTCACCTTGTCTTTCTGGGTTGGATTCACGGGGTAGTTGAAACTCATCGTGTGGAGGAAGTGCCATTGACTTGGACCCCAAATGGTGGTCAGCATCCCGTCGTTGCTGTTGTAATCGTTTTCGCTATATGGCGATTTCTTTCGCGTAGCCATTTAGAATAGAATGATATATTTTGAGACACAAGGTTTCTTGCGTAAAGACACAAGGTTTCTTGCGTAAAGACACAAGGTTTCTTGCGTAAAGACACAATCCTAAATGTCCGCGCGTTGTTTCCATATATAAAAGTATGTTTTAACTTTATACAAATGCCAACCGTAGTTGAAGTAATTACCACATTTATTAGTCCGCAATATAAAAAAATATTAATCGTGTTTTTCATTGTGATGTTCTCGGTCGTTGCTTATTATTTTTATCAAAAATGGAATATGCCCAGAGCAGATAAATATAAGGATATTTATCAGCCGAATGACCAGAGTACCAATGAGGCCGTGATTTATTTCTTTTTCGCAGACTGGTGCCCACATTGTACTAAGGCAAAACCAGAATGGACGGCGTTTTCCAATGAGAAGGACGACAAGCTCATAAATGGCATCAAATTGCGGTGTTCTATGGTGGATTGTTCGGACCCTGATAGTTCGGATTCCGCTGCCAAAATTGAGCAATATGACATCAAATCGTATCCTACCATCAAGCTTGTATACAAAGATAATACCTACGATTTCGACGCGAGTGTGACCAAAGAGCATTTGAATCAGTTTGTTGAGACGGTCATTATTTAAAGCGGAGCGACTATACCAAAGGGAAAGCGGAGCGACCAGCCCAAAGGGAAAGCGTGCTTCTGTTTATCTTCCTTCGCTTCGCGCTTCTATCCATTGTCGCGTGTCTTTTGCGCCTCTCTCTATTTCTTGCGCCCTCTTCTCGGGACTTTCCACCAAATCCAGCATATGTGAAAAATCGTCATAATCCACATTCAAGCATATGTCATTTTTTCGCACAACCATCGTATCTTGTGTATATGTTAAAACCATATTCACCAAATACCCGATATATTCAATAAGCCCCATATTCTCGGGAAATGGACCCGACTTCAACTTCATTCTTACTCCAAGGATGTGCTTTTCATCACATCCGTGGGCCAAACATTTAGCAATCGGGTAATTGGAATAAACCCCGCCATCCATAAATGTTTGGCCGTCATGTTTGAAAGGTTTGAACAAGATGGGCAGCGCCGAGGAAGCATACACGCCATCAATTACGCGCATTTCGGGCCGCGTTTTATGAGACAATTCTTCTACAGTTGCGGTTCCAAGATTCAAACTGTAGAAATACAACTCTTTGCCGAATTGTTCGTAAAACTGTTGGAACGTGATATTGACATCGGCATCTTTGCCTCTCAATAGAGGCGCATAGGTTTCGTAAAAAAAGGTGCCATCCAAGATTCCATTGTTGACAAAGCTGTCGTAGAAATTGATAGAACTGAATCCAAATACGGTTTTCCAAGGCCGCGAAATCAAGTATTTGTCAATGGTTTCCCAGGGATAATTTAGCGCAAGAATGAGCGCCAACATACTGCCCGCGGATGTGCCGTAGAATGCGCGAACCGAGGCATATGACCACACCCCTTGTCGCTCGGCCTCTCTGATTGCGCCGTAGGCATTGAGTATTGCCGGACCGCCGCCTGTAAGGATGATGTTTTGTATTGGGTCTTTTGTACCGTCCATTATAAAAGGAATAAAAATATATTTCTATATATTTTTATGGTTTTGTCGTGAAAATAATTCCAACCTATGGAATATACATCATCGCACGCACTATGTCTATTTTTTTATTTGACGAGCAAGAAACCAAAGGCAAAATCAACATTGACGACCTCTATGAAAAACAGCAAAAGAAGGACCTGAAACAAGTGAGTATTTTCAACAAGATTCTGAACCGTATTCACAACAAGATTCGCATTACGGCGCGCAACCGAAACGGCGACAAGTTTATTTGGTTCACTGTGCCCGAATACATTTTCGGGGAACCCGTTTATCAACAAGCCGATTGTATTGCTTATTTAGTGGATAAATTGGAGGAGAACAAGTTCTATATTCGGTATATGCATCCCAATTCGTTGTTCGTGTCTTGGGCGCATATTGTTCCGGGGTATGTTAGAAGCGAGATTAAGAAGAAGATGGGGCTCATATTGGACGAATACGGAAATGTGATTGAAAAGGTAGAGGGGAGAGAGGATGTCAATTTGAATGAGCGGCTTATCAATACGCAACAAGCGGCGGCGGGACCCGTGAAAAAGGTATTTACGCCGATTACCAATTACAAACCGACGGGGAAGTTTGTGTATGACCCGGCGCTTTTTGAAACCTTGGAGAAAAGGCTTGAATAAGGGTCCTTTCGGACCCCCTCCACTTATGGAGAAGGGAGAAGGGCTTTAACAGTCACCCATCCCCTCCCCTTAGGGAGAAGGGTTTTAACAGTCACCCATCCCCTCCCCTTAGGGAGAAGGGTTTTAACGTTTCTTCCTCGTCCCTCCTTTTGCCATCTTGATTTGTTTTGCCGTGCTATCCATGATTTTCTGTAGAGCCTTATCTGATATCTTGGATTCTTTGATGGTCTGTACCAGTTGATTGATTGCCGCCGCGGTTTGCATATCCGGTTTTGAAATAAACAATTCATTTATGGATCCAACTACATCTTTGTAGGACTTACTATTTACAATTTCATCACTTAGAACCGTCGGTTTTTCTTCGTAATTCACCATCTTTTCACGAATGATTTGATTTAGTAATTCAGAGAGATTTCCGTCATATTCGGTGTAATTGCGTTTTGGTATTCGGGGTACCTTTTCGTGGGTTTCTATGTATTTGTTGATTTGGGGCTCTATGTTGGGCATCTTTGTACCGCCACTTTGTAAGCTTGTGCCGCCACTCTGTGCCTTCTTTTGGTTAATAATATTTGCGATTTCATCGGTTAATGCGTTTGTTACAGAAGAGGGTGTTGACAACACAGCATTTGCTATCGGACTCACAATATTGGATGTGGTTTGTTCCGATACCGAAGCACCTTCAGTATTGGTCGCGCTTTCAGTATCGGTCGCGCTTTCAGTATCGGTCGCACCTTCACCGCTTTTTACTTCTTCCGGCAAAACCTCTCTCAATCCTATCTTCTTTTGTGTCAGTTCCGTCGCATTCTTGACAAACTCTTCCACAATCTTGTTCAGCTTATCCTTATTCTGTGGATTCGGCACAACTGCTGCCATATCTTTTTCCATCCGGTCTTGTAATGCTTTCATTGACTTCGTCACGTCATCCACCCCACTCACAATTTTCTTCAAATATCGCAGCTCTTTCATATACGCCGGCATAACCACATCGCTCATCTTACTAGATAATTCTTTCAAGAACCCTTCGTCGTGGTACAATACTTTGTCCATATTTTCTCCAAAAATTGTTTTAATATCGGTATCTTCCAATTTGACGTTTTCTTTGAGAAACTTGGCAATGGAATCGGACAAAACCCCCTTTAGTTGGTCGAGCACAAGGTTCATTTATAATATAATTATACAAATATGTCGTACTTATAAACTAAAAAATTGAATTGCGCGGCCTAAATAGTTTTGAAAATCATATAGAACAAACGCGTTTAAATACCCAACACCAAATCAACACAATTAATAATAATGGAATATCAAATTGAAGAAAAACGGGTTGCTAAACCACGAACCAAAAAAATACACAATCAATTATCAAAAACCGAAAAGTCCAAACTCTGGGACATCTTGGACGCCGATGTTGGCCGAAAAAAAATCAGCATTGGACAAGAAACAGATGCTTCGGATGAACCCATCACGATTGATAGTCCGATGACCATTTGCCGTTTGTGCGATTCGGCCCTGTTGTTGCGCGACGACGGATTCCCCACTTGTACCAATGTATCGTGCGGTCTCATTTGCCGTGACGTGGTGGATTATAACGCCGAATGGCGCTTCTACGGCGCCGACGACAAGAGTTCCACGGACCCGACACGGTGCGGCAATCCGATAAACCCCTTGCTCCAAGAATCGTCGCTGGGGTGTAAGGTGCTTTATTCGGGCAATTCCTCCTATGAAATGCGCAAAATCGGCAAATGGACCGAGTGGCAGTCCATCCCGCATCGGGAAAAGTCGCTTTATTCCGAGTTCTCGTATATTACGATGATGGCGCAAATCGCGGGTATTCCTAAAATCATCGTGGATGATGCGTTGGCGATTCACAAAGACATCTCGGAGCAAAAGATGTTTCGCGGATGTAATCGCGATGGAATCAAGGCGGCGTCTATCTATATTGCGTGTCGGCAAAATGGGTGTATCCGCACGTCCCACGAAATCGCGGAGATGTTTCATTTAGACAATGCGTCGGCGACTCACGGGTGTAGTTTGGCGCTGGATATCTTGAATACGGTGGAGCGAAATGGGGGCGGTGAACAGACGAACCTGGGGGTCACGTTGCCGAGCGCGTTTATTGAGCGTTATTGCTCCAAACTGAATATTGGAAAGGAACATATGATGCTGGGCAAGTTTGTATCGTCGCGGGTGGAGAAGATGAATCTGATTCCGGACAATACGCCGTATTCCATTGCGGCGGGGATTATCTATTTTGTGTGCCAGTTTTATGGGTTGGAACACTCAAAGTCAGATATCGCGATAGTGTGTAAGGTCAGCGAGGTCACCATCAGCAAATGTTGTAAGAAACTGGAAGATAGGAAGACGGACTTGGTTCCTGCGCGACTTCTGGCGACCAGTAAGTAAAGCGACCCATAAAGTGATACGACCAACAAGTAAGGAATGAAAATATATAATATTTTTTGATTATATATTTAAATGTCGGATGAAGAACAAATTGGTATCACAATTGATGAAATAATGCCGGACGAAGTACCTTTACAGTCAGCAGCGCCTTCTGTACCTTTATCGGCGCCCGTTGTACCCGTTGCGCCTTCGGCGCCAAAGCTCATATTCGTAATACCTTATCGCGACCGCAAAGAACATTTAGAGCAGTTTCGCCGGCATATGAAAATTGTCCTAGAAGATATGGACCCCAGCGAATACCGTTTTTTAATCGTACATCAGCGCGACACGCGCAGTTTCAATCGCGGTGCTATGAAAAACATCGGATTTATTCGCGCCGCACGAATGTATCCCAACGATTACCGCAACATAACTTTTGTGTTCAACGACGTGGATTGTATGCCAATGCGCAAAAATACGTGGGACTATACGACCAAACACGGTGTGGTAAAACATTTCTACGGGTTCAATTACACATTGGGCGGCATCGTATGTATCACCGGCGCCGATTATGAGAGGGTCGGTGGATTCCCCAATTATTGGGGGTGGGGATACGAAGACAACGAGCTTCAAAAACGCGTGGAAAAGGCCAAGATTCATATTGACCGAAGCATCTTTTTTGAGACAAACGACATGACGAATATCATACAATTGAGCCACGGACTTACGCGTGTTATGAACCGCAACGATTTTGAACGGTTCACTACCGGAAAAGTGGAGAATCTATATACGATTGTGAAGTTGGAATACACGATTGAACCCAGTATCAATGGTGTAGATGCGATTGATATTGAATATGTGAATGTTTGGGTGTTTCAAACTGGGTACGAAGAAGTGAAGTCAGAGCGGTTTGTGTATAATTTGAAAAACGGGAATCGGCCGATTGTGAGCTTTAAACGCAAGAATGGGAACCCGCAAATGCTTATGAAGTTTATATAGGGTTTATACAGTTTTCCGGACCGTTCTTCTCTTAGCACGCTTGGGCCGTTTTGCGCGTGTTTTCGGACCACCATCGGCGGCAGATGGTAAGTGTTCTGGTGTTTTGGTCAACGACAAGGATTTGGGTAACGACAAGGATTTGGGTAACGACAAGGATTTGGGTAACGACAAGGATTTGGGTAACGACAGCGATTTTACCACGATGGCTTTCTTGGCATCTTTTATAATATTTATTTTTTTGAGCTTGATTATTTTTGCGGCCTTACCTTCTTGGCAATGATTCGCACCAACGGCATTCCGAGTTTGCGTAAGCATTTGCGCCGAGGCAGTCGACGGAATCACTTCAAACTCACTCGGGAAGATTTCAAAATATTGGCTTTTAGAATTGATCATCGCGACCACTTCTTTTAATAAAACAAAGTCGGATAAAACGCCGACGAGATAACTTGCCGAAAAAATCGCCTTGTCCATATGAACATTATTTTTTTCTATAAAAAGAGCGTGAGACATCACTTTTTTACACGGATAATATATGTAGTCTTTCTTTGCGCTTTGTTTTAAATAATGGTTTTTAATATCGTTTCCATTTGTTGCGTAAAAATTATTGGATACTTTGATAACTTTATTTTTAGGGTCTTCTTTCAAAAACTCTTTAATATTTACGTGTTCCATATTTATAAAGTCTTCTGCGATAGTTGGTATTTTATTCTTATTTAACAGAATATTATCAAGTGTAAAAGGGGGTGCGTTGGAATCCATAATATCGGTTAATAATTTTACCACTACTTTATCATCTTGGTCTTCTGCGTAAGCTAACGCATTCAACCCTTCTGTGTTTTCTTCAGTAATATCGGTACCGAGTGTGAGAAGCATTTTAATTATTTCTAAATGACTATTATTTTTATTGAATCGGCACGCGATAATTAATGGCGTGTCTCCATAACCGGTTTTTGCGTTCCAGTCCGACCCTGCATTAATCAAATATTCTACTACACTTGTATGGCCTCTTTTAACAGCAAAATGAAGCGCGTTCCAATTGGCTTTCGTTTCTACCTGGTGAATATTTGCTCCGTTCTCTACTAAATATTCTATAATCGGTAAATATCCAAAATAGGAAGCCATATACAACGGTGTTTCATCGGTTGAGTTTTTAACATTTACGATTTCTGGATGATCCGCTACTAGTGCTTTTATGCGATTTATATCATTGTCTATAATTGCTTTTCTAATATCAGAAAAACTCATATTGCTAGTATATTGTTATACTAGAAATATATAGCGGTGGTCCCGTAGGGAGTCGCCTTGAAAAGGCTACCTGTTGGGACCCCGTAGGGGTAAGCGCCCATATGGGCGCGACTCCCGTAGGAACCCGCTTCGCGGGATGACAACCCTTTGGACTGCGATGCTCCCGTAGGGGTCCCTTAAAAGAAGACAGGCTTGCCATTCTTGTACACGCCTACTTCAAGAGAAATGTCGCCATTCTCATCTGCTTCATAGATGGGACCGTCCTTTTCATTTTGGACATAATAGGTCTTGCCCTTGATGACAACTTCGTAGACCTCGGCTTCCTCCTCCTCCTCTGCCTCTGCCTCCTCTTCTTCTTCTTCTTCCTCTACTTCTTCCACGACTTCGTCTTGAGCCTCTTCCTCTTCCACGACTTCGTCTTGAGCCTCTTCCTCCTCTTCTTCCTCCTCATCTTCCACGACTTCGTCTTGAGCCTCTTCCTCTTTCTCTTCTTCCTCCACGACTTCCACGACTTCGTCTTGAGCCTCTTCTTCTTCTTGAGCCTCTACTTCTTCCACGACTTCTTCTTCCACGACTTCTTCCTCCACGACTTCTTCCTCCACGACTTCTTCCTCCACGACTTCATCTTCGACTTCCTCAGTAGCCTCTTCCTCATGACCATCTTCCTCTTCAACGACTTCTATAACTTCTTCTACTTTAATAACCTCCTTCTTTATGGTAACAGGTAAAGGCTTTTCCTCAATTGTCATAACAATTGGTTCTTCGCATTCGTCGTCGTCATCGTCAGAAACCAAATCAACCACGTACTTGGCCTTCTTACTGATTTTGTATTTCTTGTACAATCCCTTATACTTGATGACCTTGTTGGAAAGACGGCGGTTCTTTGATTCCAAATATTCAATCGTGGCATTCAAGTAATGAACGCGTTCGTCAAGTAAATGGTTTTTTTCAAGCAATTGCTTGAAACAAGGTAATTCCATTAAAATATTGTTTGTTTGTTGTAAATCTGCGTATGCCTGCATTGGATACAAATAAACAGCCTTTGCTTTTATTATGTTTTAAAAACTATTCAACTAGAGGAACCCAGGTTCCTCTATAACTCCTCCTATTATAAGGATAATCAGACAACTAATAAGAAGGCATATGAACAAATTACTAAGATGTCCACTATATTCCGTTCCTCTAGAGGAGGAGTCTGAGAGGAACCTAGGTTCCTTTCGAGGAGTCATAGAGGAACCTGGGTTCCTCTCACTTAGTACCCCCACCGCCGAAAGTACACTCCAAATTCTATATCAAATATGTGTTGTCTGAACATCTGTTGAACAAAGAAAAACGACAGCTGGCACAATATACCCGTCCTACAAATATGCGCCCACCACACCTCTCCCATTGCCCTACAAACCGCGTTGTTCCGTCGGATAATAAACCCCGTCGCAAAGTGGATGTCATCTGTATCTTTCAGTCCACTCTCTACTTGTTCCCGAATATATTCGCAATAAACGTCTGCCTTTTCCGCATATCTCGGTTGTAGCGATGCCTCTCTCCATTCACTGTAGGCCGATGGTGGCCACGTCTTGCTGATAAACGGATGCCGCGCCATACACACGTGATACGAACTGTATTTCACCATATGGGTCGCCAGTGTCACCACTTCATCGCCGTTTAATGCCAGTGCGCTGTCAAAATAGCACGTCGCCGTGAAGGACCGCAATTCCGGCAACATATGCGGGCACGACTTCACCCATTTTGCGAGCATCACCGAGTCTAGATTCGGTTTCTCTAGGCGGACTGGAATCCATCCGGTGTTCATAAGCCGATCCATTGTCCTGTCATTATTGGTGTAGTAATAACACGCATGACTGAGCGATGGCACGGGAGGTATGAAGTTGCGCTCGTTGTTGTCGGCGCCGAAAAAACACGTATAAAACGCCAGCATTCCTCTGTGAATAATACAATTCAATTGTGTTTGTATTATTTTGATTGTCGCATTACTTTGCTTACCTTAATACTTTCACTTTCGACCATTTTGGCGGAAACAAATCCCCCAAATAGATCTTCCCCATCTTCGGTCCAAACCACACATCGGGGTAACATACCACTTTATTCGGGTTCGGATTCAAATAGGCCCCCCACCAACTGTACGAACTGTTGGCGATGATATTGTGTTGGCAGTTGCTCATTATCAGCATTTGTTCCCAGTCCGCGTTCTTGGAAGAGCACGCGCGGAAAAAGATAGAGGGAAAGTGGTTGGCTAGTATTTGGACCGATATATTCACGCGGTCTAGGTCGGCCTCTTCAAAGAAATACACCACTTGTAGAATCCGAGCAGAGGTTTTTGTAATAATGTGGTTGAGCGCGTTGATATAATAGGTGATGGGCATCACGGGATGGCAATCCTGTTTTTGGGCGTAGTCGCCGATGCGGAAATGGAGGGAAATAGAGGGCAACACTTTATCTGGAATCTTATATGCCATTTGTTTTTCGCGAATCCCTGCGCTACGCACCAGCTCTTCAAAATGTTCGGCGAAATAGAGGTAGGATTGGAAATACCCGTAGAGACACGCACTCAGCGGTGAGCAAGCATTTAATTGTGGGACAATAGAGGGGTCGTAATGAAATCCGTTTTCGCGAATAGTGCGCTGGACAATCAACGACGGAATAATTGGTGAGGAACGGGTTTCCCAAACAATATGATCCGTTTTCAATTGGTTCAAAAAAGTAGTCCAATATGTGGGGCGATGGACGCCGGTTGTAAGGACATCGGAGTGTTTGAGCACATAGGGCCGTCCTGTTTTTTTCGCGGTGGCAAGGAGCGTGAATATTTGGAACAATTGGTTTCCGAGACCGCCCATCAGAAAACACGTGATGAAATCGTCGGACATAGGTGTTTATAAAGGATATTTCTATATGTTATCTAGAAAATTGATTTGTTTTATTTGGAACGGATGGGGTTCAAATAAAAAGATGGCGTCATACACTGAAAATAAAACCCTTGTTTTGG
>Ga0315907_10008775_pt1 | contig 10333 bp, 8 predicted proteins | sample LakEriMetagenome_3_FD_203525 | JGI IMG/M metagenome (GOLD analysis project Ga0315907, IMG submission 203525) | Freshwater fungal communities from buoy surface, Lake Erie, Ohio, United States - Buoy 12 MA123 | ecosystem: Environmental > Aquatic > Freshwater > Lake > Lake biofilm | place: USA...
CTACACTCTTACCCACATACTTTGGCTCGATTGGCAACTCACGGGTAAAGCGGCGCTCAACCAGAACCAGCAACTCAACGCCTTCAGGTCGACCATATTCCAAAATTCCCTCAAGACCTGCTCGGATCGTACGCCCGGTATACAACACATCATCAATAAAAATTACCTGTTTTCCCTCGAGCGAAAAGGGAATGTCTGTCTTTCGGGCAATGAGAGGTTTGTCGTGAATGCGAAAGTCGTCGCGGTAAAAAGTGGGGTCGACCACTCCGTAAGGAATCTTGGTCATGGGTTGCATAACCTTCAGTTGCTCCACGATTCGCTCTGCTAAGAGAGCCCCGCGCGGCTGCAAGCCAATGATAACCGAATTACTGAAATCGTTATGATTCTCGATTAACTGACACGACAACCTGGTAATTATCAGGTGCAAAAGCTTGCTGTCGATCAGGGTAATTTGACGCATTTGGAATGCGAAGATAATGCAAGGGCATTTATTAGAAAACCGAAGTGAGCTCTAAGCTTGCTCAAATAATAGCGTAAACAGGATGAAAGGCCTGCACTAGCTACTCGACACAATCTCTTCCAAATCTGCAATATTGCGAGAAAGATCGGTCTGAATAATGGCCCACAAAACCTCGTCGTCGACGTCGAAAAACTCATGTACGATAAAGTTCCTTAGGGCTAACATTTGATTCCATGGAATCTGTTTGTGCTTGCGCTGAAAGTTGAAGGGCACATGCTTCACGCTTTCACCCATGATTTCAAAATTGCGAATGATCGCATCTTTCACCAATTCATCTCGATCGAAATCATCGAACGACTTAAAGTCGGCAGTATAAGCGCGAATCTTTTTCATGGCCATGAGCATGGCTTCCAAAAAGAAATCGTATCGGGCGGAAGTACCGTTCATGCAAAATGAATGGATGACATGATTTCGTTTTTCAACGCAGGCTTAATGGCTCGAGGAGTGAGAATATCAATGTGAACACCAAGCTTCTCCTCAATGTGTTCTTTCAATTCAAACAGCTTCCACCCAAGTGGTTTCTCTAGTTCAACATACACATTGATATCGCACAACCGGTTGTGATGATGGTCGATATAACAATCGAAGCAACCAATCTTCGTGACCCCAAATCGACGTTCGAGGTCATAACGCATGCGAGAAAGTTGCTTGACAATGTTCGGATCCATTTCAATTAACGCACAATCGTCATTTCGTTCAAGAGATAATCGGCTTCGGCGTATACGTCGATAACCCAAAGCACGTAACGAATGTCGACCATGATGTTACGGCAGATTTCCGGGTTATACATGATGTCGCTCATGGTACTTTCCCACGAGCGATCGAAGTTGATACCCGTGAGCTCCCCTTTCGCATTCAATGCCGGCGAACCGCTGTTGCCACCTGTTGTGTGGTTGCTGCCGGTGTAGCACACGTTCAATTCGCCATTCGAACCGTAAGTGCCATAGTTGCGCGCTTCAAGCAACGACTTCAACTTTGAGCTAATAGCAAAGTCGGGGTTGCCTGTATAATATTTCTGCAAGATGCCATCAGCGGTGGTGTGAGGAGTATAATGCTCCCCGTCGCGTGGGTAGCTTCCATCCACTTTACCATAGGAAATGCGCAAGGTGCTGTTGGCATCGGCCCAGTAATTACCGGGGAACATCTTCATCATGCCTTCGGTGTACTTCTGCATCCAGTAATCGATTTGCTTGTTGTAATCGCCCACCTGCGGGCGCAAACGCGTATTATAATCGATTGTCATCGCATTCGCAGCAGCGTAAAATGGATCTGCTTTCAATTTCTTAATCATTCCCTTACCTGGCTTGGCAAGAAGCTTAAAGAGAGCTGTCGAATCGCTGAACACCGATTTCATATAATCGAGCGGCAAGCTTGCGGCTTGCTTACTATCAGCAACACCTCGTTTATTATACTTAACATCGTGCAGAGGCTGCAAGCGCTTGTAAATCGCCATCTCTGTTTCCAAATCGAAGTCCTTGTAGAAAGCACGAGCCCCTTGCTTCAGCTCGTCAAGGGTGACTGCCAATTTTCCTTTCGCCTGAAGTGTGTCGTAGTTCTCTAACAGCTCATGAAAGCGATAGCTGAAGTTGAAGAGCTCGGGGCCATAATACATATACTCTGCAAACAATTGTGCCTCGAAGTTGAGGTGGTTTACGTCGTTGTAGAGTGATTTGAGTTTAGGCAATACTTGCGCGTACGCGCTAAACTCAGGCTTGAGGCATTGCGCCGAATACTGTTCTTCGAATTCACGCTTTTGCTCGAGAGCGCGGAAGTTGGTGAGACCAATTTGCTGGCCTTTCCATTTCTTCCAAGCATTGGCCACATCGCTTTGCTTGGCAGCGTATTTAATGCGGATTTCATCGCTGGCGCGCATGCGACCTTCCAACACAGCTATGGTTTGATCACGCATATCGATGCGCATAGGGTTGAGTTGGTTTGTAATAAAATCAACTGCGTAGCTGGTAAGCAAATGCTCTGTGCGACCGGGAAAGCCATAGACCATGCTGAAATCACCTTCTTTCACGCCACCAATATTGATGGGAAGATGATGAGCCGGATGGAAGGGCACGTTCTTATCGCTGTACTTCGCGGGCTCGTTGTTGGCATCGGCGTAGATGCGAAACACACTGAAATCGCCTGTGTGACGAGGCCAGACCCAGTTGTCTGTATCACCACCAAATTTGCCGATTTCACTCGGAGGTGCCCCCACCAAACGCACATCGTTGTAGGATTTGGTGAGGATGGCCAGGTATTGATTGCCATAGTTGAACGCCTTCAATTGCAAGCCCAACAGAGGGTTCTCTTTCTTATATTTCTCTTCGAGTGCCTTTTTGTTCTTCTGCAGCAGGGCATCCACCTCGCCAGGCGACATAGCGGCAGTGATACCCTTACGCATCGCTTCTGTGACATCGTCCATGCGCACTACGAACACAACGCTCAGCCCGTCGCAACGGAGCTCCTCTGCCCTGCTCTTGGCCCAGAAACCATCGCGCAAGTAGTCGTTTTTCAGGGATGAATGGTATTGAATGTAATCGAATCCACAGTGGTGATTGGTAAACAACAGACCATCGTTGCTTACGATTTCGCCGGTGCAACCGCCTCCAAAAAGCACGATAGCATCTTTGAGACTTGAGCCATTGGCATCGTATAGATCTTCGGCTGTGAGCTGCAAGCCCTGCGATTGCATGTCGCTATACACCACATTGAGCAGCGACGGAATCCACATTCCCTCTTTGGCGGTTGCTGCATGGGTAATGATTAACAGGGCTGAGAGTAATTTAAACTTCATACGAATTTGTTTGGGGGCGCAAGGTAGCAAAAGGATTATTGGATTGTAGGATTATAGGATTGTAGGGGGCGCAAAACTTTCAGCCTTCAACTTTCAACCTTCATAGCGTTTACCAATAAAAAAGCCCCGACAAACTGCCGGGGCTTTTCATTTTATAAGAAGTTCAGATTACTTCGCTTCTTCAGTGCCATCGCCTTCCATCTTTTCTTTCAGGTTGGCAAGCACGCTCAGGTCACCTAGAGTTGACTTCTCTACCTGTGCATTCACAGCTTTCACCGCATTTGAATCGGTACCTTCCTGCTTCTTCGCACGTGGAGCTGCCTTCTTAGCTGCTTCAGGACTGCCCGGCTCATCTTCTTTCCATGTGCCAGTGTGGCTCACAGAAATCTTGCGCTGGTTCTTGTTGAACTCAACGATTACGAAATCGAGCACGTCGTCAACCTTGGCAGTTGAACCATCTTCCTTCTTGAGGTTCTTGTTCATGCAGAAGCCTTCCAAACCATATGGCAATGCCACGATGGCGTGTGAACCTTCCTTACGAACGATAGTACCCTGGTGCTTCGAACCTTCAACGAATACAGTTTCGAATACATCCCATGGGTTCTCCTCAATTTGCTTGTGACCGAGGCTGATGCGACGGTTGTCCTTATCAAGCTCAAGAACCACCACTTCAAGCTCATCGCCAATGTGACAGAATTCGCTTGGGTGCTTGATTTTCTTACTCCAAGAAAGATCGCTGATGTGGATCAGACCGTCAATGCCTTCAGCCAATTCGCAGAACACACCGAAGTTGGTGAACGCGCGAACCTTCGCCTTATGCTTGCTGGTAACCGGGAAGCGTGATTCGATGTTTTCCCATGGATCTTGTGTGAGCTGCTTCATACCCAAAGACAGCTTGCGCTCTTCTTTGTCTACGCTCAAAATCACACACTCCACTTCCTGACCTACTTTGAGGAAGTCTTGAGCTGAACGCAAGTGTGTGCTCCATGACATTTCGCTCACGTGGATCAAACCTTCTACACCGGCAGCAACTTCTACGAATGCTCCATAGTCGGCCAAAACAACTACTTTTCCTTTCACTTTCTGGCCTACTTCCATTGTGCCTTCCATAGCATCCCATGGGTGCGGTGTGAGTTGCTTCATACCCAAAGCAATGCGCTTCTTGTCGTCATCGAAGTCGAGGATAACCACGTTAATCTTCGAATCCAACTGCACAAGCTCTTCCGGATGTGTAACACGACCCCATGAAAGGTCGGTGATGTGAATCAATCCGTCTACGCCACCAAGGTCTACGAACACACCATAAGAAGTGATGTTCTTCACGATACCTTCGAGTACCTGACCTTTCTCGAGGCCGCTCATGATAAGCTTCTTCTGCTCTTCGAGTTCGGCTTCGATCAACGCTTTGTGCGATACTACCACGTTCTTGAATTCGTTGTTGATTTTCACAACTTTCAATTCCATGATTTTACCTACGTACTGATCGTAATCGCGGATTGGCTTCACGTCGATTTGTGAACCCGGCAAGAACGCCTCGATTCCAAATACGTCTACGATCAAACCACCCTTTGTGCGGCTCTTCACCTCACCTTTGATGATTTCACCGCTTTCCAACGCAGCATTCACATTACCCCAAGCGCTAAATACGCGAGCTGTTTTGTGTGATACGTGGAGCTGGCCATTCTTATCCTCTGTCTGTTCGATGAAAACAGGCACTACATCACCCGCCTTCAGGTCGGGGTTGTAACGGAATTCACCTGCAGGCACAACGCCCTCAGACTTGTATCCGATGTTGACTACAACTTCTTTTTTGTTAACGCTTACTACGGTTCCGTTTACAACTTCACGCTCGCGAATAACCGACAAGGTAGATTCATACATCTTGTCGAGCTTCTTGCGCTCATCGTTGTTGTAACCGCCTGCTGCTTCGTAAGCATCCCAGTTGAACTCGCCTTTGTCGTTGAGATACATTTGCTCATCAGCAGTACTGAAAATCTCGAGCGGTTCTTCCGCACCGATTTCTTCTTCCTGAGGTGTTTCGACTGTTACCTCTGCGTTTTCAGCAGTTGCCTCATTGACAATGTTGAGGTCTTTTTCTTCGGCTTCTTCAGCCTTAACTCGTTTCGATTCAGCCATGTTGGCTTTGTTTTAATTGTATTCTGTTTCCCAGTAAAATCGGGGCATTCAACAAAACAGAAGGGGTTTTACTTGTTGTTTTACACAGCCGGAATGCTACTGCCATGAACCCTGCCTTTCGGCAAGCGGGGCGCGAATGTACGCAGGAATAGTTGATAATCAAAATAAAAGGGCGAGACACGAATGGCGAGTGGCGAATGAAGCGAGGAAATTGGAGAATGGAGAATGGAGAGCGGAGAATAAATAGCGAAGTTTTAAGGACAAAGAAAAAGGCCGGATTTGAGATTCAAATCCGGCCTTTCAATTCGCCACTCGCCATTCGCCACTCGCCACTACCCCAGGTAAGACTTCAAAATCTTACTGCGGCTTGTGTGCTTCAGACGGCGGATTGCCTTTTCCTTGATTTGACGAACGCGCTCACGGGTGAGGTCGAAACGTTCGCCTATTTCTTCAAGGGTTAGCGGATGTTCTCCGTTCAATCCGAAGTATAGACGAACTACATCGGCCTCGCGGCTGGTGAGGGTGCGCAGTGAACGTTCGATTTCCTTGCGCAATGACTCATGCAACAAATCGGTATCCGGTGAAGGAGTATCGTTGGTTTGCAATACGTCGTACATCGTGCTGCTGCTGTCATCACCGTCTTTCAATGGAGCGTCCATGGAGACGTGACGACCGCTGTTGCGCATCGACTGCTTTACTTCGTCGAGTGTCATTTCCAACACCTCAGCCAATTCAGCCGGCGTGGGCGGACGCTCAAACTCCTGCTCCAACTTGGCAAATGCCTTATTGATTTTGTTGATCGAACCAATCTTGTTCAAAGGCAGACGAACAATACGAGATTGCTCTGCCAATGCCTGGAGAATAGACTGACGAATCCACCATACTGCATAGGAGATGAATTTAAAACCACGGGTTTCATCGAAGCGCTGTGCTGCCTTGATGAGACCGAGATTTCCTTCGTTAATCAAGTCGGGCAAACTCAATCCCTGATTTTGATACTGTTTGGACACAGATACCACAAATCGAAGGTTAGCCTTGGTTAGCTTCTCCAACGCTACCTGATCGCCGGCCTTAATACGCTTGGCCAACTCCACTTCTTCTTCAGCAGTAATAAGGTCTACGCGACCAATTTCCTGCAGATACTTATCCAACGATGCGGTTTCCCGGTTCGTTACCTGTTTGGTGATTTTTAACTGCCTCATGTATTGTTTTCAATTGTTGGGGGCAAACCCCGTTTAAGCTAATTCAAGTAAGCAATCTAAGCGCAAGTGCAGGTGCACAACCTACACATGATTCATTAGTTCGCTTGTGCCTCCGGCTTTGGCATCAACACCTTGCGCGACAACTTGTATTTGCCGTTCTTCGGATCCTTGCCAATTACCTGCACTTTCACCTTATCACCTTCTTTTAGCACATCACGCACATTTTCGATGCGATGCCAATCGATTTCCGATACGTGCAAAAGCGCATCTTGTTTCGGAAGTATTTCTACAAACGCTCCAAATGCCTGAATGTTCTTCACCACACCCTCATAAATTTCCCCAACTTCAATTTGAGGAGGGAAAACGATGCTGCGAACACGCTTGAGAGCGGCTTCCAAATTCTCCTTGTTGGCAGAGGCGATTTCAACGATTCCTTTGTTGTCAACCTCGGAAATGGTAATAACCGTGCTGGTTGTCTTTTGAATCTCCTGAATAATCTTACCACCGGGGCCGATTACCGCACCAATCGTATCGCTTGGAATCTCCAAACTAACAATACGTGGCGCATGTGGCTTATAATCATCGGCAGGTTTGTCCATGGTTTTCATCATTTCGCCCAAAATGTGCAAGCGACCCTGACGTGCTTGTTCCAAGGCGTTCTTCACCATGTCCATGCTCAAGCCCTTGATCTTGATGTCCATCTGACAAGCCGTGATACCCTTTGATGTACCGGTTACCTTGAAGTCCATATCACCCAAGTGATCCTCATCGCCCAGGATGTCGGAAAGAATCTGATATTTGGAGTTGTCTTCGTTGGTAATCAATCCCATCGCAATACCCGATACCGGAGCGGAAATCTGAACGCCACCATCCATCAGCGCCAAGGTGCCTGCGCACACAGTAGCCATCGATGAAGATCCGTTTGACTCGAGAATATCGGAAACTATACGAATAGCGTAAGGACAAACATCTGCCGGAGGAATAACAGGCTTCAATGCACGAAGGGCCAAGTTACCGTGACCAATTTCACGACGGCTGGTAGCACGAATTGGACGTGCTTCACCGGTGCTGTATGGTGGGAAGTTGTAGTGCAACAAGAAGCGGTCTTCACGTGGCATTACAGCGCTATCGATCATTTGCTGGTCGAGTTTGGTTCCCAACGTAAGAGTGGTCAACGATTGGGTTTCACCACGGGTGAAAACACTTGAACCGTGAGCACCCGGCAAATATCCCACCTCGCTCCAAATAGGACGAATCTGGGTAGTGCTTCGACCATCGAGACGAAGGCCTTCATTGAGGATCATATTCCTCATGGCATCCTTCAAGCAGTCGTGGTGATACTTATTGATCAAGAAGCGATTAGCATCTTTGAATTCATCTGTAAGTTGAGCTTCGAAAGACTCTTGGATTGCATGAAATGCATCTGAACGAGTGGTCTTATCAGAAGGTGTTTTCGCAGTCGTGTAATACTTCTCATAGCACTCATCCCAAACGCGCTTTTTCAAATCTGCATCCTTTGGCTCATGGTCGTAGGTGCGCTTTGGATTGGCTTTGGCTACTTTCGAAGCCATCTCCTGTTGTGCACGGCACTGTGCCTTGATTGCTTCGTGAGCCAGTTCGAGAGCTTGAATCATTTCCGCTTCAGAAACTTCCTTCATCTCTCCTTCTACCATTACGATACTATCGAGACTTCCGGCTACCATCAATTCCAAATCAGCTGTGGCCAATTGAGCCCAGGTTGGGTTGATGACCAATTGACCATTGATGCGCGCAACGCGTACTTCCGAGATAGGACCATTGAACGGTATGTCGGAAACAGCAAGTGCTGCTGATGCAGCCAAACCGGCAAGGCTATCAGACATATTCTCTTTGTCGGCTGAAATCAGATTTACCACAACCTGAACTTCAGCATGAAAATCATCGGGGAACATCGGACGCAAAGCGCGGTCGATGAGGCGAGCTACAAGAATCTCATCATCGTATGGACGAGCCTCGCGCTTGAAATAACCACCAGGAAAACGTCCGGCAGCTGCATACTTTTCGCGGTATTCAACGGTGAGTGGAAGAAAATCCACGCCGTCTTTGGCTTGTGTGCTGGCTACAACAGCAGCCAACAACATTGTATCTCCTTGTCTTACCACCACAGAGCCGTTGGCCTGTTTGGCGAGTTTGCCGGTTTCAATCGTCACCGGACGACCATCTCCCAAGTCTATGGTTTGGGTTACCAATTCGTAGTTCATTTCTTCTTTTTTCGGATAAAAACGTCGGTTAAAAAAAACGCGAAAAGGCAATTGTGTTCAATTGCCCTTTCGCTCGCGCAGTTTGCGCAATATTATTTACGGAGATCAAGCTCTTTAACAATAGCACGGTAGCGGGCAATATCGGTCTTTTGTAAGTAGTCGAGCAAGCTGCGACGCTTACCTACCAGACGAATGAGGCTGCGCTGAGTACCAAAGTCTTTCTTGTTCACCTTCAAGTGTTCTGTGAGGTGGTTGATGCGGAAGGAGAATAACGCGATCTGGCCTTCAGCCGAACCGGTGTCCTTTTCAGATTTTCCGTGTTTCTTGAAAATCTCTTGTTTCTTTTCTGTAGTAAGATACATGCTAATACTTATGTAAGTGATTGTTATGTGATTCCCTTTAACCGAAACGTTATCGATTTTAGAGGGCTGCAAATGTAGTACATGCCCTTGGGTTTCTCACCAAACTTTGTGAAGTTTTTTTTTCTGTTGCGTGCGAATATGATTCAACGCCCCTACTTTCGCGCCTCCAAAATTCTATTTATAACAGAAACAATGAAAAAATTTATTCTCTGCCTCGTTGCTTGCGGAAGTATGCTCAGCAGCTGCGAACAAAGCAAAGTAAGTAATGTTAAAATGAAAGACCAGCGCGATAGCTTGAGCTACACCATTGGTCTTAGCATCGGAAGCAGCTTTATGCAAAGCGAACTCACCGACCTTAACTACGATCTTCTCATTAAGGGTATGAAAGATCAGAAGGACAGCACCGGTGCAATGGAATTGCAAGAGGCAGAAGCTTACATCCAAGAAGTAATGATGAAGAAGCAGGAAGCTAAAGCAGCTGTAGATAAGGAAGCAGGCGTTTCGTTTTTGGCTGAAAACAAAAGCAAACCGGGAGTTATGACTACTGCAAGTGGCCTACAATATCAAGTACTCTCTGAAGGAACAGGTAAAAAACCAATGGCTACAGATATGGTTACCGTTCATTATCACGGAACAACTATCGATGGAACTGTGTTCGACAGCTCAGTTGATCGTGGTGAGCCGGCCTCTTTTGGTTTGAATCAAGTTATTCCCGGATGGACTGAAGGCGTTCAGCTCATGAACGTGGGTAGCAAGTACAAGTTCTTCATCCCGGAGAACCTTGCCTATGGAGCTCAATCACCAAGTCCTGTAATTAAGCCATACTCTACTCTCATTTTCGAAGTAGAACTGATCAGCATCGACTCGGCAGGTGGCAAGTAAGGTTTGCAGGTGTTAGCAAAAAATTGAAGTGGTTCCAACATGACCACATTAGTTTTGTCGCCCGATTTTACAATCTCGGACTATTTGACAGAAAAAACCAAATGGCTTCCTGATTGTTACAGACGAATAAGATTTTTAATTTAAAAGCATAAAAAATGGCAACTCAAATCACGGATCAAAACTTCGCAGAGCTGGTTCAAAAC
>Ga0315907_10008785_pt1 | contig 10324 bp, 10 predicted proteins | sample LakEriMetagenome_3_FD_203525 | JGI IMG/M metagenome (GOLD analysis project Ga0315907, IMG submission 203525) | Freshwater fungal communities from buoy surface, Lake Erie, Ohio, United States - Buoy 12 MA123 | ecosystem: Environmental > Aquatic > Freshwater > Lake > Lake biofilm | place: USA...
CCATTCTTACTACGAATCATAAGATTGGGGTTACGGAAAGTCACCAAATGCTTTACATAGGGTACATTGTCGTTGTTGCGACACCTTACTTGCTTCGCGTCTACTACATCCCAACCAAGGGCCTTCATATCATCTATGAGAACGCTTGTGGGGACATGAATGTACTTTTCGGACAATTGGGGTTTAGAGGTCATTTGCATTACGCTTGGGGCTACTCTAACGATTTCTTCGGTGGTCATAGGGGTGGTTTTCATTGTGTGTTTTATTTGACAACACGAACCTACAACCACTCACAATAAAATAAAAGTGGAAGTTTGTAAACGACCACTTTCTTTGGTAAACGAGTTTTACCTACGGAAATAACAATTGATTAATAAACTTTGTATAGATTGAACAATTCCGTTTCTACCGAATTGGATGTAGATGCACTACCCCATTGTAAGGTTATTTCCAAAGTGTTTGATATGGTGGTATCAAAAGTTGTTGAGTTGGCAAAAAAGAAACTAAAAGTTTCGGCAAGATTATTTGAGTTTTTGTTATAGTTAAACCGCCCCGATGTTGCCACACTTGCAACTCCCGCTACACCTATGTTGCGAATGGTAAAATCAATTTCCATATCCCATATTTTATTTGTGGTGGTCACTAAACTAATTATGCCCGTATCTGCCAAAGTAATACCACTTGACTTAATAAAAATTTCTATTGTCGCGTTATTTAAAGAAGATATAATACCCGAAAACTTTGCAACAAACGAATCTCCTACTTGAAAGCCATTCGCGGGAACGGACAAAGACCCCACGCCCCCATTAATGAGTGATGTGGGTGTAGTTGTATTTGTTATTGGTGTAGATTGTGATGTTTGAGAATAAAGCCCTCCCGATGAGGTTGTTGAAAATATGTAATTGCTTATAGGCTCAATAAACCCGTTGGTATCTTTCCATTTTGGTATGCCATCGGTGACATCTATAAAGGTACTTACACCATTGGCGAAAGGCACTTCTATGTCCGTGCGACTTGATTTAGTTATTTGGCTCATTATTTATTTTTTAAGGCACTATATTCAATACTCCCGCATTACTCCATACCGCGCCACTAGGTAGCCCCGCGCTCGATGTTGGTACGTTTGCTATAACCAATCGGTTAACGTGCCACGCACACTCCATTGATGTCGTAATACCGCATCCATAGACACCCGCATAGTTTTGGTTAGCCGTGTTACCACAACCTCCTAAGATAGTCGCGTATTCGGCGTTGGATGTGTTATTAGAACCCGTCATTACCGAACTAAAGTTGGCAACACCACAATTCGCACAACCACCCGCTACAACTCCGAACAAACCTTGTGATATGTTATATCCCCCACCGCCAACACTAGCAAATGCATTTATTGAGCAATTACACAAACCACCAACAACTAATGCGCAATTATTATTTGCAATATTTGACCGACCACCAATAACTAACGATGCTTGACCACTTGCCGTATTTCCACGACCACTACCCACAAAAGAACAATCACCCGAAGCAAGATTTTGATATCCACCACTTAATGTTGAATATTGACCGCTTGATGTATTACCAACACCCCCTCCAATAAAACTTGCAAAACATCCACTAGTATTAGATGAACCTCCTCCAATAAAGTTTCTTGGGCCACACGCACAATTGCTAACTCCTCCCGCTATTATAGTACAATTATTATATATAACATTTGCTACACCACCTAAAATCGCAGAACCACTAGTTGCAACACCACTACAATCAAAAATACGATTACTATTACCCCCGCCTATGAAATTAAATCCTTGAATGGTATTATTTGGTGATGAAATGCAGTTGTTTTGTCCACTTACAATTCCACTAAATCTATTATTCACTACATTATTTAAACCCGATAAAATACTACTACCGCAACTTTCGCCTAAAATACTATTAACACATCCCGCACCAATAAATGATTGTGGGGCGCTAGTAAAGTTTGCTTTACCACTACCAATTATACTATCAGCACTTGTGCTAATACAATTGTTGCAACCCGCACCAATAAAACTATTGCAATAACCGCCATTAATATTACAACATCCTCCACCTATCCCATTGTTAAAATTAAGCCATCCCGAAGATACTATATTACAACTACCTCCTAAAATTGAAGCCCCTATTGAGCAAAATGGATTTGCACAAATCGTGTTACAAAACCCTCCAACAATTGAACTTAGTGATTGACACACTTTATTACCCGCACCTCCACCAATAAATCCACCACAATGAATATCCGCACTACCCGCCCAAGTATTACCTTGAATATAATTGCCAATACCTCCCGCAATAACCGCAAAACAAGTATATGCGGAAACACCTGCACACGCAATTATATTGTTTGAACCACCACCTATCGCGCTTGTATGACTTGTATTTATATTACCACAACCGCCAACAACACTTGAGAAAACTCCCGTGGCGCAATTTCCTATTCCACTAACAACTCCACTACCATAACCCGTGGCTCGGTTTCCACAACCACCTACTACAGATGAGAATACAGATGTAGCGCAGTTGCTTTGACCCGCTACAATTCCCGAAAATGACCCCGTAGTTACGTTGGATTGACCACCTCCTATAAAAGAGCAATCCGCGCAAGACCGATTACAAGACCCACCACTTATCGTAGAACTTCCTCCAATAGCGGAATTAAATCTCCCACTTAATACGCCATTACAAACCCCCGATGTACTATTATTTCTTCCCGAACCAATAACCGAATACCATCCACTTGCACTATTCGATAAACCCCCTCCTATAAATGCATAATTACCACTTGTAGTATTTCCATAACCACCACTAATAGTCGAATATGAATTATTCGCATTGTTTTTCATCCCTCCTAAAACGGATGACGCATTACCAGTTGCGTTATTACATAAACCACCACCAACAATAGAATTAGTATTAGTTGCACAATTACAATAACCCCCTCCAACAATTGAACAATTATTACTTGCTCTGTTGATTTCACCACCTAAAACGGAAGAATAGCGACCACTCGCAATATTACAAATACCGCCACCTACAAAAGAACCACACCCAGTGGATTGGTTTCCGCAACCGCCAACTACCGATGAGAATACTCCCGTGGCGCAGTTAACACAACCGCCTAAAACTGATGACCAAGAATTTGTTGCTCGGTTTTGTTGACCACCGACAACTATTGAATCACTACCCGTTGCAAGGTTGTTGTTACCACCTCCGATAAATGATTCTTGACCACTAACGCAATTTGAAAAACCGCCAACTATTGAACTAAATGAACCTAATGCGCGGTTTGAATCACCACCGACAATTAATGAAGCCGAAGCACAAGTTCTATTTCTAGAGCCACCGAGAATAGTGCTATAAGTTGAAAATGTGCAATTATTTCGACCTAAAACTGTTGAATAATCACTATTTACACAATTTTGCGAACCTAAAGCAATACTATGAAATCCACAAGCGGTATTGGCATATCCAATTGCAGTAGTATTTATAAAGCACGATATGTTTGCATAACCCAAGGCAATTGAATTTGCACAACTCGCCGTGTTATTACTACCTATCGCAAAAGATAATATACCACTTGCCGTGTTACAACAACCACCTCCTACTGCTGAACAAGCACCACTTGCGGTATTAGATAGTCCACCTGATACTGTTCCATACGTACCCGTAACTGAATTGCTTTGCCCCCCACCGATAGAAGCAAATCCGTTGCCCGTATTGGCAATGTTATCTCTACCGCCCGAAATAACATCCCATTGCTTATTTACGCTATTACCCGTTCCCCCACCAATAGTAGAAAAAGCACCCGATGCAGAATTAGTACCACCTAACACCACAGAAGATGCTCCACTTGATGTATTATTTATTCCAATAGCAACCGAATTTGCTCCACTTGCCGTGTTACAATATCCACCACCTACAAAAGAAGCATAACCCGTGGCTTGATTCCCGCAACCGCCTACTACCGATGAGAAAACTCCCGTTGCGCAATTCAAACGACCTCCTAATGATGCCGAGTAATTACCGCTTGACGTATTACCAACTCCACAACGGAGCGAAGAGCAAGTTCCACTACCTAGAACGTAAAGAGATTGCACACCCGCTAAAACATCGGTGATACACGCACTCTTGGTTGTTTGCGCATCCGTATCCCAAACGGCCAACGAATAACACCCTTTTATATTAGCACTTGATAGGACACTTAGCCCTCCAATGGTTTTGTTAGTACTCATAAATTTATTTAAGCAAATATAATCATCAATGCCGTATATATAAAATGCGGACACCCGCCCCAAAAACAACCTTTAACCCACCCTCAATTTTTGGAAAAATTCATGCACTCACCGAACGATGTAGTGAACGATTTAGTGAACGACCTACCGAACGATGTACCGAACGATAAGCCCAATGAAATCAATAATTTTTGCCACTTTCACCGAACGATGTACCGAACGACCTACCGAACGATATAGTGAACGATGTAGTGAACGCTATCGCACCACTCTCACCACGTCTTCGCGCACATACTTTCTTTGACCACTTGTCAACCCCCCTAAGCCATCCCCAAGTTGGATTAAATACCACTTGTAGTATTTACGACCCTTGCTATCGGATTTAGCAAGTTGTTGAATTGAATCATTCACTTGTTCAACGCTCTTTTTAAGGATTGGGTCTTGAGTTACACCAACCAACCGATTATTCACATTTCCCATATCCGCAATTTTTTTGTCTTCGGCCAACCAATAGTCATCTACTACTCGAATGACCTTGCCTAAATACTTATTCTTCCCGTACACGCGGATGTATATGTTATTGATAAAGAAACCATTGTTAACCCAATTGTTGTTGCGAATATTGGTGGTTTCATTGATGGAGTAAACTTTCATAATTCAAAGATAAAAAAAAAGGGCTTGTCTTCACACAAGCCCCCTTCTTAGTTGGTATTGAGCGACCAACCATAGTGATGAGGTGCAAATATATCAAATTGCCCGCCAAAACCATAAATCGGGTAAAATTTTGTTATTCACTAAATAAAACCGCACATTTGCTAAAAAACGATTGTGTATCAATGATATATAACATTATTTTGTTTCGTAAAACAAACACTATGGACACGGATAGAATTGCCAAAGAGATTAGCGAAGAACTCGTTCGCATTTGGAATGAATTTGAGAACAACGAAGATTTCTATGATTGCACCAAAGATGGTGTGGTTTTTGATTTCTTTAAATGTACGGAAAGACGCGTAGCGACTCTTGGTAGTTCGGTTATGTATTCTTTTAAGACGGCCGAAAAGAAAATCTACAAATTAGTATTACTTGACGCTTTCTCACAAGCATTGCTATCCATTCACGATACCGCCAAGGATTTAAAATCAACAATGGAAGACGAACAAATCGCTATCCACATTGCGGGTCTTCGCACCCTACGGGAAATTGCCGAGCAACTTTACGAGTCGTTAGATTAATCAATCCTCGTTCACCTTTTTAACCCGTGCCTTTTTGGTTGCGGGTTTTTTTGTGACTTTGGGGGTTTCCTCTTCAATAGGCAATTCGGGCATCTTAACACCCAACTTCTTACCCAAGGTGGCCCATAGTTGCTTCAAGATAGCAACGACTTGCTTTGATTGTAAAAGTTTTTTAATATCCATGTTAACTATTTCTTTGTTTGCGTAGTGCCTCTTGTACCGCTTCGGAACTCACACTTGCCTTATCACTTTTGTAATACGATTGGTTGTATGCACGGCCGTTGGTCGCATAAGGAATCCCTACACTTGACCAAATCTTTGCTACGTCCAAACTTGCCCGCTTTAAATTGGCTTCGTTATCTTCAATCTCTTTGTTGAGATACTTACGCAATATGGTTTTCTCATCAATAAGTGCATCCGCAATTGCTTGTTGGTTGCGTTCATCGTACATAGAATCAAGGTTCAATTTGGCTTTGCCATAAATACCAATTAAGGTGCTAGGAATCACTTGGAAATGCCCCGTAGCCCACAATTGGCCTTTGCCCGACCTTGACATACTTTGATAGCCCATCACTTCGCCTATTGTCATATCGGTCAATAACTTTGACGAAAATGGCAACGTGTCTTTGGCGTTAATTTTGGACTTCAAACCCGCACTTGTGTAATAGTTGTAGTCATTGAATGTTTTGGCTTCACCCCTCAACACTATATCCCAAATCAAAGGGTATTTGGTATACCTCCATTTGCGGTTCATCCCGCGGAAACTAATGATAGGGAAACCCGCAAGGTTTGCCCCAACTACGACTCCAAGCCCCAACACCGCAAAGGTGATTATCTTTTTATTTTGAGCGTTCATATAAATACCTTTTTTGCCACATAATTGGCGAATAGCGTTTGGCTTGATTTGGGTAAATGGAAACCATCCCCACCTACGCTTTTAGCCGTTACGTCTTCCCAACGCGGTACAACCACCGCATTTTGAATGTCTTTACTAATTAAATCTTGAATGCGCATATACTTTGCAATACCACCATAGTAGTTATCCGTTACATTTGGCTTCACCGCCTTGTCGTAATTGAATCCCGCAAGGACAATTGCTTTACCGCCTTTGTCATGAACCATATCCACCATAGTTTGAATGTTCTTAATCGTGTCCGCCTCTTTGGTTTGTCCGAAAGCATCGTTAGCCCCGCCATAAATAAATACGATGTCGGCCGTTTTGCCATCCGCATAAAACTTCTTTAGAGTTTCTACCATCCACGGAGTTGACTTGCCCGTTACCGCAAGGTTTTCCAATTGAAAATTGTACTTTGATGAAAGCGTGTCTTGCCATCCCCACCCCTTACCCGCGGAATGAGAATCGCCAATAACGGCAACTCTACGCCCCTTGGGATTGATTTTGGTAAGCGTAGTTGCAAGATAAATGCCGACTACTACACCAAGGGCGATGAAGACGTTTCTTAAATCCATTTGAGTTTTTGGAATATGTTGTTGGCGATGGCTTTGTTACCCACGGGGTTCAAGTGGCACAACGGGTCATTCTTTTGACAAAAGGTTTTGCGATTGGTTTGTAGCGTAGCCAAATCTTGAGGGCAACCACCCGTGAGTGTACGGGTAGGCACTACATAGTTTGCGCCCGTGCGAAAAATGTCTTTGTACAAGATACTCGTTTGGGCTTCGTTCGTTTTGTTGCGGACACTCTCACCACGCAATGAATCGCAATGAAGGTTCACGACAATCGCCTTTCGTTGTTTGCCCAAACTTCCCAACCCGCCTTTGACTTTAGTCACCATCGCTTTGATATTGTTGAATGCCGATACTCTAGCGGTTTCGGGCGGTAAACTCCCGTACATATCATTGTACCCACCCCATATAACCACATAGTCATACTTTGGATTAACCGCCAATTCTTTATTGAGTTCGGTAAGCATCCAAGTTGTCGGTGCGCCATTCTTTTGAATGATTTTGTAATTGGTAAACCCAACCAAGTTTTTCAATTGATTGACATAGTTAGTCGCCATTGTGTTGGTTTGTGAGTCCCCCACGAATAACCACCGCCCGTTACTTGGCTTCAATGGGTCGTTTAATAGATTTGCAAAAAATCCCATATAGCAAATTTAGGCATTTTTACTCACGAATATGTATGAGTAAAACATTGTAAATGTGAACGTCCACGCAATAAAGTAGAGCATAAAATCAATCCCCCCGCCAAAAATCGGTTGATATAAAACCACCGCCCCCATGATACACGCTAACATTAACGACTTGGATAAGTGCCACGCATCGGTCATCCAAACGAAGATGGTTGATGAATACGGAAACCTCTCCTTGTATGGTGGTGGGAAACCAAAGTAATACCACTTCGGCTCATAGGGTTGCGGGAAAGGTTGCGCCCATTTGTTTTGCCACGATACTTCGGGATTCCAAAATAGGGGATTGAGGTTTTTAAAGATACTCGTTGAGTAGTGAGTGAAGAGTGTGTCCATGATGGCGTTAAAAAACCCCGCAAGAACCAATAATAGTAAACTTGTCATTAGACAAAAATATAATATATTTGCCGTCCATCGCGATTTAGGGAGGCGGTATCTTGTAAACATTGCGCCATTTGTTCTTGGCCTCCCTTTATCTTTTCCAAAAATCTTCTTAAACCAAAAACAAAAAGAGGGACAATTGCCCCTCCTTATTGCGTTTTCAAACGAAGCCCTCCCTAATGACTTATGGGTGCAAATATAATGGGTTCTTTGGATTTATTGCTTAAAATCGTGTCAATTAGTTTCACATAGTTCTATTTTGTGCCATCGCAATTGACAACCAAATTCAAGTTGGTCGTCAACTCTAAATCAATTTTTCCCAATGTTTACAAGGGGTGACGCGGTGTTTTTGAAAATAATTTTTTGAAACTAAGAAATGTAAATTACTTTTGCCCTCCCCCTATGGCTAAAAAGAACCCAACACCCAAAAAACCATCCGTACCAAAGGTAGAAAATGCGGAAAGGAAGCGACAATATGCCACAAAGTTGCTCGAAAAACTTGTACGACACACGACAAGAGAACTCAAAAAGCAAAAGTTATATGTTGACGACAAGCGAACGATGGAGTTCGTTAAACTTGAGGTATTGCCCGTTTTTCGCGGATTAAACCCAAGGGACGTTAAGGTAAAAGACATTCGGGAACTTGTAGCCGACTTGCTCAAGACCACCCCCACCATTCAATATTACAATCCCTTATTCATTCCTATCGGTGACATCACGGGGATTATGTGGGCCGACTTAGATGACTATTTGGATGTGGACTTACGGGCTATTGTAGACAACCAACCACTACGGGTAGATATTAACGCGGGTGTTTATGGCTCTACGGGTGTTTTCAATTTACAAGATTACCAATACGAAGCCACCCAAGTAAACGAAATTTACGAAGGGATTCGGGAGGTTGTTGACAACGACTCCAACGCGGAATGGAACGGCCGTGTGATGGTGAGAAAAGGTTTCCAAGACGATGGTAATGCCGAGAGTTATTTTTTGCAATTCGTTCTTAACGCGGGTGGTCAAGAGATTGAGCCAACCGAAACCTTTGAGGAAAGTATTGGTGTAGAAATACCCAAAGAAACCCAAGAGCAAAGAAGGGCGCGATTGAAAGGCGTTATCGCCCGTAAAAAGGAATTGGCGCAAGAGAGGCGCAAGAAGCAAAAGGAAAAATCCATGCGCCTCCGCGAACGGCCGAAGACCAAAGAAGCCCCCGCCACCGAGGTAAAGAGCGAAGCACTTCAACGTCAAGAGAACGTAAAGGAAATTATGGCCACGCAACAAAAACTTATTGATGATGCGGAAAGGTTCTTTGATAAGGGTATTTACGATAAAAAGGAGTTCAAGGCCCGTATGAAAGAAATTACCGAGCAAACCAACCTCGCTTTGAGTAAGTTCAAACGCGGTGGAGAAATCTAAAATTCCACTTGACAACCTACTTTAATATGTTATCTTTGAAAATAATTAGAGATGACAAAGAAGAATCAAACCCTTGAGGTCGTAACCCAAATTTTCAAAAAGAACGCTAACCCTTTGGTGTTGGTTGAAAAGTTAAAGAAAGCCAAAAAGGACTTTTACTTTCGTAAGACCAACTACATGATAAGCGTCATTAGCGATGGGGTGGAGTATGTCTACAAATCCCGTGTTAAGACCGAATTGAACTTCCCTCCTAACCAACTATGGATTTTCAATGCGGTGAAGCGCGACACACTAGCGTTTTTGTCAAAAGACCCCAAACTTGAGTTACCTCAAAAGTTGCCCGTTAACGTAACTAACTACGAATATGACGATAGTTATGGGATGGTAACGGGTACGGATGTTAATAGTGCCTATTGGGTTATTGCCTACAACCTTGGTATTATCACGCCATCACTCTACGACAAGTGTAATGACCCCAAGTATAAAGTTGTGCGCCTTGCGTCACTCGCGGTTTTGGGTAGGAATTTTATCTATGAAAGTTATAAGGGCGGAGAAAAATCCACCAATTTAATCATAGAAAGCGAAGATGCCCGCCTAAAAACCATTTACCGATGGATTCGCTACAAGTGTTACGAGATGATGGGCGAGTTGGCTATTTTGTTGGGAAATGACTTTGAAGCCTACCGCACCGATTGTATCTACTACCGCGATACCACGGAGAACCGCGTTAAGGTTTATGAGTATTTGAATGCACGGGGGTTTGAATACAAACAATTAGTGTACGATGACAAAGAAAATTCCGAAAACGATGCGGATTTGTAAAATAGTTGTATATTTGAATTGTTATTTTCAAAGATAATGGAACGCAATAGAAAAA
>Ga0315907_10008791_pt1 | contig 10321 bp, 7 predicted proteins | sample LakEriMetagenome_3_FD_203525 | JGI IMG/M metagenome (GOLD analysis project Ga0315907, IMG submission 203525) | Freshwater fungal communities from buoy surface, Lake Erie, Ohio, United States - Buoy 12 MA123 | ecosystem: Environmental > Aquatic > Freshwater > Lake > Lake biofilm | place: USA...
GCGAGCATGCTCGTGGCCGCCTGTGATGACAGTCCCACGACCACGACCCCGGCCGATCCGCGCCTCGCTTCGCTGCAGGTGGCGCCGGCGTCGCTCAACCTCCCGGCCGGTCGCCAGCAACAGGTGACGCTCGAGGCACGCGATCCCAACGGGGCAATCGTCTCGACCCCGCGGGTGGAGTGGCGCAGTGACGCGCCGGCGGTGGCCACCGTCGACGGGACCGGCACCGTTCGCGCCATCGCGCCGGGCACCGCCCGCATCACGGCCAACGCAACGGGCGTGAGCGGTCCGCTGTCGGCGCTCGTGAATGTCACCGTGGCGCCGGACACCCCCGACATCACGACGTGGCGCGCCGCGCGCGCCGGGGTGTCGGACGTGACCTTCCTCGGAGTGTGGGACGATGGCGCCGGCACCACCTACGCGGTGGGGCAGAACGGCGGTCTGCTCCGCTCCCGGCAGGACGGCCCGTGGCAGGCGGTGCCGCTCGGCACCACCGAAACGATCGTGGGGGTGTGGGGCAGTTCCCCCACCGACATCTGGATGGTGGGCACGGGTGGCCTCGTACTGCGTGGCAACGGCACGACGTTCACCCCCGTGCCGAGCGGAACGACCGTGGCGCTGCTCGAAGTGTGGGGGCTGTCGGCGAATGACGTCTACATCACCGGCGACCGCGGCACGATCCTGCACTGGACCGGCAGTCGGCTCGAGCCCATGGCGAGCGGCGTGAGCGACGAGTTGTGGGGCATCTGGGGCGCCAACGCGAGCACGATCTTCGCAGCCGGCAACAACGGCACCGTGCTGCGATTCAACGGCAGCACGTGGACGCGTCAGACACTCCCCGAGAACACCCCGCTCTTCGACATCTGGGGCACGAGCGCGGGGAACGTGTTCGCCGTGGGGATCCAGGGCACGGTCATGCGCTTCGACGGGGTGCAGTGGCAGCGCATGCCCACGCCGGGGGCGGCCAACCTGTTCGCGCTGCGGGGGCGCGCCTTCAACGACGTGTATGCCGTGGGGAACAACGGTGCGACCTATCACTTCGACGGCAGCACCTGGCGCGCGCTGACGGCGGGGATCGGGTCGAATCTGCGGGCGATCACCGTGCGCGGCGACGGGGCGGTGCGCGTGGCCGGATGGTACGGCACCATCATCACGCTGCGCGGCGTGGGCGAGGGGGCCGCCGCCACGGTCGACAACAACGATCCGCCGCTGCTGTCGGTCTATGGTGCGGGCAACGCCATGTTCGCCGTGGGCTTCGGGGGCACCGTGCTGCGACGCCAGGGAACGCAGTGGGTGCCGGAGCGGGTACCGTCGGCCAACGACCTGTACGGCATCAGCGGCAACGGCCCGACGGACATCGTCGCGGTCGGCGACACGGGGAGCATCCTCCGCTTCGACGGCACCGCGTGGCGGCGCGATGCCTCACCCGTGACCGGATTACTGCGGAGCAGCTGGAGCGGCGGCGGGCAGCACGTGCTCGTGGGCGAGCGCGGCACCATCCTGCGCTCGAACGGCAGCGCGTGGAGCCCGCAGCAGAGCGGCACGCAACGGTTCCTGCGCGCGGCGTGGGGCGCCGATCCCGCCAACGTGTGGGTCGTGGGCGACTCCGGGACCGTGCTGCGCTTCGATGGCGGCCGGTGGCAGGGGGTCCCCGTCCCCACGCAGAGCCGCCTGCGCGCCATCTGGGGCACCTCGGCCGCCGACGTGTACGCCGTGGGCGACACCGGCACGGTGCTCCGCTACGACGGAGTCGCGTGGCGGGCATTCCCGCGCCCCACCATGCGCGACCTGCGCGCCCTCTGGGGACGCGGCCCGACCGAAGTCTACGCCGCCGGCGACAGCGGGACGGTGCTGCGCTACAACGGGCTCGAATGGAAGCCGCTCACGGCCCCGTGGCGGAATATCGTCTACGCGCTCTTCGGCGTGCCGGGAACGAACGCCGTGGCGGCAGTGGGCGACGGCGGGCGCATCTTCGAATCTTCCGGCAACTGATCGGCGAGACCGGAACCTCGCGGATCAGTCGTCGGTCGCGCGATACCGGCGACGGTACTCCGCGAGGTGCGCGATGTGGTGATCCCCGTGCCACGCGTACATGGCCGTGACCTGATCCAGCGTCATCCAGCCGTTCTCCGGGTGCCGGATGCGGCGCGCGAACTGCTCCGGGGCCATGGTCTGCAGCACAGTGTGCAGGCGGAGGTGCGTGGCGGCGAAGAGGGCCACCGACACGTGCGGCGGGAGCGTGGTCGCATCGGCCAGGGTCACCCACGCGTCCTGATCGTACGGCTTGATCGTGGGCTCGTGCTCCGTGAGGCCAAGCTTGACGCGCACGAACGCGTTCAGGTGGCTGTCCGCCAGATGGTGCACCAGCTGCCCCACCGTCCATCCGCCGGGTCGATACGGGGCGGCAAAGTCGCCGTCATGCAGGCCGTCGAGTACTGCGGTGAGCCGCCCGGGCTGACTGCCGATGCGGGCGAGATGGTCGGCGCGCTCGGAGTCGGCGTAGTGGTCCTGCCGAGCGAAGCGGCCGATGGGGAAACTCGGATCGGGCATCTGGTCGCTGGTCATGCCGCAAGTTAAGCGCGGCGGCCGGGTGGCGATGGCCGACGTGGCGATGGCCGAGGGGCCACCTTCGCCCGATGCCTTCCGCGTGGCGTGCACCGGGCATAGCATTGCCGGATCCCCACCCAGTTCCCGCCCCTGTCGGAGCCACCATGCCGTGCTTGTTTCGGGGTTCTGCCCTCCCCCGTGTCCGCCGGGCCCGATCCCTTCGTGCGGCCGCTGCGGCGGCCTGCTTCCTGCTGATGCCGGCGGCGGTCGCAGAGGCCCAGCAGGGTCCTGCCTCGTGGACCCCGCTGTTCGACGGCGCCACCCTCAAGGGGTGGCACAACTACGACACGCCCGGCAAGCCGGTGCTCGGCTGGCGCGTGGAGAACGGCCTGCTCGTGCGGAGCGGTGAGGGCGGCGATCTCACGACCGACCGGCAGTTCGCCAATTTCGAGCTCGCGCTCGAGTGGAAGGTCGAACGCGGCGGCAACAGCGGCATCATCTATCGCATCGACCATCGGGGGGCGACGACCTATCTCAGCGGCCCCGAGATGCAGATCCTCGACGACGCCGTGCACGGTGACGGCAAGAACCCGCTCACCTCGGCGGGGGCCAACTATGCCCTGCATGCGGCACCGCGCGGCGTGGTGAAGGGCGCCGGCGAGTGGAACGCGGTACGGCTGGTGGTCAACGGCGCGCACGTCGAGCACTGGCTCAACGAGCGCAAGGTGGTCGAGTACGAGTTGGGCTCCCCCGACTGGGAGGCGCGCCGCCGCGCGAGCAAGTTCGCGACCGCCAAACAGTACGGCCGCGCGAAGCGCGGGCACATCGCGCTGCAGGACCACGGAGACCGCGTGTATTTCCGCAACGTTCGCATCCGGGAGTTGCCGTAAATGAGTACGAAGGCACGGTTGTCGGTGATGATGTTCCTCCAGTACTTCGTGTGGGGTTCGTGGTTCGTGACGATGGGTACGTACCTCGGGCAGACCCGCGGCTTCACCGACACCAACATCGGCGCCGCCTACGGCGCGACCGCCATCGCCGCCGTCGTGTCCCCGTTCTTCATGGGGATCGTGGCCGACCGCTTCTTCGCGTCGGAGAAGCTGCTGGCGGTCCTGCACCTCGCGGGCGGTGCCATGATGTACCTCATGGCGCAGCAGACCGAGTGGAGCGGGTTCTACCTGTTCCTGCTGGCCTACGCCTTCTGCTACATGCCCACGCTGTCGCTGACCAACTCCATCTCGTTCCATCACATCACCGATTCCGCGCGCGACTTCCCGCTCATTCGCGTGCTGGGCACCATCGGCTGGATCGTGGCCGGCGTCGTGGTGGGCAAGGTGCTGCAGGCGGACAAGTCGAATGTGCCCATGCTGCTCGCGGCCGGCGGCTCGGTGGTGCTGGGGTTCTTCTCGCTGATGCTCCCCTCCACCCCGCCCAAGGCGGCCGGTGCGCCCTTCAGCGTGCGTGACGCCCTCGGCCTCGACGCCCTGCAGCTGCTCAAGCACCGCGACTTCGCGATCTTCGTGCTCGGGTCGTTCTTCCTCTGCATCCCGCTGCAGTTCTACTACGCATTCGCCAATCCGTACCTCAACGAGATCGGCGCCCCGGAACCGGCGTTCATCCAGACCTTCGGGCAGATGAGCGAGATCGGGTTCATGCTCCTGCTGCCGTTCGCCCTGCGGAAGCTCGGCATCAAGTGGATCATGCTGGTGGGGATGCTGGCGTGGGGGCTGCGCTACTTCGCCTTCGGGTACGGCGCGGGCAACGGCACGCCCGTGATGCCGCTCGTGTACATCGGCATCCTGCTGCACGGCATCTGCTACGATTTCTTCTTCGTGGCCGGGCAGATCTACACCGACGAGCGCGCGGGGCCGAAGGTCCGCGCCGCCGCGCAAGGGTTCCTCAACCTCGTCACGAACGGCGTGGGCTACTTCGTGGGCGCTTCCGTGTCCGGCAGCGTGGTGAACCGGTATGCCACCACCACCGCCGCGGGTGCGCCGTCGCACGACTGGCTGCAGGTGTGGCAGACCGCCGCCATCGGGGCGTTGGTGGTGTTCGCGGTGTTCTTCGTGCTCTTCCGCCCGGCGGCTTCGACGAGCACGCCCGCCGCCTCGGCGCATTGACGCCCGACCACCACGCATGACGGACGCCCCTTCCATGACCATGGCCGCCGGGTCGCGTACGCCGCGGGCCGTGCTCGTGGAGGCGTGCTGCGATTCCGTCTACACCGCCCTCTCGGCGCAGGACGCCGGCGCCGGCCGCATCGAGCTGTGCGGCCCGGGCGACGGCGGCACCACGCCGTCACTCGGCCTGATCGCCCGCTGTCGCGATGTACTCACCATCCCGCTGCACGTGATGATCCGCCCGCACACGCGCGATTTCGTCTATCATGAGGACGACCTCGACGTGATGGCGAACGACATCGTGACGGCGCGTACGCTCGGGGTTGATGGGGTCGTCCTCGGGCCGCTGCAGCGCGACGACACGGTGCACATGCAGCAACTCGCAACGCTCGTGCAGATCGCGCACCCGATGACTGTGGTCTTCCACCGCGCGTTCGACCGGACCCCCGATCCCTTCGCCGCCCTGCACACGCTCATGCTGACGGGCGTGAAGATGGTGCTCACGAGCGGTCAGGCCCCCACGGCGCTCGACGGCGCCGCGACCCTGTCGGCGTTGCGCCAGCGCGGTGGCGATCGCCTCACCATCCTCGCCGGCGGCGGTGTGCGCGGTGGCAACGTGAAGGAGCTCGTGGCGCGGACGGAGCTGCGGCAGGTGCATGCCCGCGGCACCGACCCGGCGATCATTCGCGACGTCGTCAGATCGCTGCAGGCCTCGCCCTGATCCTTCCGGTGCGCTGATCATGCGTATGCCTTCCATGCTGCTTCCACTCGTGGTCGCGGGGGTGCTCGTGTCCGGCGGCGTCGCGCCGGTACTCGAGTCGCAGACGGTACCGGCAGACGCGGCCTATGCCGTGATCCCCCGCCCCGCCGTGCTGACGCCGGCGAAGGGGCACTACGCCATCACGCCGGCCACGGTGGTGCGTGCGCCGTCGGCATTCCGTCGCGTGGCCAGGCGCTTCGTGCGCGATGTCGCACCAGCGACCGGATTCGACCTGTCCATCGCGCCCGTGGGGACCGGAGGCGGCGGGATCACGCTGCGCAAGGTGCCCGGCCTGCCGCGCGAGGGCTACCGCCTCGACGTGTCGCCGCAGGGCATCATGATTCAGGCGAGCGATTCAGCCGGCGCGTTCTATGCGCTCGAGACCGTGAAGCAGCTGCTGCCGCCGGCGATCTATCGTGAAGCGGAGATGCACGGCATGACCTGGCACGTCCCCGCCGTGCACATCGAGGATGCGCCGCGTTTCCCGTGGCGCGGCTCGCACATGGACGTGGGGCGGCACTTCCAGCCCAAGGCGTTCGTCAAGAAGTACATCGACCTGCTCGCACGGCACAAACTCAACCGCTTCCATTGGCACCTCACCGAGGACCAGGGGTGGCGCCTCGAGATCCGGAAGTATCCGCGCCTCACCGAGGTGGGATCGTGCCGGGAGAACACGCTCGTGGGGTCGCACACCGACGATCCGGCGCGGCAAGTCTTCGACGGGCGCCGGCATTGCGGCCATTACACGCAGGAGGATGTGCGCGAGATCGTCGCCTACGCGGCGGAGCGCATGGTGACCGTGGTCCCGGAGATCGAGATGCCGGGGCATGCACAGGCGGCGGTGTTTGCCTACCCGTTCCTGGCCAGCACGACGGACAGCATCCCGGGGTTGCGGCGCATCTGGGGGGTGAGCCCGTACATCATCAATCCGTCCGACCGCAGCGTGGCGTTCATGCAGGACGTGCTGACGGAAGTGATGGCGCTGTTCCCGTCGCCGTGGATTCACATTGGCGGTGATGAGGCGGTCAAGGATCAGTGGAAGGCGAATCCGGAAATCCAGGCACGCATCAAGTCCCTCGGGCTCAAGGACGAGCACGAGATGCAGAGCTGGTTCATCCGCCGGATGGACGCCTTCCTCACGCAACGCGGCCGACGGCTGATCGGGTGGGACGAGATCCTCGAAGGTGGGCTGGCCGAGAACGCGACCGTGATGAGCTGGCGCGGCATGGCTGGCGGCATCGACGCCGCGCGTCAGGGGCACGATGTGGTGATGGCGCCGGGCAGCCATACCTACTTCGATCATTATCAGTCGCAGGACAAGGCGAACGAGCCGCTGGCGATCGGGGGCTTCACCAACCTCGAGAAGGTCTACGGATTCGAACCCGTCCCAGCCGAGCTCACGCCCAAGGAGGCAACGCACATTCTCGGTGCGCAGTCGCAGCTGTGGACGGAGTACATCCCGAACCCGCGTCAACTGGAGTACATGGCGTTCCCGCGGCTCGTCGCGCTGTGCGAGGCGGTGTGGAGCGGGAAGTCGCGCCGGGACTACGGCCACTTCATGCAACGCCTGCCGGTGCACCTGCAGCGGCTGGACGCGCTCGACGTCAACTATCGACGGCTTGATGGGCAGGCAATTGTGCCGTAAACCGACATGGTGTCGGGGCTCAACTGCGATCAAGGGGTCAGAGTCGTTGAAATATCTCAACGACTCTGACCCCTTGATCACTCTGCAGTTCCTGCCGTCTGCTGTCTGCTGTTCAGCGAACCGGAGCCACAGAAATCAGCCAGCTCACGGCCGCCACGTTCCCTGCCCGACCTGCGGCACGAACTTGTCGACGGCGTTCTCCTTGTACTCGAGCGTCTTGCCCAACTCGGCGCTCTTGTAGGCGTGCATCAGGATGCGCACGACATCGAGCCCGTCGTGCCACGTGAGCAGCGGCTTCTCCTTGCCGAGAAAGGCGCGCACGAAGTGATTGTCCTCGGCTTCGTAGCCGTAGGCGATCGCCTCGTTCACCACGACCGGCATCTGCCCCTGCTCGGCCATCTGCTTCTCCACGATGTCCTCGCCGCTCTTCCCCCGCACGGCGCGCGAGAAGAAGAGATCGAGCCCGCTCTCGAGGGTGTTCCACTTCATCGAGTATTCGGGGCCGAGCAGCTCGGCGCTGAGTCGGAGGCCGGGACCCACGAAGCTCCACGACGTGGTGGCCTCACCGATCGCAATACGCCCCTCCGGCGTTTCGAACTCGATGTTCACGCTCGCGAAATCTTCCGATGGCGCCTTGAGGTAGTCGACCTTCATGTCCTTCTTGAGTTGCGCCGCGTACTCCTTGCGTGACCACTTGAGCGAGGCGATGTGGCCGGTCACGCGCTTCACCTTGAGATCACTGAGCGGCTTGCCGGGCTCGGAGAGCAGCTGGCGCACGACGAGGGCCGAGTGGCACATCATGTCGTTCAACACGCCGCCACCCTGCTGGATACCGTTCCAGAACCACGGGCCGTGCGGCCCGCTGTGCTCTTCGGCCGCGCGCGCGAGATACGGGCGCCCGGTCGTCGCGGCGCCGCGCTTCCAGATGAGGTTGTGCCCCACCGCGACCTGCGGCGAGAAGAACTGGTTCTCGAGATAGCCGTGCATGATGCCGGCCTTCTCCACCAGCTTCAGAATGTGCTTCGCCTCGGCCACCGTGCGCCCGAGCGGCTTCTCGCAGGCGATGCCCTTGAGCGTGCCCTTCCCGCTCGTCACCGCGTCGACGATCTCCTCGACGTTCTCGATGCGCGCATGGTTCGGGCCGTTCAGCCAGATCGCGTCGATGTTCGGGTCGGCGACCATGTCGGTGATCGACTTGTACGCCTTGGCCGCGCCCACATCGAGATCACGCGCGTACTTCGCGGCCGATGCCGCGTTCTTCGCGTTCGGGCTCCACACGCCGAGCACGTCGGCATCGCGGACATAGCGGAAGCCCTGCATGTGGAACCGGGCGTTGAACCCGGAGCCGATGAAGCCGATACCAAGGCGATTACCAGGCATGCGTCAGTGTTGTTCGGGGAGTCGTGTTACAGAAAACCACGGGTCATGCACGAAATTACCATCGGGGACCGATGCCGCACAGGTCACGACTCCGTCGGCGGCGCATGGGCGCGCTCGCGATCGCGCAGGAGGCGACGCAGGATCTTCCCCGACGGCGACTTGGGGATGGCATCGAGGAACTCCACGCGGCGCACCTTCTTGTAGGGAGAGACGCGCTCGGCGACGTAGGCCATGACCTGTGCCTCGTCGATGGCCCCACGCCTGACCACGAAGGCCTTGGGGATCTCCCCCGCATCCGCGTCGGGCACGGGAATGACCGCGGCGTCGGCGATGAGCGGGTTGGAAAGCAGCACCGCCTCGAGCTCGGCGGGCGCCACCTGCAGCCCCTTGTATTTGATGAGTTCCTTGACCCGGTCGACGATCCGGAACCAACCGTCGTCTTCGATGGCCACGTCACCGCTCTTGAACCAACCGTCGTCGGTGAGGCACGCCGCCGTGGCTTCCGGCTTGTTGAAGTACCCCCTCATCACCTGGGGCCCGCGCATCCACAATTCGCCGCGCTCGCCCGGGGCAACGTCGGCGCCGGTGTCCGGATCGACGAGGCGGCACTCGGTCGCCGGCACGCTCGGCCCCACCGAGCCGGCGTCCACGCGCTCCCCGGTGAACGGGTGGAAGTGCGTGACGGGGCTGGTCTCGGTGAGACCGTACCCCTGACGCACGAGGCACCCGAGCCGCGCGGCGCACGCGTCGGCGAGCTCGGCACTCAACGGCGCCGCCCCGCTCATGATCGTGCGTACGCTGCGCAGGTCGAAGTTGGCCACGACCGGATGTTTGGCCAGCGCGAGAATGATCGGCGGGACCAGGTTCATGTAGGTCACGCGATGCTGCTGGACGGTGCCGAGGAACTGCTCGAGGTCGAAGCGCGGCATGCTCACGATCGTGGCCCCCTCGCGCAAGGATCCCCCCATCACGACGACCATGCCGTAGATGTGAAAGAAGGGGAGCACCCCCATCACCACGTCATCATGGCCGATCCCGACACCGGCCCCCTCGCACTGCAGCAGGTTCGCCACGAGGTTGCGATGCGTGAGCATCACGCCCTTGGGCACACCGGAGGTTCCGCTCGAGTACGGCAGCGCACACACGTCATTGGCCGGGTCGATCTCCACGGCCGGCGGGGTTTCGCCGTGGGCGAAGAGCGACGCATACGGGGTGGCCCCCGGCACATCACCGAACACCACGATCTCGCGCACGGTGCTGGCGAGCCGCGCGGCCGCCGCGCACTTCTCGTGGAGATCGGGAATGGTGACAAGCATGACCGCTTCACTGTCGGCGAACTGCGCACCGATTTCCTCGGCCGTGGCGATCGGATTCACCGTGGAACAGATCGCCCCGAGGAGCGTGACGGCGTAGAACACGACGGCGAAATCGGGGAGGTTGGGGCTCACGAGCCCCACCACGTCACCCTTGCGAATGCCGTGCGCGTGCAGCCCTGCCGCCACCCGTCGGATCGACCGTTCCAGTTCGCCATATGTGAGCGAACGCCCGGTCACCGCGCACACGATGGCCACCTTGTCGGGGATGTCGGCGGCCCGGTGCAGCACGAACGGCACGAGTGCCGTGTCGGGAATGATGACGTCGGGATACGGACTGCGAATGATGCGCGGGGATTCCATGACGAACTCCGGCAGGAGTGGGGACGGAGAACCGGACGGCGGCGCCTGAATGTTCAGCCGTCAGCGCTGAACGGCAATGCCGGACCGCGGGGCACAATGGTGGCCCCACGGTGTCGTGCGGCGGGGGATCACCAGCCCCCGGAGTCTTCAGCTTTCAGCGAACGCGGCAGGTGGGCGTACTGCCTATTCCAAC
>Ga0315907_10008794_pt1 | contig 10319 bp, 9 predicted proteins | sample LakEriMetagenome_3_FD_203525 | JGI IMG/M metagenome (GOLD analysis project Ga0315907, IMG submission 203525) | Freshwater fungal communities from buoy surface, Lake Erie, Ohio, United States - Buoy 12 MA123 | ecosystem: Environmental > Aquatic > Freshwater > Lake > Lake biofilm | place: USA...
CACGATCTCCGTCTCCGGTTCGACTGGGCCGAGCGCAATGGGATAGAGCGGCGCAAGCGGACCCTTGGCCGAAGCAGCTGCGTTCATCGCAAAATCGATGAACTCCTCCATCGTGCGCGTCGCGCCCAACAAGTTGAAGGCATAGACGACGTGGAACGCGTCACGCAGCCAGCAGAATCGGTAGTCCCAATTCCGTTGACTACCGGGTGCTTCAGGGATCGACGTCGTCAAAGCGGCGACGAGCGCGCCGGTATCTTCGTACTGGCAGAGTTTGAGGGTGATTGCTGCGCGAATAACCTGGGTCTGCCATTCGAATGGAAGCGACAGGTATCGCACCCATTCGATCCAATAAGCAGTCGTTTCCTCCAGCCATTCAGCAGCAATCTTGTCAGGTGCCTCTGGCAAAGGCTCGTCGCCGCCGAGAACGAAACTGTACGGCCGGCCCACGACGAAAGCGATCTCGTCGATTAGATAGGAGAGCGGCGCGTCGGTCGTAATACGCACTTGCGCGTGCGGCAATGCATAACGGACATGGTGGCTGCCCTGCACGGTCGTGGCCGCGGCGCCGTCGCGAATGCTCGCAGCGCGTACCGAAATGGCGACCTGCGGCGATCCAGCAGCGGCCTCGATGCGCCGTATCAGCATTGGCGGCCGGAAGATGCGGTTGTAACGTTTGAAGCGCGGGCAATAATCGATGATCCGCAAGATCCCGCCACGGTCGTCGCGTACGAGTGTTTCGAGGACGGCGGTATTGCGCAGATAGCGCTGCTCATACGCGCAAGCGCCAATCACTTGGAAGGACCAAGCACCGTCCAAACCATTTGCATCGACAAGGGAAGCAAAAATTGGATCGCTGTCGAATCGTGGATAACAAAGCCAAACAACTTTTCCATGCCGGTCGATTAGCGCGGCGATCTGCGAATTTCCAGCTATACCGAGCGCCATCCCATTGGCAGATGTCGAAGCCGTCATTGCGCACCCGTAATTTTTTCGAGAGCAGATAGCACGTCGAAAGGCGAATTCAGCCTATATCGAGCGCCACTAAGTACTGGCCCCACCGCAACACCAAATCCACCGAGCGCGCGTGCTGTATTGAAACCGTCGATATCCGGCAGATCGTTCCCGAAGAACACAGGGCGACGACCCGAAAACGGCTTGAAAAGGCGTGCCCCTTCGACAACAAGGCCCTTTCGGACCGCCGCAGGCCGCAATTCGACTACGTTGTGCGCGACAATACAGGAAACTCGGCCATCTGATTTTTCAACGAGCGATTCAACGGCGTCGAACAGATACGTGAAACGCGGATCGTCGCGCCGTAGATGTAAAGCAATCGTTGGATTTTTTGCTTCAAGTCGTGTCCCTGGGAAAAGCCTGCATATCTGCCGACAATGCCCCACCAATTCCGCATACCCATCAAGTTCAACTCGAATGTCGTCTAAGCATGGGTTCAGCAGTCGAATTTCCGCGCCGTGCTGACCCGCAGCACAGATCCGCAAACCCAGAATCGCATCGACACTTGCAAGCGATCTCCCACTCACAATCATGGTCGCACCGCGTGTTGCAGCCGTGAGACGTTGAAGGACCCCACGAACGCGCGAGTCTGCTTGCGCCTGCTCCGGCGTAGACGTCGTCTCAATTAGGGTGCCATCGAGATCGAGAAAAAAGGCATCATTCGCGGTCGCATCCATCGCTGCCTCCGTATGGCCTCGACAAAATCTATTGTCGAGCAAATGCGACAAAAATACGGCGCTCAAACGTAATACGTATCTTAATGTCGCCATCTTTTTTCGAACGATGTTTCTTTCGAAGCGTAGAAATAACGTGCATCAATATTTAGTCTTATGCCCTTGGGTTAAATGAGCCTCATATTTTTCCGTTCTTGCGAGCTAAAAATCACCTTTTGATTGTCTTCTGAAGCTTACACAGCATCCAAGTGCGTGGCTGTTGCCCCTGCGGCGCGACCGCAATGAAGCGTCGAGAATAATCGACCAAATCGCCTTCCGAGAATGGTGAACGAACGACGGATACGTTTCATGTCGCTGCGTGGTCGCGCAGCTTTCTTGCAAAGCTCAAAGAGATGTCGCGTTCAGCGACGTATTTTTTCGACCATGTACGTTCACGATCCTGAACGGCGGTTTCGGCACGAGCGTTCACGCGGGCGAACATCGACCGCCATTCACTTCTTCAAGCCATTGATTACGAATAACTTTCCCGGTGGCACGGCGTTTGTAGCGTGCGCGGCATGAATGTTTCGCTCGCCGGTTCCTCATGATCACCCTACCCGCCATCGTCCTCGGCGGTCTTGCTGCGACGCTTGCTGCCATGCGCCTGCCTCAGCGCGTTGTGGCGCCGTTCGCCGCGTGCGTGGCAATTGCAGGATTGATCGCGGCGTTGTCGGTGATTGGCTTGGTTGGAACGGGCGCCGGGCCGTCATCGGGGTTCTGGCCGGTGCCGACACTCGGGATTGCCGGGGGCTTGCGGATCGACGGGCTCTCGCTCGTCTTCCTGACGCTGATCTTCGGTATCGGCGCTTTAATCTTCCTCTATTCGCACGCTTATCTCAACGGCGACGACCGCTTGCGGCGTCTGACAGTCGTGTTGCTGCTCTTCATGACAGCAATGGCGGGCACCGTTATGGCAGACGACGTGATCGTGCTGTTCGTGTTCTGGGAACTCACCAGTATCGCATCGTTCTTTCTTGTCGGGTTCGACCACGAGAAGCCCGGCGCCCGCAAAGCGGCCTTGCAGGCGCTACTCGTCACCGGCACAGGAGGGCTTGCGTTGCTCGCAGGCCTGGTTTTGGTCGCGCTGGCTGCAGAGACGACGAGCCTCTCAGGCATCCTCGCCGCACGCGAAGCCGTGCTCGCCCATCCGGCAGCAGTCCCAGCGATGTTATTGATTATTGTCGGTTGCTTCACCAAATCGGCCCAAGTTCCGTTCCATTTCTGGCTGCCCAATGCGATGGCGGCACCGACGCCAGTGAGCGCCTATCTGCATTCGGCGACGATGGTGAAGCTCGGCGTCTATCTGCTCGCCCGGATGAACCCGCTTTATCAGGACGAAATGCTGTGGCGCACGCTCTTGTCTGCGTTTGGCATCGCGACGGCGCTGACCGGCGCCGTGCTCGCCTTCCGCGAGACCGACCTCAAGCGCGTGCTTGCCTACACCACCGTCACGGCGCTCGGCACGCTCGTGATGCTGATCGGCATCGCGCCGGAACAGTCGATCGTGGCCGCGATGACCTTCTTGATCGTACATGCATTCTACAAAGCCGCGCTCTTCATGGTGGCGGGCATCGTCGAGCACGAAACCGGATCGCGCGACGCCGGCGCGTTGCGCGGGCTTTCGCGTGCGATGCCACTGACGGCCGTCGCGGCCGTACTGGCCGCGTTTTCGATGGCCGGTCTGCCGCCGTTCGTCGGATTCGTCGCCAAAGAGTTGATCTACGAGGCCAAGCTCGAACTCGGCGCGGATGCCGGTATCATGATTGCACTCGGCTTCCTGGTGAACGCCGCGACAGTCGCGATCGCGGGCGTGCTGTCGTGGCGCCTTTTCTTCGGAGCGCAATCCGGCACGGTGCGTCCGCCGCACGACCCGCAACCCGCAATGCTCGTCGGTCCGATCGTGCTTGCCATCCTCGGAATCCTCGCTGGCGCCATGCCCGCCATCCTCGGCGAGACGTTCGTTGACCCTGCGGTTACAGCGATCCTCGGCGCACCAGTCGATGTGAAGCTCAAACTCTGGCACGGGTTCGGTTTCGTGCTGTTTCTTAGCGCCGCAACCGTCGCCTTAGGTGTCGGGCTCTATCTCGTTTGGCAACGGATCGTTCCAACCTTGCGCAAGATAAAGGCCATCGACCGCTTTGCCCCCTCGCGCGGGTACGATCGCGCGCTCGCGGGTACGCTCGCCTTTGCCGCGGATTGCACCAAGGCAATCCAGCACGGCGATCTCCGCGGATATGTGCGCACGCTGTTTCTGGTGCTGGCGATCGCTCCGCTCGCCACCCTTGCTTTGCGCGGCGGGTTCGCCTGGCCCGACGCGCAGTCTCCGCTCGACCCGCGCGCAGGCTTGTTTGCGGCAGCAGCAGTTGGGGCGATCGCTGCAGCTGTTGCGCGGACCGTGATCGCCGCAGTTCTGGCGCTCGGTTTGACGGGCTTCGCTGTCGCTCTGATCTTCTTGACGTTCGGCGCGCCGGACGTCGCGTTCACGCAGTTCACGGTCGAAACGTTGCTCGTCGCGATCCTTGCCGCGGCGCTGATGCGCTTGCCGTTGCGCGGGTCCGACACCCGGACGGGCCGCCAGAAGTTCGGAGACGCAGCGACCGGCATGGCCGTCGGTATCTGCGTCGCAGCGATGGTTGGCGCTGTGCTCGCCGGCCAGTTCGATCCGAGGTTGGCCGAGTGGTTCGGCGCCGCCTCGGTGCCCGAGGGGCAAGGCCGCAACGTCGTCAACGTGATCTTGGTCGATTTCCGAGCGCTCGACACGCTGGGCGAGATCGCGGTGCTCGCGATCGCCGCTTTCGCGGTCGTGGCGCTCCTCCGAACCGGGCGTCCGGCCAAGGGAGAAATGCAATGAACCCATCGCCGATCTTGCGCCTCTCGGCGCCGATGTTGTTGTGGCTAAGTCTTGCGATATCTCTGTATGTGCTCGTCCGCGGCCATAACGAGCCTGGCGGCGGCTTCATCGGCGGTCTCCTCGCAGCCGCTGGCGTGCTTTTCTACGCGATCGCAAACGGTGCGCAGGCGGCGCGCTCGAAACTCCGTTTGTCGCCAAGCTCGTTCTGCGCCGTCGGGCTTGCGATCGCAGCCGCAAGTGGGTTGCCCGCCTTCCTCTCGCCCGGCGGCGACTATCTCGATCATCTGTGGTGGTTGGTCGATATCGGTCAGACACTGCCGCTCGGAACGGCGCTGGTCTTCGATCTCGGCGTCTACATCACCGTGTTCGGCACGGTCTGCGCGCTGTTCCTCGCCTTGGTGGAGGAGCGAGCGTAATGGAAACCCTCTCCGCCGTGACGATCGGCGCGCTTGCTGGTGTCGCCGTCTATCTGTTTCTCGCGCACGATCTGCCGCGCGTGCTGATCGGCTTTGTGCTTTTCGGGACGGCTGCCAATCTCGCGATCTTCGCCGCCGGGCGGATTGGTCCGTTCTTGCCGCCGATCGTCGAATCTGGTGCGACAGCACTTGCCGCCGATGCGGCCAACCCGTTGCCACAGGCCCTGATCCTGACCGCGATCGTGATCGGTTTCGGCCTCGCCGTCTTCGCATTGATGCTGATCGTGCGGGCGCAACGCACCTTTGGCAGCGTCGATTGCTCAACGATGGTCGAGGCCGAGCCGCGCGACGCGGATACGCGCGCGGCGGCGGCGCCGACCGAGACGCATTCGCCGCCGGACCGGAAAGCGGCCTGACCATGCTGATCGCCGCGCCCTTCTTGATCCCGCTCTTTGCTGCGATCGCGACGGCGTTGCTGCGCGCGCATCTCGGCGCGCAGCGCGCGATCGGCGTCGTTGCATCGGCTGCTTTGTTCGGCTGCGGCCTGGCACTCGTCGCCCGCACGGCGGACGGGTCGATCCTGGTTTCGGCGATGGGCGGTTGGGCACCGCCCTTCGGGATCGCGATCGTCGTCGATCTATTCTCGGCGATTATGGTCTCGATTGCCGGGTTGATGGCGCTGGCTGTCGCGATCTACGCGCTTGGACCCGAAGCGGGACGGCGCGATCGGGCCGGATTCCAGCCGCTGTTCCACGCCCTGATATTCGGCGTTTGTGGGGCGTTCTGCGCCGGGGACATCTTCAATCTTTACGTCTGGTTCGAGGTGATGCTGATCGCTTCCTTCGGACTGCTCGTACTCGACCGTACGCGCGAACAGATCGACGGCGGCTTGCGCTACGTCGTTCTGAACCTAATCGGCACGACGATCTTCCTGATCGCGGTTGGACTGCTTTACGGCCAGCTCGGAACGTTGAACTTCGCAGATCTCGCGCGTGTTGCGCCAACGGCAGAGAACCAAGGCCTGCTTGCGGCGATCGGCGTGATGCTGCTGATCGCGTTCGGTGCCAAGGCGGCCGTATTCCCGCTGTTCAACTGGCTGCCGGCCGCCTACCACACCGCGTCGATGCCCGTGGCAGCGATTTTTGCTGCCCTTTTGACCAAGGTCGGCGTCTACGCGATCTTTCGAGTCTTCACTCTTGTCTTCGCCCACGATACGGCGTTTTTCGGTCCGATCTTTGCCGTGATCGCAGCGGCAACGATGGTAACCGGCGTGTTCGGCGCAGCGATGCACTACGACGTGCGCCGGATCCTGTCTTTTCACATCGTCAGTCAAATCGGCTACATGATCGTCGGCGTGGCGCTGATGACGCCCGCCGCATTGGCCGCATCGGTCCTCTATATTGTTCACCACATCGTCGTGAAGGCCAATTTGTTCCTGGTCGCGGGCGCAATCCGGCGCAGCTCGGGCAGCTTCGCGTTGGGCCGCTGCGGCGGGCTTTGGCGCGCAGCACCGGTGCTTTCTCTCCTCTTCGTCGTTCCGGCGTTCTCGCTCGCAGGCCTGCCGCCGTTGTCGGGCTTCTGGGGCAAGCTTACCGTGATCCGCTCGGGCTTCGAGGCCGAAGCGTATCTGCTCGCCGGCACGGCGCTCGCCGTCGGCGTGCTGACACTCTATTCGATGATCAAGATCTGGAACGAGGCGTTCTGGAAAGCAGCTCCCAGTCAACCGAGTGTACGGCCCTGGACGACGCGCGAGCGATTTGTGATCTACGCGCCCACCGTGATGCTGGCCGCAGTGACGCTGACGATCGGCTTGTGGGTCGAACCATTCGCCCAGCTCGCCCAGATGGCCGCCGCAACCCTTTTGGACCGCGATGCCTATATCGCTGCTGTCCTCGGCACGAATCCAGATCTCGCCGAGGTGGTGCGATGATCGTACGTCTTCGAGCCGCTACGGCGTGGCTGCGCGTCGCAACAACTTTCGCGGTCGAGTTGGCGAAGTCGACGTGGGCGACGCTGCGTGCCGTTCTCGGTCCCGCCGACAAACTGCGGCCGGCAATCCTCGCCGTTCCTCTCGATGTTCGCTCGCCTGCCGGTGCAGTGCTGTTCGCCAACATGGTGACGCTTACGCCGGGGACGACGAGCCTCGACATCTCCGCCGACGGCAAGACGCTTTTTGTGCATGCGATCGATGCGCCAGATCCGGCAGCCACGATCGCCGATATGAAGACTTCGCTCGAATCGAAGGTCCGGGAGGTGCTACCGTGAGTTTCCTGACCCTATCGCTCGGAATCGCCTTCGCGATCTTAGGGCTTGCGACCGGCTCGGTTGCCTGGCGCCTTTTTCGTGGTCCCTCGACCGCAGATCGCGCCATTGCAACCGACATGCTGGGCTTGCTCGCTATTTGCTTTGCCGCCGCATTCGCCGCGGCGACCGGCGTGCGCGCCTTTCTTGATGTCGCTTTTGGCGTGGCGTTGATCGCGTTCCTGGCTGCGATATCGTTCGGCGCACTGCTTGAACGCGTGAGTTTGCGCGGGCGGGACAGCGAATGAGCTTCGTGATCGACATCATTGCTGGCGCGGCAATACTTTCCGGCAGCATCGTCGTCGGCGTCGCCGCACTCGGCCTCGTCCGATTGCGAGATCCATTTATGCGCATGCACGCCGCCACAAAAGCGGGCGTGGTCGGATCGGGATTGATCGTCATCGGTTCTGCGCTTGCTTTGGGCGGCTTGGCCGCATTGGTGCTGGGCTCGCTCTGCGTCGTTTTTCTTCTCGTCACGTCTCCGATCGCCTCCCACGCCTTGGGGCGAGCCGCTTACGTGTCTGGCGCGCCGATCGCGCCGGAGACGCTCACCGATGCGCTGGGCGGCGTGTTGCCGCGCAACGTTTTCGATATCTCCCCCGGCCGCACGTCACGCGTACGCGCGCGCGCGGCGGGCGCCCTCGATTCGGTTTCCCCCCGTTCCTCATCCGGAGTTCATGCCATGAGCGCTCTCGAATCGCCCCGTGCTGCCCCTGAGCCGAGCCCCGCCGCGTTGCAATTGCGCGGCATGACCGTTTGGTTGACCGGCGGCGACTGCCAAACGGCCGCAATCGACGCGGCCTTGGCCTTGGCCGAAGCCAGCAACGCCAAGCTCGTCGGCCTGTCTGCCCTCGATCCAAGCGTCGGCGCGCAGTCGCAGATGGTGCCTGTCGGCGGACTAGCATGGGCAAAATGGCTTAGCGACTACGAACGGAATGCGCATCGCGAACGTTCGGCGCAAGCCCTTGCGTCCTTTGAAAACAGGGCTAGGCTGTTTCAGGGCAACATAACGCTTCGTCATGCGGAAGGTTCGCTCGATCGGGTGCTGGCGCACGCGGCAGGAAACGATCTGATCGTTGTTCCAGCCTTGGTCGATCACGCGGGTCGTAAGGCGCACGACGGAGACGAGCTTTCTGCGGGTTTCTCAGCACACGGTGTCGGCCCCGTGCTTCGCGTCGCTCGGCACGTCGCCACGGTGTGCACCGTCGCAATGCCGGTCGCGGTAGGCGACGCGTCAGGACGTGCCGTTCAGGCACTTATCCGCACCGGGCTGTGGCGCGACGCGAGCCTCAGCGTGATCCCAGTCGGTTCGCCGACCGACGAGCTCGCGCTGACAGTTGCCCGGCACATCGAGTTGCTGACGGCGCACGGCTATCGCGTCGTCGAGAAGCCTGCGGTCAGGCCGGATGCCGACCGTGAGATTTTGGAGCCGTTGCTCGGTCGCGCCGATGCGTGCGTTGCGGCTGCGTTGAACGACCGGCGGGGCCCGCTCGACTTGTTCCGAATTGATGTCAACGAGTTCGCGGCCACGCGCGTGCCGCTGTTTTTGCTCCCTTGATTGATGGCCGCACTGCACCGCATTCTGCGGTCATGCGCACCGGCGTCGCCATCATCCAAAGCGTCCTCGACCTCGTCCCTGTGGCGATTCGCCTTCCACTTCTTGCGGGCGTCATCGTCTTTCTCGCAGCCGTCGGCACGACGCAGATCGCGTTGACCTTTCAGACCGACGAGGCCGACCGGCAAACCGAGCGGCTCGCGCGCGTCTATCTTGACGGTTTGGCTGCGGCGATCGCCGATGAAGTTCAGACGGGCGACTGGGCGGCGGTTGAACGACGCTTTCTTGCAGCCTTCCAAGCGCAGGAGGGTGTGCGCGAAGTCGCGCTCTACCTGTCGCGCGCAGACGGTACGGTACTCGCGCGCGCGGCCGAGCGTCCGGCTCTATCGCCATTCGATCCGGCGATAGCGGCACGACCATTCGTCGTTGACGCTGAGGCGGGACTTTTATGGGCCTCGCGCACAGCCGCTTCAAACGATCGACTTTTTCTGACCGCCGCCCTCGACGTGTTGCCGCTGTTCGAGGCGCGGCGGCGACTGTTTGGCGGTATCGTCTTGCTCGATCTCGCGATCGCGGCCATGTGCTCCGTGCTTGCGTATTTCCTGTTGCGGCGTACGAACCGGACGACCGACGGCTTGCTCGCGTTGCTCCAATCTGCGGGTCGCGGAGCTGCCCGGCGCATTCCGCCGCAGGCAATTGCAGGTGCCGACCGGCAGACCGCACCATTGCTCGCCGCCTACAACGATATGGCCGATGCGCTCGACGAGCGCGAAAAGCTCCGTGCCGAAATCGCACGACGCACCCAAGCAGCGGCTTTGGGTCGGCTTGCCGCGACAATGGCACACGAAGTTCGCAACCCGCTCGGCGGCCTTGCAACAGCGGTCGGCACGCTGCGCAAGTTCGGCGATCGGGCGGAAGTACGCGGAGAGTCGCTTGCATTTCTCGAACGCGGGATCGAAACGATCGATTCGATCGTATCGAGGATGCTCAATCTTCATAGGCCGGAAGAGGAACGGCGCTTGTCGCGGATCGATTTCGAAGATCTGCGCGGACTTGTGGCGCCGGCGCTCGTCAAACGTGGGCTGACGCTTTCTTGGCGCGTGGATCTGCCCGAGCGGATAGCCCTAGGGGCCTCGGGTGTCCGCCAGGTGCTGCTCAATCTGCTTTTGAATGCTTGCGCGGCAAGCCCGCTGCGAGGCACCGTCTCTTTCGTCGCCCACATTGAGGACTCTGATTTGATTTGCGGGATCGCCGACGAGGGCCCGGGAATGGAGGAGGCGCGGATCCGCCAACTCACCGGCATGGACTCGGCGCCGCATTCGGGCGAGCGCCTGGGGCTAGATGCGGTCGTTTCGCTGCTCGGCGATCTCGAGGGGACGGCCGAAGTCGCTCGCGCACCCGGCGGGGGTACCGCGATCCACCTGCGCATTCCGCTCGAGAAAGTCTGACGATGGCCGAACGGTTGCGTATTC
>Ga0315907_10008795_pt1 | contig 10319 bp, 7 predicted proteins | sample LakEriMetagenome_3_FD_203525 | JGI IMG/M metagenome (GOLD analysis project Ga0315907, IMG submission 203525) | Freshwater fungal communities from buoy surface, Lake Erie, Ohio, United States - Buoy 12 MA123 | ecosystem: Environmental > Aquatic > Freshwater > Lake > Lake biofilm | place: USA...
CATGGTTTTGCTTGGTATTCTTGGCAGGTTTACTTGATTAATCCGCTGCTAATATTATCAATCACCATTGCAATTTCATGGATTAGCTATTCGTATTTTGAAAAACCTATTCATCAATTTAGAAAACACTTTTACCCAAAAACCTCCTCCAACACATCGGGAGTTTGAAGGTTCGATATTGCTGGTAAATGCCATCGAAAGAAATCGAGTAAACCCCTCGAAACTTGTCTGCGAAGAGACCTATTGAAATTAAGTGTTTGAAGTTGCCCAAAATTGGCACAAAGCAATTGATGAACGGCTTCGCTGCTTGGCAAATCGAGACACGTTGGACCAGGGCTATGATGAAAAATGCCATCGGTATATTGAAAATACCGGGATTCTAACGTGAAATTATCTTGCGGATAGAATCCCAAGAAGCGCGAAAATTCCAACAGAAACTTGAGATGGAAATCGGGTATTTCGGTTGGCGTTTGATCAAGTAATAAAAAGGTATTTCTCAAGAAATCAAAAAGCTCATCATTGCGTTCCTCCTCTTTGATTGTTTTCAATAAAACCTCTGAAAGAAATAGCACTTGTGCCGTTTTTCCGGTAGAAAATGGAATTCCCTGATAAGGAAAATCGATGCGAAGTTCTTTAATCTGTTGGAGTCCCCTATTTTCTTTAATCTGCATTTGAAGTTCAACCAAACTCAAAGCCTGCAATAAGGCGGCTTTGTTTCCTCCTTTTTTGCTTCTAACTCCGTGAATCAAGAATGATACAAGTCCGCATTCTCGGGTGTAAATGCGAGCAACTACTGATGAGTCGCCATGTTTGAAAGTATGCAAGACAATGCCTTGACTACCCAAAAGCATATTAATTAACGAATAGGATTTTCGTCACTTTGGTCTGACTTCCATCGGCATTTGTGCAAAACACCAAATATACGCCCGTTGCAGCCCGTTGGCCGGAAAATAGGTTGCCATTCCATACTGCGGTTCCGCCTTTGGCGACTGTTGAAAATACCAAATTCCCGCTAACGTCAGTAATCTTCACATCCGCATCCCTAACCAAACCACTAATGGCGATTGTCCCTGTATAATCGTGTTCAACAGGATTTGGGAATGCATACACATGCCCGTATGTTTCGAGACCCGTTGTTGCATCGGTTCTGTATGAGCAAATTCCAACATCAGTGCCTATAAACAATTCGCCACTAACACCATCAAAAGTTAAGGAACTTATCGTATTGCTAAGAATTGGACTGTTCTCGAAAGTGAACTGTGCTATTTGTTCCGTTCCATCTTCCGAAACAACAAATATTCCTGCTTTGCGCGTTCCAATCCATTTGCGATTTGCACCATCAACAGCAATAGCAGTTACCTCTTCTTCTTTCAGAAGGTATTGATTAAAGCCATCTTGTCCCACAATTATTGTTTGCGCATCCCAACCTGTTGAACCGGATTCAAAAATCGCTTCGGGAGTATAAAAAACACAGATGCCTTTCGTTGTTCCCACCCATATTTGTCCGTCTAAATCTTGAGCTAAACTCAATACCGAGTTACTCGATAAGGCACCATTCCCAATTTGATCATTAAGGACTTTATATCCAGAGAGATTAATTCCATCTGTTTTCACAACAAGCAAACCCCGATCTTGAACAATAACCCATTTTAGCCCAGCACTGTCAATCAGCATATTTCCTAAAAACTGAGAGTTTACTGAATTATTGAAAGCGAAATTACTCCATTCGCCGCTGGGAGTTTTTACAGCAAGGGGTTTTGCCGAAGAAGAGCTACACACCCATAAATTTCCTTCAGGATCAAGCGCTACATCAGAAACCCGAATATCGTTTGGATAATTATCAATGCCAACAAGTGCACTATTTGTTGCTGCATATTGTTGAATCAATGCTCCGTTTCTAATTTCACCTACACCATTTCCCCACGATGCCGCATAAATGTGTTCCGCATCAGCAGGGTCAATGCACAATGATACAACATCTCTTAAATAATCGGTTGCGGTTGGAAGAACAATCGCGTTCCAATCAACTCCATCAAACTTAAAAACTCCATCAATTAAATACAAAGGAGAATATGCAATATCCCAAGCTCCAGGAGCAACCCATGTTTTACCATTTGATGATTTGACTCTAAACGCATTGGGGGAAGATGGTCCGGGCACATTAAAAATAGTATTATTACTGAAGTCTTGATTTCTCGCAAGACCCTTGTCTTTATCTGCAATCCAAATAATGTTATTAAAAGCATTATCTACAATGGCATCTCTAGGAGCTGGAGAAGGATAAATTAATTCGGATTGAAGTGTCTCGGCATTCACAATTGCTAATCCATAATTGATGGTTATTACCATTTTATTGGCATTTGAACTTATTCCATAATATGCTTCTCCTGATCTTAAAATAGAGAGTTGCCCATTTTTTACATTGAAAACGGTATCTTGATTTATCCCATTTTCAATAATATTTAAGACATAAATTCCTTCATCAAACCAAGTTAAATGACCTAAACTTTTATCCTTTAAAAGCGTGTCTTGCGACCATGCAACGTAATATGATAGCGCGGGGTCAGATAAATTTGCAGTAAAAAGCCCTTTTGATGTTGATGCGAAAATGCGCGTTCCATCGCTCGCAACATCGCGAATATCCGGATTTAGGATGGATGGATATAACGTTGTTTTAATTTCATTTTTTGAAAGGTCGTAAACCACTATACCAAAATTGCAACAGATAAATGCGCGATTGCCAAAAAAACGAATGGCGTTAATGGTTTTTCCTCCCTGAATAACTGTGGAGCGTTTTATGTCGCCAATATTGGTAACTTGATTATTCTTAACCATATCAAGATTCCCATTTTTATAACCAATCATCAAGGTATTGGATGCTTCGTCGAAACTGAGACATGAAAGGTTGATATCGCTCAATCCATTTGCCCGAGAAAGGCGTTCGATTGAATTATCTTCTTTGTTTAAAATTACTACTCCATTCTGTGTGCCGCAATAAACAAAATTGCTGCTTTGAGCTATCGAATTTCCATTATTAAAGGGCAAATGATCGCGCCATTGGCCAATGCCAATATTATTTGAGTTTTGACTAACTACTGGTGAGATTAAAAAAAACGTGCAGGCTATGGAAAGTATATGCCGAAAAAAATATCTCATAAGATTCGATTCTACCCATTGACTTAGGGAGGTGTAAATATATTTAATTGGTTCAATTATTTTGAAATTTCCCTCTGCTTTATTTGCAAAGCCATGCGTAGGATGAGTCACTAAACTTAAGTGTGTTTTGAAGAATTTCTTCACAAAAGAAAATTGAATTAATTTTTAAGCTTAAAACAACACCTCAAGTAAAAGTTTAATTTTGCAGTATGGAAACACCAGAACAATCGCTTCACACACCGGAAGATGGCCCGAATGAAATGCCACTAAATTCAATGGAAAACACTTCAAATGCGGAGGTTCTTCAAGAGCCAACGCCCGAATTAGAACCTAATATTGAAATTCCCCAAGAGGTTCCTGCGCAACCCGAGCCCCAAGAATTTCCACAACCAGAAACAGAAATTTCAGAAGAACCATCTACACCCGAAGTTCCTGATGCGAATTTGACTGAAAACCATACTCCAGAAAATTCTAATGAACAACATACCATTGTTGATCAATTGATAACTGCAGAAGAACCTGACGCGATTGAAGAAATTGAACCTGCGATTATTGAAGACCTCCTCGTTTCCGAAAATGAGCCATCAGCAATATCTGCTATTTTGGAAGAAGAAGAAGTCAACGATGATGCAAATGAAGAATTGCTTCCACAAGTTGCTTTTCAAGAATTATCGCGTGTTGAATTAGTTGCTGCTATTCAAGAGGCGGTTGATAATGAAGACCCTTCGAGTATGCGAATGCGTGTTCGGGCAATTCGTGATGGTTATTACAAAGTAAAAGATGAAGAAGTTGCTGCCAAGCGACTTAAATTTATCGAAAATGGCGGTTTGCCTGAAGAGTTTGAAGTGCTTCGCGATGAAACCGATGAGCAATTCGATTCTTTGGTAAAACGTTTCCAAGAAAAACGCGCCGATGAACGTCGACGTAAAGAACAAGAGCTTCTCAATAACCTAAAGAAAAAAGAAGGCATCTTGGCTGAATTGAAAGCCATGCTTGAGAACACCGAAAATATTTCGGCAAGTTTTAATCGCTTGCACGAACTTCAAGAACAATGGCGTTCAATTGGTCTTGTTCCATCTGCTTACGTAGATGAATTGTGGAGAAATTACCATCACCACACCAACAACTTCTACGATATTATCAAAATTAACAAGGAGTTGCGCGATCTTGATCACAAGAAAAATCTCGAATTAAAGACCTTGGTTTGTGAAAAAGCGGAGGATTTATTGATGGAAGAATCCATTACAAAATCGCTCGACGACTACAAAGCTTTGCAAGACCAATGGAAAGAAATAGGTCATGTGGCGAGAGAGTACAGCGAAACCATTTGGGAGCGCTTTCGTGCCGCAGGAGATAAACTGTTTGATCGTCGACGCGAATACATTCAAAGTCAAGAAAAGGATTATGCAGAAAACCTAGCAAAGAAAAATGCAATCGTTGCTAAGGCGGAAGAATATCTTCAACAAGTACCTCTTAAAAATCATCCACAATGGCAAGAAGCATCCGAGAAGTTTGCGGCTCTTCTTGAAGAATGGAAACAAGTTGGATTTGCTGCCCGCAAAGACAATGAAGCCGTTTGGCAACGTTTCAAAGATTTGCGTGATCAATTTTACAATGCCAAAGAGGAGTATTACAAAACCTTGCGTGATGCTCAAAATCACAATTATAAGCTCAAGGTTGATTTGTGCATGGAAGCCGAAGCTTTGCGTGAAAGTAACGATTGGAAAAAAACAGGAGAACGCCTTCGTCAGCTTCAGGAAACTTGGAAACTGGTTGGTCCAATTGCTAAAAAACACAGCGATAAATTATGGACTCGTTTCCGAACGGCATGCGATGCATTTTTCGAAAACCGCAATAAGCACTTTGCTGGAATGAACGAAGAGCAGGATGTTAATCTTGAAAAAAAGAAAGAAATTCTTAGTCGAATTGAAGGGTTTATTCCTTGCGACGATACTCCAGCAAACTTCGATGCATTAAAAGCATTTCAAAACGAATGGATGGAAGTTGGTCACGTACCAATTAAGGAAAAAGACAAACTTTACAAGGCTTTCCGCGCTGCAATAGATGCACAATTTGCTAAAATAAAAACCGATAGTGCAAATGTTCGTCGCGAGCAATTCCGTTCTCAAGTTTCCAACATCAGCAACGATAAAGGAGGTAAAGACAAACTGAACCACCAACGTATTGTAGTTCAAGATAAAATCAAGAAACTTCAAGCCGATGTTCAAACATTAGAGAATAACATAGGGTTCTTTGGCAGCTCCAAATCAAAAGCAGCTGAGGACATGAAGCGCGATATTGAACGCAAGATCAGCAAAGCCAAAGAAGAAATTGGGCAATTGATAGATCAGCTTAAGATTTTAAAAGAGGTGTAGGGTGCAAGGAACCTGGGTATAATCTCGAGTAATGAAGAAATGCATGGGCATTTTTTACCTCACCCCCGACCCCTCTCCTCAGGAGAGGGGAGAAAAATTCAAATGTTAGCTTGGCCTCTCCCTCCTGAATTAATTCCTAGGTTAATGCAAACATTCTTTGCACTTCTTCCGCAATCTTCTCCAAGTCTTGATTTTGCATGCAAGAAAAATGCTTCTTCGGACATGCGGAATATCCAATCTTAGAGCAAGGTCTGCAGGAAAGTTCTTTTACTTCGGCAAAGAACTGCAAGCTCTTCGCTGAAGGCATATACGGATACATACCAAATGCTGGAATTGTATTTCCCCAAATGGAAACAATGGGTTTTTGGAAAGCAGCTGCAATGTGCATTAATCCGGTATCGTGGGTTACAACCACCATTGCCTGTTTTACAAGCGAGGCCGATTGCCCCAATGTTAGTTTGCCGCACATGTTCAAAACACGCGGACCTAATTTTTCGGAAAGCATTGCGCCATCGTTTTTCTCCGATTCCCCTCCCAATAAAACCAAAGGGAATTGAAGTTTTTCGCAAAGTTCTAAGAGCTTTTCAAAAGGTAGACGTTTTGTTGATTTTAATGCTCCAATAACTAAAGCAACATATCCATTTTGATGCGAAGCAGGAAGCAGGTCGTTTATTATGACAAGGTCTTTTTCTTGTATGAAAAAATCAAGGCCTTTGTTATCATTCACAACACCCAGTTTTTCCAAGGTTGCAAAATAACGGTCCACAATATGAACATCCGGAAGTTTGCCTATTCGGAAATTTACGTAGAGGTATTTCTCGATATTTAACTTGTTGAACGAAGCCGATTTTCGATTCAATTTACTCTTCACCAAAAAGCTACGCAGGTTGTGGTGCAAATCGATGATGTAATCGAATTGCATGGATCGAAGTTCATTGATTAGTTCTTTAGAATCTTCATTCCACATCCATACTTTTGAAATATGAGGATTGGATTCGAGAATGCCTCGAAATGCGGGTTTACTTAAATAATGAATCTCCGCCTCGGGATATTTCGCGGCCAAGCAGCGCACAATAGGACTCGTGAGCACGATGTCTCCAATGGAACTAAAGCGGATAATTAAAAAGCGCTGCACAAGCACAAAACTACAAGGAATTTTTAAAGCATACTTCAATCGTCTGAATTCTGCACCTTTGCATTATGATTACTTTGAGCGACACGCATACTCATTTATACTTACCCGAGTTCGACAATGACCGGAATGCGATGATTCATCGGGCATTTGAAGCCGGGGTGACGGAAATTTACCTTCCTAATGTAGACAGCGAAACCATTTCCTCATTGCATGCATTGGTTGATGCATTTCCTCAAAATTGTTTTCCCATGATGGGTTTGCATCCTTGTTCGGTAAAGTTGGAAAACATGGAGAATGAACTTGCTTTGGTAAAACACTGGCTCGATACAAGAGACTATGTTGCTGTTGGGGAAATTGGACTGGATTTATATTGGGATAAAAGTACATTGGATATTCAAATTGAAGCATTGAAACGGCAATGTGAATGGGCTATCGAAAAAGAGTTGCCTGTGGTTTTACATTGCCGCGAATCGACCGCTGAAAGCATTGAGGTTATTCGCCCTTTTGCAGAAAGAGGATTAAAAGGAGTTTTTCATTGTTTTTCGGGCACAATGGAAGAAGCAAAAATGGCCATTGAAATGGATTTCTTTTTGGGGATTGGTGGTGTTTTAACTTTTAAAAAAAGCGGGTTGGCTGATATTGTTTCGCAGATGCCGCTCGAATATCTGGTTCTCGAAACCGATGCTCCGTATTTGGCACCTGTTCCTTTTCGAGGAAAAAGAAACGAATCGGCTTATATTCGCAACATTCTCGAAGCGTTATCCGATATTCGCAGAATCGGGAAAAATGAACTCGCCGAAATAACAACTGCCAATGCTCGCCGACTATTTAAACGCTTATGACTCGTAAACCTTCTGCCCTTATTATATACACCGGAGGAACCATTGGCATGGTGAAAGATTCATTGACGGGTTCCTTGATGCCCGTTAATTTTGAGCGACTCAAAGCCAATATTCCAGAAATTGAAAAACTCGATATCGAGCTAGATATTCACACATTCACCACAACCATCGATTCGTCGAATGTGCAAATTTCAGATTGGATTCGTTTGGTTGAAATCATTGAAGAAAATTATACGAGGTACGACGGATTTGTCATTTTGCATGGTTCCGATACGATGGCCTATACTGCTTCAGCATTGAGTTTTATGTTGGAGAACTTATCGAAGCCAGTAATTTTAACGGGCTCTCAGTTGCCCATTGGGGTTCTTCGCACCGATGCGAAAGAGAATTTTATTACTGCACTCGAACTTGCAGTTTGGAAAGAAACCGGATTAAGTAAAATTTCGGATGTCTGTATTTATTTCGAATACCATTTGTTGAAAGGCAATCGTACGACAAAGATTAGTTCGAGCCATTTTAATGCATTCTCAAGCACCAATTATCCTGCGCTAGCAGAGGCGGGTGTGCAAATTAGTTTTAACGAAACACTCATAAAAAAGCACTCTTCGAAAACAACCCGATTTCATAAAAAGCTCGATCCGAACATCGCCATTTTGAAAATTTTTCCAGGAATGACTTTTCAATATGTTCAAGCAATTCTTAGTATTCCGGATTTGAAAGCTGTTGTGTTGGAAACGTTCGGTTCTGGAAATGCGCCAACGCAAGACTGGTTTTTACAGGCTTTAAAAGATGCAATTGCACGAGGAATTTGCATTGTAAATATTACCCAATGCAGCAGCGGATCTGTTTTACAGGGGAAATATAAAACGAGTATTGAATTGGAAAGCATGGGCGTTGTTAGTGGTTACGACATGACCACCGAAGCTTCCGTTACAAAACTGATGTTTCTTCTCGCAAACTGCAATTCAATAGCAGAAGTTAAGCAACAATTTAGTTTGCCAATCTGTGAAGAATTAACCCTTCTAAATTGGAATTGAATTATCGATTAGGATCTAAATTTTCCTGTTGTTTTTTTTCTATTTTTGCAACCCAAATTTATTTGCAACCCAAAGTTCATTTTAAAATAATGAATATCAATTGTTCGTCTCGATACTATCGGGAGAGCAAGCTGGAATTTTGATTGAGAATAAAAAAGGAGAATGTCAGAGTGGTCGTCCCGATAGCTATTGGGAGAGCAAGCCTGGAAAGTTTGATTGAAAATAAAATAGGAGACTTGTCAGAGTGGTCGAACGAGCAAGCCTGGAAAGTTTGTATACGGGTAACTGTATCGAGGGTTCGAATCCCTCAGTCTCCGCCAAAAATCTAAGCCCATCATTTTTGATGGGCTTTTTTTTATTTCGGCAACTTGGCTCAAATTCTATTTGAAGACTAGGAGCAGGAATAAAAAATTGACACGACGAAAGGATTGGCATTATGCGCGGGGTTTTGTTTTAGATTAATAAATTGAACACTTTAAATACAAAATTTAACGAGAAAATGGAACCAATTTGCTAGTATTGCGTTTTTTATTTTTAAAAATAAAATCCCAAAAATGAAAAAGTTCGAAAAAGCATCGATTTCAATCGATTTAGCTATGGAAATGGCGAAGGAGGCTATGAAAAAAGCAACGGAAATAGGCTTGAACATTTCGGTATGTATTGTTGATGAAAGCGGGGTTGAAAAGACCTTTGTTCGAATGAATGGAGCACCTTTAATTTCTGTTGAAACGGCAAGAAAGAAAGCCTTATTAGCAGTAGGCTTTGGAATTCCAACGGGCAGTTCGTGGTATAATTTTATAAAAGACGATCCCATTCTTATGCATGGAGCCGATCAATTGCCCGGTTTTATTCTCTTGGGTGGCGGTTCACCAATACAAATAGACGGACAAATGTGCGGAGCTATTGGAATTAGTGGTGGACATTATTCACAAGATGAGGTTTGCGTTTCAGCGGCCTTACAGATCATCTAACATCTTTGAGAATAGATAAAGCGGAGTCGGCTTCCAGCAGAGTTAACATCTGCACACATTATTTAAATGCATTTAGCAATTTGGATGATGTAAAGAAATTGGTGTATGAAGTAGAAAAGGCACTTTCAGACTTGTTTCCGCTGGAATACTCTGGTCTTTATCTTTATGATAAAAAACAAGAAAAGTTAGAACTTCTTATCGCTCACGGATTTTCAGAAGAGGAGCGCCTAGAGGCAGAAAAAACCGCAATGGAACGACATCCAGGCATGGTTTTTAAAACTGGAGAATCTATTTACATATCTGATACCGATGATATTACGCAACCTTTCAGCATCGACAGCAGAAGGTCGTTTAAGGTTCGCTCTAGGCTTTACATTCCCATTCACGCATTCGGAAATACAATTGGGGCATTCGGTATTGTAAGTTCAAAAGTTGATGCCTTTTCCGAAGAAGACAAAGAATTGTTCCGTTTTCTATGCGACCTAGCGGGGCAGGTTTACACGCGAATCCGCATCGAGGAACAAAAACAAGAGGCACTGTCCATTCAGCGAAAATTGTCGGTTGTAGCTACTAATACAGATAACTCAATAATTATTACCGATGTCTTCGGCAAAATTGAATGGATAAATGAAGCATTTAAAAATTTGAGCGGATATTCAATCGAAGAAGTTATTGGTAAAACTCCCGGAAGTTTTCTTCAAGGAAAAGATACCAACCGAGAAATTGCTAAAAAGCTTGGAGAAGGCATACGAAATAAAGTAAAAGTTCAGGGCACAATCATAAACTACACGAAAGCTGGTGTA
>Ga0315907_10008796_pt1 | contig 10317 bp, 7 predicted proteins | sample LakEriMetagenome_3_FD_203525 | JGI IMG/M metagenome (GOLD analysis project Ga0315907, IMG submission 203525) | Freshwater fungal communities from buoy surface, Lake Erie, Ohio, United States - Buoy 12 MA123 | ecosystem: Environmental > Aquatic > Freshwater > Lake > Lake biofilm | place: USA...
GGTTTGTGTAAGACCTTATAGGTCTTAGACCTATAAGGTCTTTACCTAAAAAATAACGACATATCCAAGTACTTGTTATGCAAAAAAAACTCCCGTTATTCCTAACGGGAGTCTGCATATTATTTATACGTTTTTAGGCTGCTGTACCCTGCCCGTGACAAGCTTTATACTTCTTGCCCGAACCACAAGGACATGGATCATTACGTCCAATTTTGGTTTCGGCCTTAATAGGAACTTTTACTGCCGCTGGCTGAGCTCCGGCATCAGGTCGTGAAGCACTGACTTGTTCATTCAAATTACGGGCCTCCGCTTTTTGAATTTGCACTTTCGGTTGCTCCACCGGACGAGGTGCTGCTGATGGGCGAGGTGCTTGCTGCTGTGGTATCACTGCGCCGATAAGGAATCCTGCAATCTCTGAGTTGGTTTTTGCAATCATTTGCTTGAACAACTCATAGCTTTCAAATTTGTAAATCAAAAGGGGATCTTTCTGCTCGTGCGCTGCAAACTGAACGTTACCGCGCAAATCATCCATCGCGCGCAAATGCTCTTTCCAGTTCTGGTCAATGATCGCAAGTGTAATGCCCTTTTCAAGTGCAGAGATCACTTCGCGTCCTTCCGTTTTTACCGCTTGCTCCATGTTTACTGCTACTTGAATGCCTTTGCGGCCATCAGTAAACGGAATAGCCATGTTTACATATCCATTTGGATTGTTCTCATAGACTTGCTTGATATTCGGATACACTTCAGAGGCAAGTGTTTTTACCTTGTGCTTGTAAGCTGCTTCTACCGCGCGATATACGTTGTCAATCATAACGTTCTCTTTGGCACTGATGAAATCACTTTCTGTGATGTCCAAATCAATACCGAAGAAACGAATCATATCTAACTTAAAGGCTTCATAGTTTTTGGAGCCATGATGACTCATCACCACGTTGGCTGAAAGATCGTAGAACATGTTGTCGATATCCAACTTCAAACGCTCGCCATATAATGCGTGCTTACGACGCTTGTAGATGACTTCGCGTTGTGAGTTCATCACGTCGTCATATTCTAATAGTCGTTTACGAATACCAAAGTTGTTTTCTTCTACTTTTTTCTGCGCACGTTCAATGGAGCTCGTAATCATGGAGTGCTGAATTACTTCGCCCTCTTTCATGCCTAAGCTGTCCATCATTTTAGCGATGCGGTCGCTACCAAACAAACGCATCAAATCATCTTCAAGCGATACATAGAACTGAGAAGACCCTGGGTCACCTTGACGACCAGCACGACCGCGTAACTGACGGTCAACACGACGCGAGTCATGGCGCTCGGTACCAATAATGGCTAAACCGCCCAACTCTTTCACTCCTTCTCCCAATTTGATGTCCGTACCACGACCTGCCATGTTAGTGGCAATTGTTACGGTGCCTTGGCGACCAGCGAGCGCAACAATGTCGGCTTCTTTTTGGTGCATCTTGGCATTCAATACTTGGTGCTCGATACCGCGGAGGCGGAGCATTTTGCTCAACAACTCAGAAACTTCTACAGTCGTAGTACCCACGAGTACTGGGCGACCTTGTCCGCTAAGGGCTGTAATCTCTTCGATAACAGCATTGTATTTTTCACGCTTGGTTTTATAGACTTTATCATCCATATCCTTGCGTTGAATGCCACGGTTAGTTGGAATGATCATCACATCCAACTTGTAAATATCCCAAAGCTCTCCTGCTTCTGTTTCAGCTGTACCAGTCATACCGGCGAGTTTGTGATACATGCGGAAGTAGTTTTGTAAGGTAATGGTCGCGTACGTTTGTGTAGCGGCTTCCACTTTTACATTTTCTTTCGCTTCTATCGCTTGGTGCAAGCCATCCGAATAACGACGGCCTTCCATGATACGACCCGTTTGTTCGTCAACAATTTTAACCTTGTTGTCGATCACCACATAATCCACGTCTTTTTCGAAGAGCGAATAAGCCTTCAACAACTGGTTGATGGTATGTATGCGTTCGCTTTTCACAGCATAATCGCGCTGTAAAGCTTCGAGCATGCGCGCTTTTTCTTCATCGTTTTGCGCGCGTTTTTCAATTTCAGCTACTTCTGTTCCGATGTCGGGCAACACAAAGAAGCGATCGTCTTCCATGTTGGAAGACATAAGGTGAATACCTTTTTCTGTTAACTCTACTTGGTTATTTTTTTCATCAATAACAAAGAAAAGTTCCGCATCCGCTTGCGGCATATTGCGCTGATTGTCGGCTAAAAATCCGGCTTCTGTTTTCAAAAGCTGGGCCTTCATTCCTTCTTCACTCAAAAATTTGATGAGCGCTTTGTTCTTTGGCAAACCACGGTAGGCGCGGAAAAGAGCAAGACCTCCTTCTTGGGCATCTTCTTTCGAAGGTGAACCTGATTCAGGTTGTAATTTCTTTTTTGCAAAAGTCAAAAAGTCGGTAGTGGCTTGTCGCTGAGCATTGATGAGCAACTGAACTTTTGGTTTCAAGTTGTCAAATTCTTGCTGATCGCCACGAGGTGTTGGACCAGAAATGATCAATGGAGTTCGAGCTTCATCGATCAATACAGAATCGACCTCATCGACAATAGCGAAATGGTGTTTACGTTGAACGAGCATGTTGGCATCTACAGCCATATTGTCGCGCAGATAGTCGAAACCAAATTCGTTGTTGGTACCAAAGGTGATATTGGCGCGATAAGCGTTTAAACGGGCAGGAGAATTGGGCTGGTGACGGTCGATGCAGTCAACGGTTAATCCATGGAACTCATATAAGGGTCCCATCCATTCTGAGTCACGTTTGGCGAGGTAGTCGTTTACGGTTACTACGTGCACACCTTTGCCGGCGAGCGCATTGAGGAATACGGGCAGCGTAGCCACAAGGGTTTTACCCTCTCCGGTTGTCATCTCCGCCACTTTACCTGAGTGAAGCGCAATACCACCAATTAACTGCACATCGTAGTGTACCATATCCCAGGTCACCTTATTACCTGCGGCATCCCAAGAGTTTTTCCAAATGGCTTTATCGCCAGAGATGGTTACATAATCTTTACGTCCGCTGAGTGCGAGCATTTTATCCACTTCGCTGGCAGTGACGATGATTTCGCTGTTTTCTTTCAAACGGCGAGCGGTTTCTTTTACGATGGCGAAAGCCTCTGGTAATATTTCCTCGAGCACTTTTTCAATCTCTTGATCGATCTCTTTGGTAAGGGCATCAACTTGATTGAAAATCGCTTCTTTTTGTTCGAGCTCGGAAGAGGGCAAGGACTCCGCTTGTTCTTTTAAAACAACGATTTCCTTTTCCATGGCAGCAGTATGATCAGCGATGCGCATTTTCAGGGCTGTAGCGCGATTGCGCAGTTCGTCGTGGCTAATGCCGGTAAGAGTATTGCCAATCTCGTTGATGCGTGTAACTAGCGGTTGTACCGACTTGAGATCTGTTTCTCTTTTGTCTCCTAATATTCGTTTTAGGATTTTATTGAAAGTTCCAATCATATGCTTTGAAAAATAGTCCGCCCGGAGACAGAGGGTTGCAAATGTAATTAATGCGGCCGCAGCCTCGTTAAAAATCGTGCCCTTGCCAAAATACTGACATAACGTATATAAAAAGGAACGCGCACGCGTAACTCAAACAGGTGGAATAGAAAAATAAAAAGTAGTCTCAGTTTCTAACAATTTTTCTACACTTATTCCATTATTCGTAAAATAGAATTAACAAATTGAAAGTGAATTTGTCAGCCTATAAATCGCGTGCCATCTTTTTCGGTCAATTTGGCTATGTGTTACTGACAGAAACGGTGTTGATTTTTGAAAAAATCAGTGCTAGTAAGGATTAGCGGAAGACGGAGCGTTGTCATGTTAAAAAGTGGGGCTTGTTGTTAACTGTTTTAGATTGGTTTTTTATCTCTTTTAATGAATCTTTGAGGACCTCAATGAAAATCCCTGAAAGGCCTATAAAACCTGTGGTTTTCATTGAAACACAAAGAGGTAGTATTGACTGCCTCGAAAAAACAGATAGGACTAACCGTTTTTAAGATAACAGCGATCCTTTTTCACATGGGTATCCAACAAGAAGAAGGAGAAATTGTTAAAACCAACATGATACACGAAGAACCGATATTAAAAGAAAACCCAGATCGTTTTGTGCTATTTCCAATAGTGCATGAGGACGTATGGCATTTTTACAAAAAGTCAGAAGCGAATTTCTGGACGGCAGAGGAGATTGACTTAGAAGCTGATTTGGTAGATTGGAATACGAAGTTGAACGACGACGAGCGTCACTTCATTAAGCATGTGTTGGCGTTTTTTGCGGCCAGCGATGGTATTGTGAATGAAAACCTTGCCGAAAACTTCGTGCGTGAGGTGCAATACACAGAAGCTAAGTTTTTCTATGGCTTCCAAATTATGATGGAAAACATCCACAGTGAGACCTACTCATTGTTGATCGATACGTATATCAAGGATACAGCTGAGAAAAATTACTTGTTCAAAGCAATTGATACCTTGGATTGTGTGAAGAAGAAAGCAGAATGGGCTTTGCGTTGGATTAAAAGCGACTCGTTCGCGGAACGCTTGGTGGCCTTTGCTGCAGTGGAAGGTATTTTCTTCAGTGGTAGCTTCTGCAGTATTTTCTGGTTGAAAAAACGCGGTTTGATGCCCGGCTTGAGTTTTAGTAACGAGTTGATTAGCCGTGACGAAGGTTTGCATTGCGATTTTGCTTGTTTGTTGTACACCGAGCATATCGTGAACAAACTTCCGAAAGAGCGCATCCGCGAGATCATTACCAACGCTGTAGAAATTGAAAAAGAATTCATCATCGACGCGCTTCCTGTGAAGTTGATCGGTATGAACTCAGAATTGATGGCGCAGTACATCGAATTTGTGGCTGACCGCCTATTGGTGGAGTTGGGCAACGAAAAAGTGTACAATAAGCCAAATCCATTTGACTTTATGGAGATGATCTCTCTGCAAGGAAAGACCAACTTCTTCGAGAAAAGAGTGGGTGATTACCAAAAAGCCGGTGTTATGGCCGATAAGGAAAAACAAGGCTTTAGTTTGGATGAAGATTTTTAGTGAGAACCTTATCTTGGCTTAGCCGAGACTAACTATAGACAGGTCGCAAGACTTTTCTACTACCTAAACAACATTTGGATCTGCTTGTGAAAGCCGATCACGATTAACCGAATTTCTCATCATCAGAGGACAGGGAGAACATTTCTCTGATGAGTAGATAATATTGTTTTCCAACACCCTATTAACCACACGGAGGAAGTACTTATGTACGTTATTAAACGCGACGGTCACAAGGAAAGTGTCAAGTTCGACAAGATCACAGCACGTGTTACCAAACTGTGCTATGGCTTGAACCCTATCGTTGATCCTGTTAAAATCGCCATGAAGGTGATTGAAGGAGTTTACGATGGTGTTACTACCAGCGAATTGGACAATTTAGCAGCAGAAATTGCGGCTACCAACGCCACTACTCACCCAGACTACGCCTTGTTGGCATCGCGTATAGCTGTGAGTAACCTTCATAAAAATACCAAGAAGTCGTTCTCTCAAACTATGAAGGACCTCTACGAATATGTTGATCCGAAAACCGGCCAAAACGCTGGATTGTTGGCTCAAGATGTTTATGAGATCGTTATGGAGAACGCACCTCTATTGGATAGCACCATCATCTATGATCGCGACTTCAATTTTGATTACTTCGGTTTCAAAACCCTAGAGCGTTCTTATTTGTTGAAATTGTTCGGCAAAGTGGCTGAACGTCCGCAGCACTTGTTTATGCGTGTTGCTGTAGGTGTTCACAAACACGACCTCGATCAAGTAGTGCGTACCTATAATATGATGAGTGAAGGCTGGTTTACACACGCCACCCCAACGCTTTTCAATGCGGGTACACCTAAGCCTCAAATGAGTAGCTGTTTCTTGTTGCAAATGCAAAGCGACTCTATTGATGGTATTTACAATACATTGAAACAAAGCGCGCTCATCTCCCAAAGCGCTGGCGGTATCGGTCTAAGCATCCACAACGTGCGTGCGAAAGGTTCTTACATCAAAGGAACCAACGGTACAAGCAATGGTATTGTTCCTATGTTGAAGGTGTTTAATGACACTGCTCGTTACGTTGACCAAGGCGGTGGAAAGCGCAAAGGTTCTTTCGCAATCTACCTCGAGCCATGGCACGCTGATGTATACGAATTCCTCGATCTAAAGAAAAACCACGGTAAGGAAGAAGCACGCGCTCGCGACTTGTTCTATGCGCTATGGATTCCAGACTTGTTCATGCAACGCGTGAAAGATGATGGAATGTGGACCTTGATGTGTCCTAACGAATGTCCAGGTCTTTCGGATGTGTGGGGCCCTGAGTTTGAAGCGTTGTACACCAAGTACGAAACGGAAGGCCGCGGTCGTCAAACCATCAAAGCGCAAGATCTGTGGTTCAAAATTTTGGAATCACAAATCGAAACCGGTACGCCTTATATGCTTTACAAGGATGCCGCTAACGGTAAGAGCAACCAACAAAACCTCGGTACCATCAAGTCTTCAAACTTGTGCACCGAAATCATGGAGTACACTTCTGCTGACGAAATCGCCGTGTGTAACTTGGGTTCTATCGCTCTTCCTAAGTTTGTGAAAGACGGTAGCTTCGATCATGACAAGTTGTTTGAAGTAACCTACCAGTTGACCATCAACTTGAACCGTATTATTGATGGTAACTACTATCCAGTGCCTGAAACACGCAACAGTAACATGCGTCACCGTCCTATTGGTATTGGTGTGCAAGGTTTAGCTGATGCCTTCATATTGATGCGTTTCCCATTTGATAGCACTGAGGCGCGCAAACTGAATAAAGAAGTATTCGAGACCATCTACTACGCAGCATGCACAGCGTCGAAAGACTTGGCTAAAATTGATGGTCCATACCAAACGTTTGCTGGATCACCAGCTTCGAAAGGTATTCTTCAGTTTGATATGTGGAATGTGCAGCCTACTAGCCGTTGGGAATGGGATGTGTTGAAAGAAGAGATCAAAGAATTTGGAATGCGCAACTCACTCTTGCTCGCTCCAATGCCAACAGCCTCTACAGCACAAATCCTAGGTAACAACGAGTGTTTCGAGCCATATACTAGCAATATTTACACTCGTCGTGTATTGGCTGGTGAGTACATCATCGTGAACAAGCACCTTTTGAAGGACTTGGTAAACTTGGGTATTTGGAACGAAGATTTGAAAAACAAAGTGATCGCAGCCAATGGTTCAGTTCAAAACATTGCTGAGATTCCAGATAATTTAAAGGCGCTTTACAAAACAGCTTGGGAACTTTCTCAAAAAGCGATCATCGAAATGTCAGCCGAGCGCGGAGCTTACATCTGCCAAAGCCAATCGTTGAACGTATTCATGGAAAACCCGAACTTCGGTAAGTTGACTTCTATGCACTTCTATGCTTGGGAGCGCGGTTTGAAAACAGGTATGTATTACCTCCGCACCAAAGCAGCAACGGATGCGATTAAATTCACAGTAGAAAAGAAGTACACCGAACAACCAGCAACGGAAGTAGCGGAAGCTGTAGCAACAGAAGTGACCGTAAACGCCGCTCCAGTAGCCGTAACGCAATCAGCTATGAATTTCGAAGTTCAATCGCCTTACAGCGGCATGAGCGCAGAAGATATTGCACGTCAACAAGCAGCTATTGCTTGTTCACTCGACAATCCTGATGCATGTGAAATGTGTAGCGGCTAATCATCGCTAACGGATTAAAGATTTGATTCAAGGTTAAAAAGCTACCCCAAACGGGGTAGTTTTTTTTTGTAAAAAAAACTAGCGGGATTTTCACGAAATCACTTTGATCTCCCACGCACAGTCTTTATCTTCGCATACATCATCCAAAAAACTAGATCATCATGTCAAAAGGAATGAACCAAAAGAAAGAGACGAAGAAGGAAGCGACTAAGTCTATCAAAGAAAAACGTGCTGAAAAGCGCGATAAAAAACCGAAGTACGACTAATCGGTTTTTAAAACTACAAAAACAGGCTTTTTTAGCGGAGATAAACCGGGTTAAGAGGTTTATATCCAATGAAAAAGCCTATTTTTATGCCCGGAGCTAGGGTTTTCATTCAGATTTGTTGATAAATCAAAAATCCTTCGTATATTTGCCCCCCTCAAAATGAGGAAATAACCCAAAAAAACATCTCATCATGTACGCAATTGTAGAGATAGCAGGGCATCAGTACAAAGTACAAAAAGATCAGCAGATCTTCGTTAACCGTCTTCAAGACGCTGAAGGTTCGAAAGTTAATTTCGACCGCGTGCTTCTAGTAGAAGATGGTGGCAAAGTGACTGTTGGCGCCCCAGCTGTAGAAGGTATGAAAGTTACTGCTTCGGTAGTACAACACCTTAAAGGCGATAAAGTAATCGTCTTCAAAAAGAAACGTCGTAAGGGCTACCAAAAGAAAAATGGTTTCCGCGCTTATTTGACTGAACTCAAAATTGAAAAAATCGGTTAATCCGAAAACCTAAAACACCCCAATACAATGGCACACAAGAAAGGTGAAGGTAAAGTAAAAAACGGTCGCGAATCAGAAAGCAAACGCCTAGGCGTTAAGTTATATGGCGGCCAAGTTTGTATCGCTGGTAATATCATCGTGCGTCAACGTGGTACTCGTCACAATGCAGGTGTAAACGTAGGTATGGGTAAAGACCACACCTTGTATGCACTCATCGACGGTACTGTTGAGTTCCGCAAGAAAAAAGATAACAAATCCTTCGTTTCGGTTATTCCTGCTCAGGCCTAACCGGTGAGGATAGTACGTTCTAAAACTCCTGGTCAAGCCTAGTGCTAGATCAGGAGTTTTTTATTTTTTTCGTATTCGATAAAGATCTAACCCATAGCTTATGCTGCTCGTAGCCCATATTCGTGAAAACAAAGATGCCGTCCTAAAAGGATTGGCAAAGCGTAACAAAGATTTCAGTGCAACGATTGAAGAAATTCTTCAAACAGATGACTTGCGCCGTAAAACGCAAACCGATTTGGATAACAATTTGGCTGAAGCCAATAAATTGTCAAAAGAAATCGGCGATTTGTTTAAATCAGGAAGAAAGGACGAAGCAGATGGCTTAAAAGCTCGTACGGCTGTGCTCAAAGAAGCAGCAAAAGAGCTAGAAGGTCAATTGGCCCAACATGAAGAGGCCTTGAAACAACTCTTGTATCAAGTGCCCAACATACCCCACGCCGAAGTAGCCGAAGGTAAAACGGCAGACGATAATGTGGAAGTGTACCGCTGGGGAAATATCCCTACGCTGCATGAGGGCAAAAAACCACACTGGGATTTGATCAATGATTATGACTTAATCAACTTTGAGCTCGGTACAAAAATTACCGGAGCTGGATTTCCAGTATACACGGGCAAAGGTGCCCGATTGCAAAGAGGGTTGATCAATTTCTTCTTGGATGAAGCTTTTAAAGCCGGCTACAAAGAGTTTATGCCGCCTTTAATGGTGAATGAAGCCAGCGGTTATGGAACAGGGCAGCTCCCTGACAAAGAAGGTCAAATGTATCACGTGGGTGTAGATGATCTTTACCTCATTCCAACGGCTGAAGTGCCACTCACAAATCTTTATCGCGATGTCATTCTGAAAGAGGATGAACTGCCCGTGAAAATGACCGGATACACACCGTGTTTCCGCCGTGAAGCTGGAAGCTGGGGAGCTCACGTACGTGGATTGAACCGTTTGCATCAATTTGATAAAATCGAAATCGTGCAGTTGGCTCACCCCGATCAGTCCTACAAAATTTTAGAGGACATGGTAGAACATGTGAAAATGTTGCTTCAAAAATTAGAGTTGCCATTCCGTATTATTCGCTTGTGTGGCGGAGATATGGGCTTTACCTCTGCCATGACCTATGACTTTGAAGTATTCAGCGCGGCGCAAGAACGTTGGTTAGAAGTAAGTTCTACCTCTAACTTCGAAACATTCCAAGCCAATCGACTGAAGTGCCGCTTTAAAAATGCAGATGGCAAAACCCAATTGGTACATACCCTTAACGGAAGTGCCTTAGCCTTGCCTCGTATTGTAGCCTCACTTCTCGAAAATAACCAAGGGCCAGATGGTATCCGCATTCCAGAGGCTTTGGTTCCGTATGTAGGTTTCGATAAGATTTAAGCGTTATTTCATGCTGGCTTGTGGTGCGCGGAAAAACGTATCTTAGCGCCATGCGTGGATTAATCATCATGATGCTCGTTTCGGCAGCAGCGATTGTATCGCTCAATGCCTGTCGTCCTGGGCATTCCATAGAACACATTCGTGCTGTTGATTCGCTGCTTAC
>Ga0315907_10008799_pt1 | contig 10314 bp, 7 predicted proteins | sample LakEriMetagenome_3_FD_203525 | JGI IMG/M metagenome (GOLD analysis project Ga0315907, IMG submission 203525) | Freshwater fungal communities from buoy surface, Lake Erie, Ohio, United States - Buoy 12 MA123 | ecosystem: Environmental > Aquatic > Freshwater > Lake > Lake biofilm | place: USA...
GGTGATGCAAGGGTGATGCAAGGGTTTTAAGAGATTCTAGCAGATTTAAGTGCATTTGGGAAGCTCTCAATCAAGCTAAAAGCCCTTTCCTGTAAGGTTTTTAGATTTATTCAGCAAACCCTAATTAACAAGCGCAGACATTCCGCTTTTACCTTGGCTCGCTCTTTCTCGGCAATGTTCATCCTAGCCATCAAAGCTGAAGCAACCGGATTCGGTTGATTGAGAAAATCTCGCCAATTTAATCGATTTAACTGCACTACTTGATAGTTAAATTCTAAGACCTTAAAATCGGGAAAATCGACTACATATTGACTAATCGCTGCTCTTTTTGGCTTTGAATAAGAAAAAATTACAATCGGATAAATCGGTAGGACAAATTTCTCATGAAAACGAGCAAAATAAGTAAACATTCGCCGGTTAAACCACTTGCGGGAACTTTCCTGTGCCTCCACATGAATCAGAAAAAAAGATTCTTTTCCTCGAAACTTAACTTGTACGACTAAATCACTTTCATACCTTTCTCCTTCGGTGACATCGGTGAATACTTCTTTGTCTAAAAAAGTAATCGAGTCCCTATCTAAATAATCTATCAATTGAGGGAAAAACAACTCGATAAATTCGACAAAAAAGGTGGAGATTAACTCCTTAAATAATCGATCATGGTCAATATTATTAGTCATGTAATATCATCTTAACTAATCTGAGCGATGAATGACTACTCTTATGTATTGTATTCTGAAAAGTCGGTTTTGGCAACGGATTGTTATGATCTCACCCCCTTAACCTACGAGGAGAGGGGGATGCTTCCCGCAAAAAAAACTACAGAAAACGGGTTTCTTGAAGAAACCCGTTTTCTCGAGAAAAAAAACTGGAGCGAGCGCTTTTCGCCACCCCAGTGCTGTCACGGAATTCAATTCTGTATCTAAATTAACACATTATTGGCAGCAAGCATGATTAAGGAAATTGGAAATTTTTCCGAAAGGGGTTTCCAAAGGCTGTAACCTTTACTGACAGGGGATTTCCGGCCTGATAAGTCCAAAGTTTTTGGAGTCTATCCTCGAAAATTAAACTTCGGCGCTGAGATGTTCCCCCAGATGAACGGTTTTCACCCATTTTAAACGTTTAGGACGCAAAGCCATCCGGAGGCTGACACTGGGAATAATAATAAACCAGTGCATCATATAAATCATGCCGCGAATGGTTTGAGCAAGGATGTCTAAACCGAGAACAAAAGTGAATTTTTTACCCGTATTGACTCGGATTAATCCTGTCACCATCCCCCAGAGAGAAAGGGAAAGAGCCAAACCAGTTAAAGGCGTTAAAATCGGAGCTTGATGCTGGGTAATAGTGATTAAAAGATCGGGAATAGCGGCCGCAGGTAAGATATATTGAACGATCAAAAAAGCAATTAAATCAAACTTTTTCGGCCAAGGCATGGGAGACTTTAAAATCGCTTTCCAATAGTCGAGATAACGCTGAAAACCACCTTCGGCCCAACGATTGCGCTGATGCCATAAAGCGATCGCGGTTTTCACCCCTTCTTCCGCTACTGCGGGAAAATTTAAGACATTAATTTTCCAATTATCGATATGGAGACGAATAGTTAAATCGAGATCGTCGGTGATCGTTTGTTCATTCCAACCCCCGCAACGATTTAAGGCACTACGTCGGACAAATTGACCATTTCCGCGCAATTCTCCGATCCCTCCCACCGCGATCCGTTGCTGTTGGAAACAGCTATCAAAGATCATTTCTACCGCTTGTCCTTTGGTCCAGAAGTTTTCGGCGGCATTGGCGATCGCTTTTCGCACCTGTACCGCACCCACTTCTCGATCGTCGAACATTGGGACCACATGACGGAGTAAATCGGAGGATAATCCCGCATCGGCATCGAATACGCCAATAATTTCCCCGTTAGTCAGGGATAAAACCTGATTCAAGGCGCCGGATTTGCCACCTCCGGCATTAGCAGGACGATGGAGAATTTTTAATTGGGGATATTCTAAAGCCAGGCGATCGAGAATTGCACCCGTGTTGTCGGTGCTATAGTCATCGACGATCCAAACTTCTAATTTATCTTGGGGATAGTCTAGATGACAGAGATAATTAACCAGCTTCGTGATTACAGTTTCTTCATTTTTGGCCGCTACTAAGAGGGAAACCCTGGGGACAGAGGTTAAATCCTTATCTAGTAAAGGAATTGGCGGCGTTTCTGGTTTGGTGAACAGCAGTCGCAAAGCTTGCCCCGATAGTACCATAGTTAGGGCGATAATTGCCCAATAACCCCAACTCAGCCAATGAAGTCCCATAATTATTGTCCAGATCGCCATGAGGCTAAAAGCCGCTTTCTGTCTGCGTCCCGATCGGCCTTGAAAAATTTCGCTTCTAAATTCGTCCTCTTCATCTTCGGGATCGGACCAGTCAGATAGGAGGGAACCAATCGGGTCTAATTCTTCGTTATCATCCTCTCGCGACCAATAATTTTCTGCCATAATCGACTCAGGTTAAGTAACTGTTCAAATAGAAGCTTATTTCTTGCTTTATCTTACCGAAAATTGTTAAAATTTTTAACAGAATCTTAAGTTTTTTCGGTAAAGAAACCCTAGTTTTTCAAGCTATTGGTTCCTTTTCCCCAATAAATCCGCTTTTTCGGCTAAGATTGCTCTGTTTACATTCGTTGAGAAAATTTAACATTTATCCCCTATGTCAAACCTGCTCCTCTGTGTCGGACTGATTTGTGGCTCAATTATTTGGGTGGAGATCGTGCGTGATTGCTATCATGCTCTGGCCCACCATTGGCAGCCCCTTTATCGTCTGCACGTCTGGCATCATCGGGTTTTTCGTCCCGATCTGTCGGTAATGAGCGAGGAAATTTATCGTCGGGCGCACTGGTACAATGATGTACCGGAGGCCTTGGTTATGTTGGCTGCCAGTGTTTTACCTGTACTACTGGCCTACTCTTGGGGGTTCGATCGCCCTTGGTTGGGTTGGTTAGGCTCCCTTTATACTTTGGCTTTTCTCAGCACGGCGATCGGTCGAGGTTTAGGTATCGCTAATCTGGAGGAATTAACCGATTTAACCCATCGTCCGGGGCAATTTGAGAGTTTCCCCGCTCAATGGCGCGTTAATCGTACCTACCACTGGCGACACCATTTTGATAACCAAAAGGCTTATTATTGTGGAACTTTCACCTTTATGGATAAATTGATGGGGACGGCACTTTCTCTCAAGGGCAAAACGATCGCCATTAGCGGAGCGAATGGAACCTTAGGGCGATCGCTGTTAAAGTACCTACAACTGAAAGGAGCCAAGGTGATCGCGCTCACTTCCGGGGACAATGCGATCGCTATTGAAATTAACGGCGAATCAGTACCTGTAAAAACTGTAAAATGGCAAATCGGTGAAGAAACGCAACTTGAGGACCTATTTAAGTCTGTAGATATACTGATTTTAAATCATGGCGTTAATGTCCACGGCCAAAGAACCCCAGAAGCGATCGAATTAGCCTACCAAGTGAATACTTTTTCCGTCTGGCGTTTAATGGAATTATTCTTCAAAACTGTCCGCACTAACGAGCAAATTGCCCGCAAGGAAGTCTGGGTGAATACCTCGGAAGCAGAGGTTAATCCTGCCTTTAGTCCCCTCTACGAACTCAGTAAACGAGCGATCGGTGATATGATTACCCTGCGTCGTTTAGATGCTCCCTGTGTGGTAAGAAAGCTAATTCTTGGCCCTTTTAAGAGTAATTTAAATCCTGTGGGTATTATGTCCGCCGATTGGGTGGCTAAACAGATTATCAAGGCGGTACAAAGGGATAGCCGCAATATTATTATTACTATTAATCCCTTGACTTTTATCACCTTTCCAATTAAGGAATTCTCTGTTTCTACCTACTTGAAACTATTTACTCGTTCCCCAAAAAATCAGGAAAAACCCTAACTATTTATCCTTAATCCGGGATTAAGACTATTTTTCCGCTCACTCTTTCCGATTCACTATAATTATGAGCTGCTGCCACCTGGGAAAAAGTATAGGTGCGATCGATTCTAACAGTTAATTTACCCGATTCGATCGCTTCTTTGAGAAATTGCCAGTCGGACGCTTGTGCTTGAGCAAAAAATATCACTTTCCCTTTTTGGGGCAACCAAGCACCGAGATAATTTAAGAGGATAATTCCGGGATTTGGTAGGGTGCTTATATAGGTGCCTTGGGGTTTTAAAAGCTGACGACAGTGCCAAAAAGAAGACTTAGCCACAGCATCGAAGATTATATCATATTTCTGCTCGGTTTTTCTCCAATCTTCTTGGGTATAATCGATAACTTTATCTGCTCCTAAAGAGGTGACATAATCGATATTTTTACTACTACAAACTCCATCTACTTCTGCGGAGAAAATTTTCCCTATCTGCACGGCAAAGCTACCCACTCCTCCCGATGCACCATTAACTAAAATCCGATTCCCCGCTTGAATACCGCCAAAATCGCGCAAGACTTGCAAAGCGGTAGAAGCTGCTAAAGGAGTGGCGGCAGCTTCAATAAAACTCTGATTATGCGGTTTTTTAACTAACAGGGAAGCGGGAATAATTGCATATTCAGCATAGGTTCTACCCGGTAATTGATTGAGAAAACCAAAAACCTCATCTCCGATCTGGAATTGTTCCACCTGACTGCCTTTTTCAACGATAATTCCCCCATAATCAAAACCTAATTGCAGGGGAAATTTATTACCTGTGGCTATTTTGAGCATCCCCCGACGAATCTTCCAATCAATCGGATTAATTCCCGCTGCCATAATCTTAATTAAGACTTCTTTCCCTTGGGGAATTGGCTTTTCTATGTCTGTGTATTCGAGAACATTACTATCGCCATAGCGATTAATGATAATAGCTTTCATAATTAAGAAAAAAGTTGATAAAATAGTAAAGGAGCAAAAGTAATGACCAAGAGAACAAAAATCCAAACTCGTCCCGCTAAAAGATTATAATCTTGCCCTAATCTTGACCAAGATTGACCGGCGATAAAATGGCCGAACAGAAACTCAAAACCCACTGTTAATACTAACCAAATTAAACCGATAGTAATTGCTTGACCGGACGATTCTAGACCCAAAAAATAGACAAGAGTGCCAATATAAAGACAAAAAAAGAGGATTCCTGTCAGGGTAGAAATTTGATGAGCGCGTAATTCATTGAGATATTTTCCGTAGGTGGTTTCTCGGAGGATACCGTTACTAATTCCTATTACGATCATCGGGAGCCATGCAACAATGTAGCGACTAATCATAGCTGTTGGTTTAGAACTCGCTCTAATTGGATTATATACTGCAGCTGCCCTTGGCAAAGGCTGCATCTCAATTTGGTCGAAATATCTAGATGACATTTTGGGCGCACGCAGTGCGCCCCTACCATTGGCGCGATAATATTATTTATTGTAGGGGCGAATTGTATTCGCCCTCTTTGAATAACTTCTGCTTAAAAACGGATTTGGGGTTAAAAAGGGAAAAAAAGGCGTGTAAAAGAACTAACATCTATAAATATAATCTATTTGTAAGAGGTTCACACGCCCGGACAGCTTTAAACATCCGCTTTCAATGTATCATCCCCCATTAGCGCCAATATAGATGTAATCTTGATCCTGTTCTGACTATGATATGTATCAACAAATGATGGGCGCTTGGAGCAGAACAGGGAGGTGACAGTGGGGTAAATTGTTAATTTTTTTGGGGATTTAGCTACATTATCCGAAAAATGTCACACTAGAGGTAGGGGATCGTCAGCGATCAATCATCAGCTTTCAGCAATTTTTGGCTATTTTCCCTAGTATTGCTGGCAGCCGATGGGAAGAAAGATTAACTTCAACCCTGACGTTATCTGCTATCGAGGAGGCTAACTATGAATAATACGGAAACACTCTCAGTCGATCGGGATACCAACAAACTCTATAATAAAATTCTCGTGGCTGTGGATTATCAAGATGTCACTCCAGAGGTATTGAATACGGCTATCCTCTTAGCGAAAACCTACGCTAGTCAGTTGCGGATTATTTATAGTCTGTCCAAACCTTTGACTCCCTACACGGAAACTTTTATTTATGGTAATCTGATCGGTTATGGTGGCGGTTATCCCTCCGATATGATCGCCTTAGAACAACAAATCACCGAAGAAATGCAGGCGGAATTACAGGCTTGGTTAAACGGTTTAGTCGATCGAGCTAAGGAAGATAATATCACGGCCAAGGCTGATTATTATATCGGTGATCCGGGCCAGAAAATTTGTCAAGTTGCCCAGCAAGAGGGGATAGATTTAATTATTGTTGGTCGTCACGGTCGATCGGGTTTATCTGAGTTAATCTTAGGTAGTGTCAGTAATTATGTGGTGCATCATGCTCCCTGTTCGGTTTTGGTGGTACACATTACTCATTAATTAGAAAGGGTTGAAATCCATTTTTTGCTGTCCATTGAATCGCTCCATCTCTCCCGGTCCAGTAAGTCTTAATCCTAGCCTTTCTCAGTTGATTTCTGGCATTACGGGAGAGATTGTTAGTGACAGCGATCGCTGTTTGCGGTCGAATGGACTCTAACCATTGTTTATCTAGATTGCTTCCCTGCCATAATAACACTAGGGGGCTGAATTTTTGGGATAAATTAACGGGATTTTTCGGGTTGATAATCCATAGCCAAGATTGATTTTTTACCTGAAATTTAAATAAATTTTTCTCGAGCAATTGTCCGGTAATTTCGCCGAGATTAAATTTTTCTAACTGGGATAAATTAATAGTTTTTTTGATCGGTATGCTCTCACTGATAGTTGAGAATTGCGCCGAATTATTGACGGTTATTGCTCCTTGTATTTGATTAATTCCCTCCTGTCGCAAAAAGGGCAAAACTGTATAACGTGCTGTTGCGGGTTCCTCCCCATTAATTAAGAGAGTATTTCCTCGATTTTGAATAATTATTACCGGTTGCGATTTGGTGGCTAAAACTGTCACCTGAGTTAAAGTCAAATGTTGATAAATAATCGGTATTAAAATTACAGCGAGGATAAATAAACCGATTAAATGCCAACGTTGACGAAACCAGACGTTGCAGCAGATTAAGGTAAGGCAAATATAAATAATTAACATCACTCCTAAAGATAATTTACCTGTGGAGTAGGTACTAAAAGGAAGCAGACTAAAAAAGTGGGTAATTTGCAGTAATAACTTTAGAGGGTAATAGAGAATACTAGCGCCGATACTGCCCAAAGGGGGATAAATTAAGCCTAAAAAAGCAGTAAAAACTCCTCCTAAACTAATTAGGGTAACTAGGGGAGTTGTGATAATATTAATCGGGATATTATAAAGAGCGATCGAGTTAAATGTAAACATTAATAAAGGCATAGTCCAGAGACTAGCCGCTAGACTAATAGCTACAGGTTCAGCGATTAAATTAGGGAAATAGTCAATTTTATTTTTCAGTAAGGGAACGGTAATAATTAATCCCAAAGTCGCCAAAAAACTTAACTGAAATCCTAAATCCCAAATCCAGAGAGGTTGCCATAATAATAGAATTGTAGCCGCTAGTAACAGGGAACCTAAACTATTAACTTGTCGATTATAAAGCAGCCCGATTAATGCCCCAATTCCCATCAAAATCGCTCGCATAACTGAAGGTTGTAACCCTGTTAAAGTGCCATAAATTATTAAGATAGTAACGGCAATAATAAACTGTTTTTTAGGGGATAAATTGCGAGTAATAGTTAAAACAAACCCCAACAAAATAGACACATGAAAGCCAGAAGCTGCTAAAATGTGAGCCAATCCAGTTTTAATAAATAAATCAGTGATTTTTGCTGGTAAATTAACCGCTTGTCGTCCGAGGGTAATCGAACTTAATAAAGTCCCTTTTTCTTGGCCTAGTCCTTGAATTTGTGCCTCAACAATGCGCTGACGAATCTGCCAAACTCCCCAAGTCGGTGACTTTTTATTGATAATTATTTCCCCTTTTAAACCAGCAAAAGCACCCCGACGCGCTAGATAATTAGCAAAGTCAAAAGCACTAGGATTATTGGCACGACGGGGACGATAAAGTAATCCTTTAATTGTTATTTCTTGTCCGGGATAAACCTGATTTTTTGCTAGATTGGGTAGAGTAACGTAGAGTTTACCCTCGGATTTTTTTGTGGGTAAATTCCTAATGCTAAATTCCTTTACTTCTAACCAAAATTGTAAATTTTCTCGGCGATTGAGACGAATTTCTGATATAATATTACCCGTGATTTTAATAGAGTTAACTACATTATTTTTTAAAAGATTACTGATATCATTTGCGCTGGGGTAAGGAGTGCGAATTTCCAGATAAACAACGGCAAATATAGCTATTAATCCCGCTGTCAGCCAAATTTTTTTCGGGGGACTTTGCCACCAAAAACGACGGATAAAAGTTGTGGTTAACAGGGTAATTAAACCAAGAATAATAATTCTAATTACCACTTCTTGCCATCGGTTTAACTGCGGACTAAAATCTAGCAGACCTGTAGATAATAATCCCAGAATATAGGCTAAACCAAGAATAACGCTATTAGGGCGATTCATAGAAATTTTTGTCAAAGAATTTCAGAATTAGGGAGCATTATTTTTACCTAATATTAGCGAAAATCGAGATTAAAAAGTAACTTAGCATAAACACGATGGGGATCGTTAAATGTAGGTAACTTCAATAATTCCTGCTGAAAATTTTGCCATTCCTGCGTCAAAGGGTGATTATTTTTAGTGAGAGGAGGAAGATAGGTTTGCAAGAAATTAGAAAAAAGTTCTTCTTGCCAACTTTGCGATCGAGGATATTCTTTAATACTCCAATCATCCCCTAATTTAGCTGTTTTGGCTGCGTATTGCACGGCCGTTTCTAGACCACCAATTTGATCAACTAAACCAATTTTAACCGCATCTTTTCCCGTCCACACGCGACCTTGGGCTACAGTTCTAACCTTGTCTGGTGATAATTTTCGTCCCTGGGCCACCGTCTCGATAAATAAATCATAAAACTGATTAACTGCCCCTTGATAAATTTCTAATTCTTGGGGATTTTTCGGTCTGGTAATAGTAGATATATCGGACAATTTTCCAGTTTTCACCGTATCCCAATCGATGCCATTATTATTAGCAATTTTCTGGATATTTAACAATAATCCAAACACACCGATCGAACCAGTAATTGTATCATTATTGGCAAAAATTCTTTGACCCCCCATCGCAATCCAATAACCCCCAGAAGCAGCCACATCACCCATAGAAATAATTACTGGTTTTTTCGCATCTAAACGCTTAATTTCCCGCAGAATTACCTCAGAAGCGGTGGCACTTCCCCCCGGACTATTAATTCTCAAAACTACCGCTTTTACCTCCTCCTTCCCTTGTAATTTTCGCAGTTCCTTCGCCAATTTATCCCCACCGATTTGGCCTCTATCTCCCTGACCTTCTACTATTGTCCCTTCTGCATAAACTATCGCTATTTGATTGCTACTATCTTCCTCCTCATCGAGAGAACTAGCATAATTAGCTAAAGAAATTTGCGAAAAAGAGTCAGAATTTACCTCCTCATTAGTTTTATTTTTTGCTTCTCCTGTCAACTCCTTTGCTAAAACAATTACTCGATCTAAATAGGCCACTTCATCGACAAAACCCGCCTTTTTCGCCGTGGTTGCTTCCAGAATACCTTGAGTATTAGAAATAGTTTGCACCTGTTGGAGGGTTAAATTGCGACTTTTTGCCACTGTGGAACTATAATTAGACCAAATTGTATCGAGTAGGGTTTGCAGTTGCTGACGATTCTGGACACTTAAATCCTGACGCGTATAGGGTTCCACTGCACCTTTAAAAGAACCCACTTTTACCACTTGTACCCCCACACCATACTTTTCTAGTGCATCGGCAAAAAAGGTTTGTTGACTACTTAAACCATTAATTTCCATTCTCCCCACGGGATTAATAATCACCTTTTCAGCAACGGAAGCGAGATAATATTCCTTTTCCGTCCATTCCACATCGTAGGCGATAATTTTTTTACCCGATTGGCGAAATTTTGCCAAAGCTTGCCGCACTTCCGTCAGGGTAGCATAGCCATATTCACCGACATTGTTGCGACCGTAGAGTAACAGACAGACAATACTATCATCAAGGGCGGCCTTTTCGATCGCCGCTATTACCTGTCGTAAATTTAAAGTGGTCGCACTCTCACCGGTCAAACTATCGGCTAAACTGGAACTAGGGGGAGCATCGCTGATATTGGTGGCTAAGTTAAAAACTAAGACCGATTTTTCCTTAACTGAGGAGCTATCG
>Ga0315907_10008809_pt1 | contig 10310 bp, 11 predicted proteins | sample LakEriMetagenome_3_FD_203525 | JGI IMG/M metagenome (GOLD analysis project Ga0315907, IMG submission 203525) | Freshwater fungal communities from buoy surface, Lake Erie, Ohio, United States - Buoy 12 MA123 | ecosystem: Environmental > Aquatic > Freshwater > Lake > Lake biofilm | place: USA...
ATTTTGCTCTGATTTGAGTTCGATGGTTTTTTGTTGCTTGGTCTGGTTTTCCATCAGGGTCATCATCATGAGGGCCAGACCTCCCATAATCCCCACCGAAACCATCACTTGAACGAGGGAAAAGCCTTTGCCCTGGTTAACTATCAAGAGTTCTTTAAAGCTTGCCCGTTTTTGTTGGCTACTTTTCACACATCGTCTCCATCACTAAATCTGCTATTTCAATCAGTTAGAAAAAATCAATTTCCATTAATCTCTTTTAAACTATATTATCATAACTTGTCGGGGTTCAATTTTTTTTTAAGGAGTCAAAGTGAAGCCTATTAAACAACTATTTATCTTGCTCACACTATTTTTTAATACCCAAGCTTTTGCTCAGCAATCTCTTATTACCCTTGCCAACTCTATGACCACGGATGAAATTTGGAATGCCCTTATAAGTCCAGATGCCAAGGGAGAAACGAAATTTGGTAAGTGTAGAATTGGAGATGCCACTGGAGGCAAATGTCCACAATGCGCCTGTGACTATTACTTCAAAGGAGCTCGACTTGGATCTTTAGGTTATAATGGATGGCCAAAAAATCCAAATTCTGGTGATGGTACTGGCTGCTTTAAATGGAAGAATGGTGCTGTGGCCTGCTGGCCAGGTTATCCAAGTGGTTGCTCCAGCGCAACACCAAAAGACCTCGCTAAAGCCATACTTCTAGATGCTTTAAAACAGAATCCGGCCGATGTCTGTGGTCTTCCTACAAAAAAACCTGTGAAAGGGAGTCTCTCTATCATAGACAGTTCAAAGTTTGTTTTTGTTGACCCAGGAGAGTCTTGTGGTCAAAAACCAGGACAAATTCTTTGTGGAACAACCAGTGTCGGTGGAGAAGTTTCTGGAATGGTGCAGTTAACAACGTTTGAATCAAGCCCTCAATTTTGTAAAAGGGCTTACCATGCTGCTCGCCTCAAACCAGGGGCATCAAATTCAAAAGTTCTTAAATGTAATGATTTTAAGCAAAAACTACTAGACTCAAAATTAATCTCTGATGCGGCAACCCTGGCCGGACAAAGTGCAATTGGTTTTGACCTTTCAACTCAAGAACCATTTGTCAGATGGATCCAATTCTCAAAGGCTGAATTTGATGCCATGAAAACACAAGAAGTGGCGCTTTTTTTTGTAGCTGTTAAAGAAAATAGTAACTTGCTTCCTCAGGATTTGAAACCTCGTGTAATTTCAGCAAACTTTGGAAAAACGTTACAAGAAAGAGGAACAGCAAATTATATTATTCAAACTGAAATTAATGAAGCAAAGATCGAACTTGCCAAGATCATGAAGGGTACAGTTGAACCTAAAGTCATTACCGTTGATCAAGCAGTTAATTTTATCAAAAATAATCAACTACCTCACAACCAAGACGCGCAACCTAATTTATTGAACCAATAGATTTTTAGTCAGGAGTGGAAGCATTAAGCTTCCACTCCTTTTTTTTAGATTTTTATTCGCGCATTCGCTTTTCTTAATCTCTCTGCCAAAGTCATCACAAGAATCTCTAGCCACTTCGGCTGGGTCTTAAAGACAGTTTCAATAGCATCTTGAGGAATTTCTAAAAGCTCACAATAAACTAAAGCTTTTACGGTTGCACTTCGTGGTTCAAGATCTAAAAAAGAAATTTCTCCCACAAGTTCACCGGCCATGACATGTCCCAAAACAACATCTTCATGAAGTCTTTTCTTTGTCACGACAAGTTGACCTTTCTGAACCCAAAACATGCTTTTAGAATGATCTCCCTCTTTCAAGAGAACTTCATTAGCATTTAATGTAATCTTTTTTGCACTCAAGGATGACCTCCCACGCGATGAAGATATTCGGTATAAGATCCAGGATAAAAAGTCACTCCTCCGCGATTCACTTCTGCCACTTGGGTTGTAAGTTGTTTTAAAAAGTGGCGATCATGGGAAACAATCAGCAATGTTCCTTCAAAAGCTTTTAAGGCCTCAACTAAAACTTCACGGGACCTGATATCGAGATGGTTCGTGGGCTCATCCAGAATAAGTAAATTACACGGATTAGTTAATATCGTAGCTAAAATGAGGCGAGATTTTTCTCCTCCCGATAAAACGGAGACTTTTTTATCCACATCATCTCCACGGAATAAAAAAGCGGCCAAAAGATTTCTCATAAAACCATCAGATTTATCTTTCACTCGGTCTCGCACTTCTTCAAAAACAGTTTTTTGGGGATTAAGTACATCCATTGAGTACTGACTGAAATACCCTACATTTACATTAGCACCAATTTCAGCTTTACCCTCGGTAGAATCGATAAGGCCTGCAATCACTTTTAAAAGAGTTGATTTACCGGCACCATTGACTCCAACAACGGCCACTCGCTCAAGACGTTTTACAACTCCCGAAACTCCAGAGAAAACACGTTTTTCCGAGCCCTCAGGAGTAACATAAACCTTACCTACACTCTCCATTTTTACGACATCATTTCCAGATCGAGGAGGTTTTGGAAACTCAAAATTAATCGCTTGATCCTCAGGCATGACTTCAATGCGCTCAATTTTATCAAGCTTTTTAACTCTGGATTGAACTTGGGCCGCATGAGATGCTCTCGCAGCAAATTTAGCAATAAACTCTTCTTCTTTTTGAAGCATAGCTTGCTGGCGCTCGGAACTCGCAATCAGTTGCTCTCTTCTGATCTCTCTTTCTTTCTCATAGAAATCATAATTCCCAGAGTACACCGTGATTGTTTTATGATTAACTTCAACTACTTTTTTTACTAGTCCATTCATAAAATCACGATCGTGACTTGTCATGAAAACGGAACCTTTAAAATTTCTAAGCCAATCTTCAAGCCAAATAATGGATTCAACATCAAGGTAGTTGGTAGGCTCATCCATTAAAATGAACTCTGGTTTCTGAGCAAGGACCTTGGCCAGAGCGATTCGCATTTTCCATCCACCGGAAAAGGATTCCACAGGCCGCTGGTGCGCCTCCGGTAAAATGCCAAGACCAGTTAATACTTCGGCTGCTTGGTACTCAATGTCGTATCCCCCAAGCTTTTCAAACTCAGTTTGATAATCTCCTAATTTTTCAAGCAGCTCATCAGAGTAATCACCATCTTCAAGGGCCTTCTCAATCTTAGAAATTTCATTTTTTAAAAATCCAAGCCTCGGATTGCCATGAATGACTTCTTCAAGAGCACTTCGACCTTTGAGTTCTCCGACATTTTGAGAGAAGTAACAAATTCTCAAACTTTTTGCGTAATCTATACTTCCAGAATCTGGTCTCTCCTCACCCGTGATGAGGCGAAAGAGTGAGGTTTTACCAGCACCATTTGGTCCAACAAGACCAACTTTTTCACCCGGGCCAATAAAAAAAGAGCCGTTCTGGTAAAGAACTTGCCCACCATAAGACTTGGTCAAATTTGCGACAGTAATCATTTCTTCCTCCGAAACAAGTTGAGAATATCCCTTTTAGCTTCCCAAGTCCAAGATATTTTCGTAATATACGAACCCATGGAATTCAATTTATTAGAAAAAGAACAAGAATTTTTAAAACTCCTTGAGCATCAGGGTAAAAGTTTTAACACCGTTAAAAACTACAAAGCTGATCTTCAGTGCTTTAATGGTTTTCTTTTGCAGAAACAAGAAAACCTCAAGCTCAAAGCATTTAATACTACTCAGGTTCAGGAATACTCACTTTATCTTGATAAAAAGTACGACTCCCCTAATTCTGTCCGACGAAGAGTTCAGGCCCTGAGAATATTTTTTGATTTTTTAATGAGTCAGAATTTATTCCCGGAAAATCCATTAAAACAAATGGCGGTTTCACCCAAAGTCTTAGATATCCCCTCACCGACAAGTTACCCTGAGGTTCTCAAGACCTATGTGTATCTTAAAGAAAAACTCAATCAATCAGAGGGGCTAAGTCAGATTGTTGCGAGTCGAAATATTATTATTTTCCATCTTATTTATGGTGCCGGATTGAAAGTTTCTGACATCTCTCAGCTTTCTTTTTCTAGTATTCTTAAGGATCAAAAAGGATTTCGGGTTTTAGTTGAACATCCAAAAAGAGATCCCTATTCAGTGCCTTTGCCTCAAGGTTTTAATTTAGATTTTCAATTTTATAAGACTCATTTCTTACAGTTTTTAAAACAAAAAGATCTAGATATTGACCACCTCCTTTTTAATGCGAATCCTTATAAGATTCTAGCAGGAGGTCTTTCTCCTCGAGGAACGGAATTATTTTTTGAGGATCTTAGAAAAAATTTAAAAACGCAAATGACTGCAAAATCACTCAGGCAGTCCTGTATCTTTAAATGGCTTAACCAAAATATTAATCATGCAAGTATCAAAGAATGGCTTGGAGTCACTCCTTCCTATTCTTTAGAACTTTATCTCGAAGAGCTCAAAAAGGATCCATCTGCCAATGTTTTTAGAGAGATTGATCCAGCATGAATGATTTTGATTACATCAAACAAACTTTTGAGCTTGCAAGACTTGGACTCGGTAGAACCTGGCCCAATCCATTGGTAGGATCAGTCATCGTTAAAAATAATCGAGTGATTGGCCAGGGCCATCATGTTCAGTATGGCGATGCCCACGCAGAGATTAATGCCCTTAAGAATTGCACAGAATCTCCAGAGGGTTCTACCTTATATGTCAATCTTGAGCCTTGTTGCCATACTGATAAACAAACTCCACCTTGCGCTCAGAGGCTTATAAAGGAAAAAATTAAGAAAGTTGTTATTTGTAACCTTGATCCAAATCCAAAAGTTAATGGACAAGGTGTGGCCATCCTGCGCCAACATGGAATTGAAGTTGAACATGGTATTTTAGAGGAAGAGGGTGAAAAATTAAATGAAGTTTTCTTTTTTCACCAAAGATCAAACTCTTCTTTCGTTCATCTAAAACTTGCATCAACACTCGATGGGAAGATAGCCCTTCCTAATGGTGAATCGAAATGGATCACTGGCGAGGTGGCCAGACAACACGTCCATTATTTACGCTCTATCCATCAAGGAGTGATTATAGGTGCAGAAACCCTCCGCCAAGATAATCCTCAGCTCAATGTAAGGCTTGAAAATTTTCAAGGAGAGCAACCATGGCGAATCGTTTTTACCCAATCAGGAAAACTTCCTAAAGAGTCACAGATTTTCCATGATGAACTCTCCCATAAGACACTCATCTTCTCTCATGCCCCAGTTGACCTTAAGCTTCCTCCAGAAAATATCATGCAAATCAAAGATCTTTCTGAAGCTTTTGCTCTTTTAAAAGAGCGCAAGCTCATCAATCTTTTCTTTGAAGGTGGAGCGACACTGGCTTCACAATTTATTCAAGATAAGAGAGTTCAGCGTGTGAGCTATTTTATTAATCCAAGTTTTTTAGGAAGTGGTAAGAGCGCACTAAGTGATTTAAATATTACTCAACTTCAACATCGGCCTAAGCTCTTTAACCTAGAATCTCAGTGGTTCGGGGAAGATCTCATGCTCTCTGGCCGAGTTCAATAAGGGAAAAAAATGTTCACAGGTCTTATTCAAGAAGTAGGTACCATTCTTTCAGTCACTCAAAATACTGAGGGTAAGGAATTTGTTATTAAAGCACCAAATCTTATCTCCATGATCAAGGTGGATGACTCCATAGCCACTAATGGTTGTTGCTTAACTGCGACTGAGATAAAAGGTGAAACATTTAAAGTTCAGGCGATTCATATGACTTTGCAGAAAACTTCAGTTGGTTTTCTCAAGCCTCATGACAAAGTTAATCTGGAACTTTCTTTGCGGCCCCATGATCGAATAGGCGGCCATTTTGTTCAGGGCCATGTGAATGCCCTCGGTAAAATTAGACAAATTATCACCCGAGGAGAGAACTGGGAAATTGAGGTGGAGTTTCCTCAAGACCTTCGCAAGTATATGATTTCAGAGGGCTCTATCGCTCTCGATGGCATAAGCCTGACGATTGCTAAGCTCACTGATACTTGTCTAACAGTTGCCATTATCCCTCATACCCTAGAAAAGACTACACTAGGCACAAAAAAGGCTGGAGATCACCTTAATCTCGAGGTAGATATGATGGCTAAATATATCGAAAACTTCATGCGTTTCGAGAAAGGCCCAAAAAAAGAAGAATGGGCCAAAAATTTTTTTGATGTGAAATATGAAGACTAAAGACTTACGTCCTCTTGATTCCATTGAAGCGGCCCTAGCGGATCTTAAGCTAGGTAAAATGATTATTGTCGTGGATGATGAAGATCGTGAGAATGAAGGTGACTTCATCATGGCAGCGGACATGGTCACTCCTGAAGCCATTAATATGATGGCCACCATAGGCCGAGGCCTCATTTGTACTCCTCTCTCTGCTGAATTAGCAAAGAAATTTGATCTTCCACTTCAGGTCCAAACCAATACGGCTTCATTGGGAACGGCTTTTACTGTGACAATTGATGCCAGAGAAAAGATCTCGACAGGGATCTCGGCATCTGATCGCTCTCACACGATTAAATTACTTACTGAGACAACAACCAAGGCGACGGACTTTGTTCGTCCTGGACATATCTTTCCTCTCATTGCTAAAGATGGAGGCGTTTTAGAGCGACCTGGGCATACAGAAGCTTCTGTTGATCTTTCAAAGCTGGCGGGTTTTTCTCCCGTCGGTGTGATCTGTGAAATCATGAATCCAGATGGTAGTATGGCACGTTTTGCGGATCTTTGTGAGCTGGCCACCAAGCATGACCTCAAGATGATCTCTATTGCAGATCTAGTGAGTTATAGAAAAATAAATGAAAGTCTCATTTCTTCAGTTGAATCGATTCCCTTTCCAACTAAGTTTGGTGATTTTCAGATGTATATCTTTAAATCTGAAATCCTCAATCAGGAACATGTAGCGATCGTTAAGGGAACTTTAGAGGAATTAAAAAAAGATGAAACACTCATAAGAGTTCATTCCGAATGTTTTACGGGTGATATCTTTGGAAGTTTTCGCTGCGACTGTGGAGAACAACTAAGTTTATCCATGAAAACAATTGAAGAGAAAGGTTCTGGTGCTATCATCTATTTACGTCAAGAGGGCCGTGGCATCGGTCTTTTTAATAAAGTGAAGGCCTATCAATTGCAAGATAAGGGTCTTGATACAGCCGAGGCCAATCTTCATCTTGGATTTCCTGTCGATATGCGTGACTACACCATGGCGTCTCAAATTCTTCGCTTTTTTAAGATTGAAAATATGAAGCTTATGACCAACAACCCACAAAAGATTGAAGGCCTGGCCAAGCTTGGTCATCAAAACATTCAGAGATACCCACTAGAAATTGATGCCAACACTAAAAATGCTCAGTACCTCTTCACTAAAAAAGTGAAGCTGGGACATCTTCTCAAGCAAAATCTTTTTAACCAATAAGTGAGTCTTATATGAAAATCGAAGGTTCTTTAAATGCCTCTAAATTGAAAGTAGCGATTGTTTGTGCTCGCTTTAATGACTTCATTACATCTAAACTTCTAGGTGGCGCTATTGATTGCTTGAACCGTCACGATATCAATTCAAATAATATAGATGAGATTTGGGTTCCAGGAGCCTTTGAAATTCCTGTGGCCGCACTGGCCCTCGCTGAATCAAAAAAATACGATGCCATCATTTGTTTAGGGGCCGTGATTCGTGGGTCAACTTCACACTATGATTATGTTTGCTCCGAAGCCGCTAAAGGTATTTCTCATGTAAGTCTCAAGACTCAAGTTCCAACGATCTTTGGTGTCCTCACAACTGATACCATTGAACAGGCCATTGAGCGCGCAGGAACGAAAGCAGGAAATAAAGGTTGGGATAGTGCGATGGCAGCCATTGAGATGGGCAACCTCATTCCTAAACTTCAGGGAAAATAATTGAAGTTTTATCTTACTCTCTTTTGCCTTCTTTTTTGTCATTTCCTTTTGGCACAGTCTGAGATTCAACTCACGACAGACATTTATCATAACGAAGAAGAAATCTTTCAATCTCATTCTGGTACCGGCCCTTTTGACAGCACTCTCGCCATGACAGTTAAATACCAACCTATTAAAAATCTGAGACTCCAGATTAACAAGGTGATTGGTAAAGAACTCGATTATTTCAAGGGCTGGAATGAGGATGGCGAAGCCCATATTACAGTCGTGACTCCGGTTGAATACTTTAATGTGCTCAATTCAAAACTCAGCATGAAAGAGATTGATGCCATCGCAGAACGCTACGATATTCAATCCTCAAAAATTAATGTCCTTGGAATTGGTTCTGGAAAATTGAGTATTAATGGTAAAAATGAGGACACATATTTTGTGATTGTAGACTCAGCAGATTTACGCCTTATTCGACTGATGATTTTTTATGAATTTACCCGTCGAGGCGGAGAGAGAACTGCTTTTGATCCTACTTGGTTTTTTCCTCATATCACGATTGGTTATACGAAGAGAGATCTCCATGAGGCCGATGGAATTAAGAAAAATTTGAAATACTCTTTTGATAATAGATTTAAACTTAAATTTTTTTCATCTAAAAATCGCACTGATCAGTAAATAACAAGCAGAACTCAAAATTGAAGTAAATGTTAGGGCCATGCCAGAGACCCTAAAGAAGAAATTTTCATTTACGTTTGAAACTCCGTAAGCGTGAGAAATTCTTCCCAACAATAGCGCTCCACCCAAAAAATGAACCAAAAAGAAAGAAGCTCCGGATGTTTCCACCATGAATAGAGTAATAAGAGCCAAGGGCACGTACTCAGCGAAATTTGAATGTACCCGCATCACACGCAGCATTTCTTGATTACCTCCATCACCGATCCCAATTCGAAGCCTGCGCCTTAGACGCAGCGTGCGAATACTCAGAAAAACAAAAATAAAGGCCAAAAGAGAAGTATAAAGCGATGTGATCGCCATGATTAACCCCCAAATAATGCCAATGCTATTGAAAATACTTTTAAAACGCTACTCAAACTTTGCCTCCCCCCTTGCCATAACCCCCTATTTTCATTTATAACTACCCCACACTTTTTCTTTGTGAGGATGCAGGCTCCCTGGGATAAGTTTTTATTTATTTGTTTCCTGCTCATGCCTAAAGGAGAATTTATGGCAAAAATCGACATGGGGCGCTCGCGCTTCAAAATTCAGCGCCGACTTGGTGTTGAACTTCCTGGTCTTGGTAAGGCCGGAGCTCTAGAAAGAAAACCGTACGGCCCTGGTCAGCACGGTATGCAACGTAAGAAGCTTTCGGACTTTACTGTTCGACTTCTTGAGAAGCAAAAAGTGATGTTTAACTACGGTCTACGTGAGTCTCAACTCCGTAACTACGTTAAAAACTCTAAGAAAATTAAGACTGCTTCATGGGTTGATACTATGATCATCGCTCTTGAATCTCGTCTTGATAACGTAATTTTCCGTCTTAACTGGGCCCCTTCAACTCCGGGCGCTCGTCAGATGGTGACTCATAAGCACATCAAAGTTAACGGTAAAATTGTTAACGTTCCTGCTTATACAGTAAAACCTGGTGATGTTATCGAAATCACAGATAAAGGTGCAAAATCTGGAAATTACCTTCAAGCAAAAGTTCGTCCTCGTATTTCTTCAGTTCCAGCTTTCTTAACAAAAGAAGCTGTTGCTGAAAAAGAAAAGGCGAAAATGGTATCTAAGCCTCTAGCTGAAGATATCCCATTTGCTTTCGAAAAACGTCTCGTGATTGAGTACTACTGGAAAGTTAAATAATTCCAAGGCCCTCGCAAGAGGGCCTTTTTTTTTGCCGAATTTTTATGAGAAATGAGGTAATTTTTATAATGAGCGAAGACTTGATCTCGACCTATGTTAATGTCGTACTTAATCAGGAGATTTATGATGAAATTTCTTATATTTGCAGTTCTTCTAACTAGCTACTTTACAGCGAGTGTTGAGGCCAAAGAGATAGTCATTATTTCAGATCTAGATGAAACACTTAGGATTGCTAATATTGAGAAAAAAGTTAAAGCGGCCGGGAAACTCATTACTGGTGTAAAACCTTATGAAGGACTCAGGGCCATCTTTAATGAAATGAATCAAAAAAATCCAGATATTAAATTTTATTATTTGAGCAATTCTTATCCTTTTCTTTATTGTGGAAAGCAATGGACTGCTAAGCATGGTTTGCCCAAGGGAACTGTTTTCCAACGTAATTTAAAAGATAAATCTAAGACTTTTAAAACAAGGAAGTTAAGAGAAATAGCTCAAAAGCATCCAGATGCTAGTTTTATTCTTTTTGGTGATAACGTTGAACATGACCCAGACTTCTATCGAAATTTTCTAAAAGAAAATCAATCTCGCGATATTA
>Ga0315907_10008812_pt1 | contig 10308 bp, 10 predicted proteins | sample LakEriMetagenome_3_FD_203525 | JGI IMG/M metagenome (GOLD analysis project Ga0315907, IMG submission 203525) | Freshwater fungal communities from buoy surface, Lake Erie, Ohio, United States - Buoy 12 MA123 | ecosystem: Environmental > Aquatic > Freshwater > Lake > Lake biofilm | place: USA...
CGAATCAGCTGCTGCTAAAAAACGCATCATGCGCGAATGCGGCATCCACGTAGTAGATAGCCCAGCAGAAATCGGTGCAAAAATGAAAGAAGCGTTGGGATTTTAATTATTAATGATTAGTGATTAGTGATTAATGATTAATTATTAGTGATTAATGAATTTAAAAAGATAGAAAGGCGATGAGTGATCATCGCCTTTTTTTTATCATTCTATCATTTTATCCTTTTATCCCTTTATCAAATTCGTGTTATTCCTTTGTTGTACGGGGATGTAACCACTTCTTTCATGAAGTTGTAATCACTTCGGTTATTGACGAAATCGAGTTTGGATGTATCAACAATTACTACGCGTAAATGTGCGTGCTGTCGAATGAATTCGAGGTACTGATGCTGGATATTATCGAGGTACTCGGCGGTGATATTTTGCTCGTATTCACGACCTCTCTTTCGGATATTGGCGAGTAATTGATCTACACTTTGATATAAATAAATCAATAGATCAGGCTTAGGCACACTTGCTTCTACGATTTCATACATTTTCAAAAACAAATTGTACTCATCGATGGGCAAATTATTTTTTGCAAAAATCTGACACTTACTTATGAAATAATCACCGAGAACTTGTGGAGCAAAAAGATCTTTGACCATTAGTTCGCGCTTGAGTTGAGAAAAGCGTTCCGATAAAAAACTTAACTCAACAGGGAAAGCATATCGTTCGGGTTGTTCGTAGAATTTGGGTAAAAAAGGATTTTCTGCGAACTCTTCCAAAATGAGTTTAGCGCCAAGTTCTTCAGCCAAGCGCGTAGTGAGGCTCGTTTTGCCTGCGCCAATATTTCCTTCTATGACCGTATAACCGTATTGCATTATACTTTTTTCACCTCGCTTTTATCCTCGCAAGCGGCCAATAACTCGGCCACTGTTTTTCCCAATACCGGATGTTTCTTTTCACTTGCAATTTCTGCCAAAGGAACCAACACAAAGCGGCGTTCGGGCATACGCGGATGCGGAACTTGAAATTCGGGCGTATCGCTCACCTCATAGCCATAAAAAAGCACATCCACATCCATTTCACGGTTGAGATAAGTACCTTTTTTGCGTTCTCTACCGAAATATTCTTCTAGTTCGGCAATTTCTTGCAGAAGCGCTTTTGGGCTGAGTGAAGTAGAAATTTCTACCACTTGATTTAAAAAAGCAGGCGCATTTTCCATTCCCCATGCCTCTGATTCATAGACAGAGCTGGTCTTGATGATATCACCAAAATTAAAATCAATGAACATGCGGGCCTCTTCGAGATTTTCCTCGCGTTCACCCAAATTACCGCCGATGCATAGATAGACCGATTGTGTCATAAGCTGCGAAATTAAGAAACCCAACGAAAAGACCCCTTCATTTCTAACATTTACCGCTCATGTAATTGGCTGAACATTGAAAATAAGGCAGTAGTACTTTCGTATCGTTAGTAGATCATACGCATAAAAACAGCACAATGAATTTTTTAAAGAACGTTTTGGCCTCTATGCTGGGTACATTTTTAGCCCTTGTCATTGCCACACTCTTTTTTGTTATCCTCATAGTAGGCCTTGTAGCATCAGCAGGAGAAACCGAGCATGTTGCCATAAAGGATAACGCCATCCTTCATTTACAGCTTGACGATCAAATTGTGGATCGTGCGAGTGAAAGTGATTTTAACTTCAATGGTTCTTCCTTTGAAAGCACGCAAAGCATAGGACTCAACGACTTCATTGCCGATTTGAAGCATGCCGCTACCGATGAAAAAATCAAGGGCATTTTTCTTGAAGTGGGCAATATTGGCGGAGCACCAAGTTCGATGCTCGATGTACGCCAAGCCATGTCCGATTTCAAAAAATCAGGAAAATGGATCATTGCCTACAGTGAAAACTACAGTCAAGGCGGCTATTTTATTGCTAGTGCTGCCAATGAAGTTTACCTCTACCCTACTGGATCATTGGACTGGAGAGGGATTAATGCAGAGGTCATGTTTTACAAAAAACTCATTGACAAATTAGAAATTGAGGCGCAGATCATTCGTGGGCCGAACAACAAATTCAAAAGTGCAGTAGAACCATTTATGTACGATAAAATGTCAGAGCCCAATCGCGAGCAGATGAAGACATTCATCGATGACATTTGGAAAGTGATGCTTGAGCATATCGCTACGGACCGTGATATTTCTACGGCAGTGCTCAATTCGGCTGCAGACTCATTGTCTACGATCAACCCTAAAAACGCGGTAAGGATGAAGATGATTGACGGATTAAAATACCGTGATGAAATCATGGACATCATGAAGTCGCGTGTAGAATCATTGAACATGAGCGCAGATGGCACCGACAAAAAGGATGAGCTCAACCTGGTTTCCCTTAGTGATTATCACAGCACCTATACCGATATATCCTTGGCCAAAGAAAGTGTAGCTGTCGTTTATGCTGTAGGCGCTATAGAAAGCGGCGAAGGCGACGATCAGACCATTGGAAGTGACCGTATTGCTAAGGCCTTAAAAGAAGCGCGAGAAGACGAGACTGTAAAAGCGATTGTGTTGCGAGTGAATTCACCTGGAGGAAGCGCTTTAGCATCTGATGTTATTTGGAGAGAAACGGAGCTCATTAAAAAATCAGGAAAACCCTTGATTGTATCGATGGGAGACTATGCAGCAAGTGGAGGATATTATATCTCGTGCAGTGCTGACAAAATTTTTGCAAACCCCAATACTATTACGGGATCAATTGGCGTATTCGGCATTTTGCCAAACATGCAGCGTTTTCTAGACAATAAATTGGGTATCACCTTTGACCGATATGAAACCAATCCTCATGCGGATTATATCAGTATCAATAAACCACTCGAAGGCTATGAGATGACGGCCATGCAAAATTCGGTTACGCAGATCTATGATGATTTCACGCTGAAAGTAGCGACAGGTCGTAAAAAAACGCAGGCAGAAATAGACAGCATAGGTCAAGGTCGTGTTTGGAGCGGCGAAGATGCCCTGACCATTGGATTGGTAGATAAAATTGGTAATCTGCAAGATGCTATAGCCGCTGCTGCAGAGATGGCGAAGCTCACCGAGTATCAAGTAGATGAATTACCAAAGATGATCGACCCATTTGAAAAACTACTAACCGACCTAACCGGTCAAAAACAAGCCTCTGTGATGCAAGAATTGCTAGGAGAATCATATGTTGCTTACCGCGATGTGAAGAGCTTGGTTAACATGCGAGGTCCACAGGTCAGACTTCCCTTTATTTTGAAAATACAGTAAGACAAATATTTAGAGAGGAGCCGTCTCGGTATAATCGAGGCGGCTTTTTTTGTGCGAATAGACGCCCACGAGAATATCTTTTCCCGCTATTTTTACCCCATGAAAAAAACGATGGATGAGCTCGTACGCTTATCACCCAAGGAATTTCGTGATGCCGAAAAAACATCAATCATCGTACTACTCGATCAAGTGCGAAGTGGACTAAACGTGGGAAGTATTTTTCGCAGTGCTGACTCTTTTCGTATTGAAAAAATTTACCTCGGAGGATACACGCCTCTTCCTCCTCATCGTGAAATCTTGAAATCGGCCCTTGGCAGCACTGAAACAGTTGAATGGGAACATGCTGAAGATTTGGTGCCCGTGATTGAGCAACTTAAGGCCAACGGAGCTGCGGTTTATGCATTGGAGCAAGTGCACAATAGCATCCCATTGGCACAGTTTTCTCCTACAAAAGGTCAAACCATTGCCCTCATATTGGGAAATGAAGTCAGCGGTGTAGATGAGCGTGTAATAGCGGCTTGTACCGGCTGTATCGAAATTGAACAATACGGTTCGAAGCACTCACTGAACGTATCCGTATGCGCCGGAATTGCGCTTTATGACATCGCTTCGAAATTGCGCCAATAATTGGTATTAAGAAGCTCCTTGCCTATATTTGAGCGCCTTATGTTTCGAAACCTGCCTATATTGATTGCGCTATTTACCTCGACCTATGCTTGGTCGCAACCCAATGCGTTTTTCAAAGAAGACAACTCTACTAAGGCTCCCAATCACATCGAATTCGCTTTAGGGGTCACCAATTTTCTAGGAGATCTCGGAGGAAAAGATGGTATAGGCACCGACGACTTTCGCGACCTCGAATTTACGGAGTTCAATTTCGGAGCCATGATCGGCTATCGCCGCGCAATTCTAAAAAATCTTTATTTCCGCACAGATCTCGCGTACGGAAGGGTTAGCGGAAATGATAACCTCACCAAAGAAGTGTTCCGTCGTAATCGAAATCTTCACTTTCGTTCGGACATTTTCGAAATCGACTTTATGCCCGAAATATGGATTCGCATAGGAGGTAAGAAAGGACACCAATATAATCTAGACCGATCTGGCGGCCGCAGCGGTCCATGGAAAGTTCGCGCTTCGTATCTCACCGTTTTCGGTGGATTAGGCTATTTCCATTTTAACCCCAAAGCAGAATACATGGGAAATTGGGTAGAACTGAAACCCCTAAATACCGAGGGCCAAACTTATCCCGGCGGACCTGAAGCTTATCGTTTATGGGGATGGAACGTGCCCGTGGGCATCAACTACATGGTGAAGATGAATAAAAAATGGGGATTCGGCATCGAGCTCGCTTATAGATACACCTTTACCGATTATATCGACGACGTAAGTGGCGTGTATTATAATCCTGCAGATATCAAACTTTACGATCAGAATAATGGAGATATGGCAGCTTATCTCAGCAATCCTTCATTGGGATTAGTAGAAGAAGGCATTAGCAGTAATGTGACGGCTCCAGGTCAGCAGCGTGGCGACCCCACAGACAATGATGGCTACATGTTCGCCATGATTAAAATCGACTATTGGTTTGATGAAGAAAAGGACAGCCGACTCAAGTGGAGCCACAGCGGGAAAAGAAAAAAGCGCAATTAAGCGCTTAATGTAATTTTGTTCCGACGAGTGAAATAAACTCTTTCCGTGTCTTATCATTATTCAAAAACTCCCCACTAAATGCGCTAGAGGTAGTCACCGAATTTTGTTTACTCACCCCGCGCATCTGCATACACAAGTGCTGACATTCGAGCACTACCGCTACTCCAAGCGGGTTGAGCGTTTCCTGAATGCTATCGCGTATTTCAATGGTCAATCGCTCTTGCACTTGTAAGCGACGCGCAAATACATCGACCACACGTGGTATTTTAGAAAGTCCTACAATTTTTCCATTAGGAATATAGGCTACGTGCGCTTTACCAAAGAAGGGCAGCATGTGATGCTCACATAAACTGTAAACCTCGATGTCTTTCACCAACACCATTTCACTGTACGACTCATCGAACATAGCACTGCGCAACACTTCAGCCGCATCCTGCTCATAGCCTTGGGTTAAAAAAGAATAAGCCTTTGACACACGCTCTGGTGTTTTCAAGAGGCCTTGACGCTCGGGGTCTTCACCGATATGATGCAAGATGCTCTTCACTGCATGAGCTACTTGCACTTGCTCGGGAGTCAATTCTTTTTCTTCCATGGTGTATTATTTACCGCCGAAGTATTCAACGAAATTATTCTCTGTCTCATACAGCTTCACACTGTGCAAATCACAGCCTTCTGCTTTTATGGCCTCTTCTAATTGCTCCCATACCGCTATGGCGATGTTCTCAGTAGAAGTCATGATGCCTTTCATAAAATCGACATCCAAGTTTAGGTTGCGGTGATCGAGTTTCGAAATCACTCTTTCTTCAATCAAATCAGAGAGAAACTTGAGGTCGATGGTAAATCCAGTCTCGGGTTTAGGCTCGCCTTTTACCGTAACGAACAGTTCATAATTGTGCCCATGCCAGTTAGGATTGGCACATTTACCGAATGTTTTCAAATTGCGGTCATCGTTCCACTCAGGGTTCCACAACTTGTGTGCTGCGTTGAAACGTTCGCGACGGGTGATATAAACAACTTTTGACATAGCTTTTTAAAAAGGGGTGCAAAGATAGCGAAGGGCTCAATAATAGGCTTTATCGCGCATCAAGTAATTCGTTACATAATCGGTTACGCCTTCTTCTAAGGTGTGAAAAGGCTTGGAGTAACCAATACTGCGCATTTTGCTCATATCAGCCTCGGTGAAGTACTGGTACTTATCGCGAATGTCAGCAGGTGTATCTACAAACTCGATTTGTGCTGCTTTGTTCATTGCTGAAAAGGTAGCATTCACCAAATCGAGAAAAGTACGGGCTTTTCCACTGCCCAAATTGTAGATACCAGAATTTTTTCTGTGATGCATCAAGAACATACAAATCTCGGCTACATCTTTTACGTACACGAAGTCGCGCATTTGACCACCATCCGCATACTGCGGATTGTGGGAGCGAAAAAGCTTCATACCACCAGTGGCAGTGATTTGATTGAAGGCATGCATCACCACCGAAGCCATGCGGCCTTTGTGGTATTCATTCGGACCATATACGTTGAAAAATTTCAATCCCGCCCAGAAAAATGGTGCAGCCTCTTGTTGCAGTGCCCACTTATCAAACTCATTCTTAGAATCGCCATAAGGATTCAATGGCACTAGAGACGGAATGATGGAATGATCATCTTTGTATCCAAACTCGCCATTACCATAGGTAGCGGCAGATGAGGCATAAACGAGTGGAATAGCAAATTCTGCACAGATGCGCCATACCTCTTGTGAATACTCCACATTGAGCTCATCGAAGATCGCTTTATTGAATTCAGTGGTATCAGTGCGTGCGCCAAGGTGAAATACAAAATCTACCTGCGACTCATTGGCACGAAGCCACTGGGTGAACTCTTTCCGATCGATGAGGGCTTTATATACTTTTCCTTCAAAATTGGGACGTTTGGCCGCATGCGAGAAATCATCGACCAAGATGAGGTCGTTGAAACGCTCTTCATTCAAACGTGCCACAAGGGCTGAAGCGATAAAACCGGCAGCTCCGGTAACTACGATCATGTGCTCTAATTTTGGGGTAAAGTTACGACATAGCCGCCTTTTTATTCCTTCGGCATCGCTCGCTGCAATAAAGTACTTCGTCCCACACCTTTTCCCATTTTTTACGCCAGGTAAAAGGACGTTGACATACTGGACACATTTTAGATGGTAAATGCTCTTTTTTCATCCCCCAATTATTGCATGGATGAACAAGTGAGGGAAGAAAAAGTTCAGCTCACTAGCGGTTCATGCATTCTTCCAATGCGCCTTCTTTCAAAGCATATGCAGAATGATACAAGCGGCGAAACTTGTTATGTTCCAATACAAACTTGATGAGGTAACTAGCCAAGGGCATGTACTCCGCACGAATAGCAGGAATAGCAGGGTGTTTCAACCGCTCCTCATAGGTACTCCCCATTAAGTAAGCATGTATAGCTGGAAAGGCGCTGATGTTGATTTCATTGAGCAATCCTGGTCGCCATGCAGGATCTATATCTTTTGCCGCTTTGCGAAAAAGATCCAATAAGGTATCGAAGGACCCCGAAGAACCAACCAAATCTTGGCAAGGCAGTTCCTTCAACATGTTCTTCAGCGGCATCAACTGTTTATCTAACACATTGCGCAAACGATGCACATCTTCATGCGTCATTCGGTCATTCGGTTTCAGTTGATCGTGCAAACGACTAACACCGAGCAGAAAACTCTGTTTCCAAAGAATGCCTGTATTATTAGCTATGATAAACTCCGTAGAACCACCACCGATATCCATGATCAAAGTAGGATCGGCAGTGAACTCATAAGTCTGTTTGATGCCTTTATAAATCAACTCCGCTTCACGATCGCCATCGATCAATTCAATGTCGATACCAATGTTCTTTCTAGCCACTTCAATAAACTCGCGTCCATTGCTCGCTTCGCGCACCGCGGATGTGGCAAAGGCAAACACTTTTTCTACTTGAAAATTATCAATGTTCGTTTTGTGGCTCAACAAAGCATCCAATCCGCGCACAAAGCGGGAAGGCAATATTTCTTTGTTTTCAAAGCCTCCAGCGCCCAATTTTACTGGAAGTTTGTTGGAAAACAAGGTTTCTACACCTTGGTCTGTTTTTTCTGCGATCAGCAGGTTAAACGTATTGGTACCACAGTCAACGATTGCAACTTTCATCTTTCTTCACCTTTCAAATTGAACAACTACACCGAGGTCTTTTATTTATACCTCATCCATTTCCACAACTCTTTGTAGGTTGCTTTTTTTCCATACATTAAAATTCCCACGCGGTAGATCCTTCCTGCTAACCAAATGAAGCTTACAAAGGTGATAACCAAAACAAGCATGGATACCACGATCAACCAAGGTTGAGCGCCGATTATAGATTTAACCATCATGGTAATCGGGGATGTAAAAGGGAATATGGAGAAAAACGTTCCTGCAGAACTTTCTGGATTGCTGATCATCATGGCGGATACGATGTATCCAAAAACCAAGGGCAACGATACGGGCATCATAAATTGCTGGGTATCGGTTTCGCTATCTACCGCTGCGCCAATGGCAGCGAAAAGCGATCCGTAAAGGAGATATCCACCGATGAAGTAGAAAATGAACAAACCAATCATCATGGGCCAATTGATTTCAAAAAACCAATTGATCGCTTCGTTATTCATCAACTCTTGCATCATGGCGGCTTCATTGGCCCCTGTTTGAATCACCTGAGCATTTTCAACTACTGCTGCCCCACCGGCTATGCTCGACTGAAAAACAGTTAAGCCAACAATAGAAACCACTGACGAAAGCATTACCCACATCAGAAACTGTGTAAGCCCCACTAAGCCGATACCGATCACTTTACCCATCATCAACTCAAATGGTTTTACACTCGAGATGATGACTTCTACAATACGGTTTGTCTTTTCTTCAATTACACCGCGCATCACTTGCACACCATAAAGAAAGATGAACATGTAGATTAAAATCGCAAAAGCAAATCCGATGACCGCTTTCTCTTGAGTGCGGTCTTCTTCGTTGAGTTTGTTGATGTTTTTCTCAGCAAAACTCACATTGATTTTCGCTCGTTTGTATTTTTCATAATCAAGCTTTAAGCTATCGACCACACGGAAGCGTTCCAATGATTCTTGCAAATCATTTTTGATTTGCGATTGAATCATTTCGCCTGGGTATTTTTTAAAATAAAAAACACACTTACCATCGTTCAAGGTTTGATCATCTACTTGAATCATGATGTTGTATAATCCTTCTTTAAAGGCCTCTGGGCTTTGTGCTTCTTTGGTAAACGCATATCGCACGCGGTCGGTATCCTTGAATTTTTCTAAAAAACGAGGAACCAATAATTTGTTTGTGCTATCGGCGTATTGAGTTATTACTCCATATTCATCTACCACCAAAACATCATACTCCGTGCTATCGTTCATGGTAACGAAGATGGCACCGAACATAAGCGCAGCGAACAACACAGGACCGAGGAAGGTCATCACGATGAACGACTTTTTCTTCACCCGCGTGAGGTATTCGCGTTTAATGATTAATCCTATCTTACCCATTGTTGTTGTTGTTAAAAGAATTCACGGCTTGAATAAAAATAGCATCCATATCAGGGATCAACTCACGCACCGATTCGATTTGAAGGTCTTTGAGTAACACACCCAAAAGATCGTTTAAGGTATGATCGCGCAACAAACGAATGTGAGCGACCATATGATCGTCCACCTTTTCATTTTTGATTAATTCAAAATTGGACCACAAGCTGATGGCCAAATCCATGGCTGTTCCAGTGTACACCACTTCATAAATTTTGGTACGAAAGCGGTTTTTTACCTCTTTCACTCCACCAGAAAGGATGAGGTGTGAACGATTGATGAGAGCAATATTATCACACAACGTTTCTACGCTTCCCATATCGTGAGTAGAGAGAATGATGGTAGCGCCATTATCTTTTAACCGCAACATTTCCGTGCGAATCAGCTCGGCATTGATGGGGTCGAATCCCGAGAATGGTTCGTCGAGAATCAGGAGCTTTGGTTCGTGCAATACCGTGGTGATGAACTGGACCTTTTGAGCCATCCCTTTGGAAAGCTCTTCAATTTTTTTATCCCACCAATGTTCGATTTCAAATCTTTTGAACCAATCCTTGAGCACCGCTTTGGCATTATGGGAAGAAAGGCCTTTAAGTTGAGCGAGGTACATACACTGCTCACCCACCTTCATTTTCTTGTAAAGTCCACGTTCCTCCGGAAGGTAACCTATCTGTTCGATGTGTTCTCGTTTAAGCGGTTCACCATTGAAAAAAACTTCGCCTTTATCAGGTCCTGTAATTTGATTGATGATGCGGATCAAGCTGGTTTTACCAGCGCCGTTG
>Ga0315907_10008813_pt1 | contig 10308 bp, 7 predicted proteins | sample LakEriMetagenome_3_FD_203525 | JGI IMG/M metagenome (GOLD analysis project Ga0315907, IMG submission 203525) | Freshwater fungal communities from buoy surface, Lake Erie, Ohio, United States - Buoy 12 MA123 | ecosystem: Environmental > Aquatic > Freshwater > Lake > Lake biofilm | place: USA...
TCAAGGGTCTTGATATCAGATACCTTTTTCCATCGGCGGAAAACACCTTGGTATAGTTATCATCCGCCTGTAGCCGGATGATGTTTGAGAGCTCCTCGACCTTAAATCCACCGGCATGTGATAAGGTAATACTGGTGGCTTTGTCATTTACCTGGGATGGTTGTGTGGTACGTGATTCCCTGATCCTGTTGAATATTTCAGGTAGCTGGTCTCCGGAAACCGGTTTGATGATGAAGTCGATGGCACCGGCTTTCAATGCCTTTAACTTTAATTCGGCAGAGGATGCCATACCAACTAATGAGAATTCCCTTTCGGGGAAGCATTCGATCAGGTCGAAAGCATCGTTGCCTGGCAATGAAAAGTCAAGGAACACAACCTCTGGTTTCATTTCCTTAATAAGGCCATGCGCTTCTGTAGCAGTCCTTGCCACTGCTGAAATTTGTAGTTCCGGGCACTTAAGTGCAACAAGTCTTCTCAGGTCCTCCAGACGGGAGTATTGATTTTCGATAATCACTGTTGAATACTTTGGTTTCATATGGCAGGTTTTGGTATGTGAATAATATCACGGGCAAACCTTTGAAGAGCCAACGGAAAGAAAGCATACGTCAAACCGAAGTGATTCGGTGACGCATTTACAGTGATCTGAACAGGGGGGGTATTCCTTTGTCATCCAACGGACGACGGCTGGGGGGTAGCCATCAGGAACGCAACAAAATTACATTGGTCTGACATCCTGAAAAAGGCAAAAAGAAATAGATTTCCTCAACGGATTGTTAGTAACTTTGAAATCGTAAAAATCAAGTCATGAAGCACCTTAAGCAACTCTTATTGTTATGGATAGCACTGGGCCTGTCTGTTTCCAGTCAAGCAATATCCGGCACCGATACCCTTACCCGGCCTTATTCTGCACCACAGGTCAAGCGCATCACAACGGACATCGTAACACTTTCTGCTGATGAGATGGAAGGCAGGGAGCCCGGAACCAAGGGCGAACAGCTTGCATACGAATACATCATCAATCAACTGTACAATGCGGGTGTGGCTCCAGCAGGCAAAGATGGCTTCCTGCAGCCGTTTACTTTCAATGCAGGTTCATATGCAGGAGAAAACAACAAGTTGCGTATAGGCAAAACCGAATTTGGGCTTAAAAAGGATTTTTATCCTTTGGCCTATTCGGCTAACAACTCGTTTCAAGGCAAAACCGTTTCCATCAAACATGGAATAGCTGCGCCCGGTCGCGACGACTATAACAATGTGAATGTGAAAGGTCGTGTGGTGGTGATGGAGTCCGGATACCCGGCCGATATCAATCCACACTCCAAGCTTGCCGCTTACGCAGACTTGAGAACCCGTATCGATAGCGCTGCTGCACGCGGTGCCGTGGGGGTTATCTTCATCAATAGCGACACAACTGCCGAGAATCCCTCATCCAACTACTCCAATCGTATCACCCCAACGGCACTTCCTGTTGTTTTTGTGTTAGGTGAAAAATCGGCTCAGCTTCTTGCCGGTAAACCTTTGGATGTTCAGGGAAGAACTGAAATCATCAAGAACGAAAAAACCGCACACAATGTCATTGGCATCATCGATAACCAGGCCCAATATACCGTTGTGATCGGGGCGCATTACGACCACCTTGGTTATGGTAACGAAGCATCCTTGTACAGGGGAAAGGAAAAGGCCATCCACAATGGTGCCGATGATAATGCCAGCGGCACCGCAGGTTTGCTGGAGCTCGCCAGGATTTTGAAGTCATCATCCTTGAAGAACAACAATTATGTGTTGGTGGCTTTCTCTGCCGAGGAGCTCGGGCTTTTGGGATCCGCGCACATGGTCAAACATCTTCCTATACCCGTAGGAAACATCAATTGCATGTTGAACATGGATATGATTGGGCGGCTCAAGAAGGAAGATCCATTGCTTTTTGTACATGGTGTTGGAACCTCACCGGTATGGAAGGCGGCTGTTGAAAGCATCAAGCCGGATGGCATGCGCGTTAAAACCTCCGAATCCGGAATGGGTCCTTCTGATCACGCATCATTCTACCTACGCGACATCCCTGTGCTGCACTTCTTCTCAGGCACCCACGATGATTACCACAAGCCATCTGACGATGCGGATAAGATCAACTATGAAGGACAAGCGGATATCCTCGAATATATCATGGAGGTCCTGGTTGCGGTTGACCGCAATGAAGGCAAATTGGCTTTCACCAAGACCAACGACAATAACAATGAAGACACTCCACGATTCAAGGTCACACTCGGGGTGGTACCTGATTACGGTTTTGATGGCAAAGGGATGCGTATCGATGGTGTAAGCGATGGCAAGCCCGCCAAACAAGCCGGAATGCTAGCGGGTGATGTGGTAATCAAAATCGGCGAGCATGATGTAACCGATATGATGGGGTACATGAAAGCATTGAGCCGTTTCACAAAAGGTGAAAAGACCACTGTAACCTTCCTTCGCAATGGCGAAACCAAATCTGCTGAAATCACTTTCTGAAAGGCATGACTTCAGGTAAGAACATCGCTGTCATAGGAGGAGGAAGTTGGGCCACGGCCATCGTCAAGATTCTATCCAACAATTGTGATTCCATCAATTGGTGGATGCGAAATGCCGATACGGTTCGGTTTGTAAAGGAAAATCGCCACAACCAGTCCTACCTGACCGATGTTGAAATCGATTTGAACAAGGTCAACCCCAGCAACGATCTCACGCAATGCATTCAATCGGCTGAGGTGGTGATTTTGGCTGTGCCATCCGCATTTTTGGAGGAGACCTTGTCGGGTGTTTCGTCTGAATTATTTTCAGGGAAAGTGGTGTTCTCGGCCATTAAAGGCATCGTGCCCGGAAAACTCCTGATTGTAGGGGAGTATTTACATAGCAACTTCAACGTTCCTTATGAGAACATCGGTGTGATCACCGGTCCTTGTCATGCCGAGGAGGTGGCCCTTGAAAAGCTTTCCTACCTCACCATTGCATGTAGGGAAACGAGCCATGCCGCCTTATTGGCGGGATTGATGAATTGCCGCTATCTGCGCACTACGGTATCCGATGACATCTACGGAACGGAGTATGCTGCGGTTATCAAGAATATTGTAGCCATTGCAAGCGGTATCTGCCATGGATTGGGATATGGTGATAATTTTCAAGCTGTATTGGTATCAAATGCCATCCAGGAAATAAAAAGATTTGTTGACACGGTTTCGCCGATTGGTCGCGACATTAAGGATTCTGCCTACCTGGGCGATTTGCTTGTTACTGCTTATTCCCAATTCAGCAGAAACCGCACTTTTGGGAATATGGTTGGCAAGGGATACTCGGTTAAGTCGGCCCAAATGGAAATGAACATGATCGCTGAGGGTTATTACGCTGTGAAATGCATTTTTGAATTGAACCGGAAATACCAGGTGGACCTACCTATATGCACCTCGGTTTACGACATCCTATACGGCCAGCAGTCGCCCCGAAATACGATGCAGCATTTAAGCATGAAGCTTAAATAGGGCGTTAACCACACAATGACTGAAGGGGTATTTATGTGACTCATGCTCCATGTAGCACCCCTCTTCTTTATTTTTGTAATTTTAGATAATTATCTGCCTTGTCAAATAATCCGTTCGGAGAAGGTGAAAAGTAAATGTTTTAACGTGATTTTTAGTCTTTGTTCATGAAGTGCGATTCCTAGATCAACAACGGCTTCATTTATTTTTCTAAATAGTCACCCCTTCTCAAGGTAATTCTTCCGCATGAAAATTTTGTTCAGGGAGTAATTAGTGGTGTGTTTTTTAATTAAATCAATACAATAGTGGAATGTACTCGATAATATTCGCAGGGGTATCATAAAACTAATCGAATGAAAGCCACCCAATTTTAGATTCAATAGATTGTCAATAAATGGTAGCTATCCATTTATAAGATTAATGTTTTTCGGTGGCAGTTTTTAGCAGTTTAATTGTCATGTTATGCGCCTTTAGGAAATATATTCCATTGGGCTGATCTGCTAGGTTAACAAATGTTGAATTGCTATTCAAAACACCATCATATACAACTTGGTTCATAGAGTTTACTATGTAGAATGTGACACCATTCATTTTGATTGGGCTTTTTATTTCAACAAAGCTTTGAAATGGGTTTGGTGAAATCTGAAAAGCAGTTGATGCAGTCTCAGGTGTGCTCGTATTGTTGATTACTGTTAGCAAAGCGACGTTGGAAGTGTCATAGCATGTTCCATTTGATAAAACACACCTAAACATCGATCCATTGTTTGTCAAATTAATATTGTTTACAATTAATGAGTCGGTGTCAGCTCCCAAATATTGACCTCCGTTAAGGATGTTTTGAAATACACCACCTGATTTAATCTGCCATTGGTAAACGGAGCCTTGAATTCCTTTTATCTCAAAGGATTGGCTCGTATTTACAGTTGCCGATTTATCAATAGGCTGTTTTTTTATTAACTTGAAGATTAATTTACTTATAAACGCGTCATAAGGGCCACTTGAAGTCATGGTAAAGCCACTAGGAAAAGTAAGGGAGCTTGGGTCAAAGCCTGCAAGTCCACTAAAATTGCCAATAGTATAAACGTTACCAACAATATCTTGGTTGATGCTAAAACCGGTATCATTACTCTTCCCACCTAGCCGTTTCGCAAATTTATACGAACCATTAGTATCCAACTTAACTATAAAAACATCTGAATATGCGCCAGTAGTCAATGCCGGAGAGGTCAAATTCACTATTCCTGGTCCTGGGTCAAAATCTGCAGTGGCATGAAATCTGCCTGTAATAAATAGTTCGTCATTTAAACCCAATGAGATATAATGACCTACATCCAGGAAGTTTCCACCGACTCTTCCAGCCCATAACAAGTTACCTGATGAATCATACTTGCAAATGAAAACATCAGAATACCCCGTCGTTCCAGATGGTGGAGTAAGTACGTTCACACCAGGGCCAGGGTCAAAGTCCGTTGGTCCGCTGAAGAATCCAGTAGTGTAAATGTTTCCTTGTCTATCAATATCTAAGCTATTGCCTCCATCACTGGAACCGCTTCCGATTTTTTTAGCCCATATCAAATTTCCACTTTGGGAAAACTTAGCAATGAAGCAATCAAATACTCCGGATGAAGTTAAGATAAGTGTTCCCGGGGAGGGGTCAAAATCTAAATTATCTTGAAAATATCCAGTTACAATAATATTTCCCAAGGTATCAGTTTTAAGTGATTTAGAATAATCATCCAAAACGCCTCCAAATTTCATTGCCCAAACAAAGGTGCCGGCATCATCAGACTTCAAAATGAAATTATCTAAACCTCCGTTACTCGTCGCATTTGAAATTCCTGGTCCGTAATCAAAATCCACACTTTGACTGAAAGTTCCAGTAACTGAAACATTACCATTTGGATCAAGACATAAGCCCTCTGACTCGTCATTGCCAATACCCCCAAATCCGTGTGCCCATAAAAGGCTTCCAGCGGAATCCATTTTCATAAGGAAAGCATCCTTTAAACCATTAGAACTGATCAACAAGCTGCCATTGGAAGGATCAAAGTCGGCGCTTCCTTGGAAATAACCTACAATGTAAATGTTCCCTAGCTCGTCTATTACAATTTGATTGGATTCGTCGTCCCCAGAACCTCCAATTCTTTTTGCCCAGACATAGTTCCTGTTTTCGTCAAACTTTGCGATGAAAATGTCTCTGCCACCACTTGAGTTTAATTGATTTGTATTTGTTGATGGGTCAAAATCTGCGATACCACTGAAAAATCCAGTGACAAAAATATTGCCAGCCGAATCAGATACTATTGAATGTCCGTAATCATCTCCAGTTCCACCAAGCTGAATAGCCCAAAAAGATTGGCCATTTGAATCAATTGCTGTGTTGAAAAACAATATCAAATAAATAAAAAGCATGATTATGCTTTTTCTAGTTTTTAACTGGTCTAATAACATTTCCATTGGAATTTACATTTTCCGCTAATTTCAAATATTTTCTGCCATTTCTTAAGGATTTGATGGGTATTTATTAACTTGTTGAATTGAATACCTAATATTTAAGTTTATATTCCTAGCCGACTATTGTTTTTTCTATATAGTTTTGAGAAAATATTAGTCAATGATGTCAACCAACTCATTCGGAATCGCTGAAACTTTAAATCGTTTAGGAATAAAGGAATTGAATCATGGGGCCTGCACAGGCGTCAACTGGTTCGATACCAAGGGAGAGGTGATTGAATCCTACTCACCCGCCGATGGCAAGCTGATAGGCAAAATTGCCCAGGCAACAGCTGATGATTACGAAGCCATTATAGCCAAGTCACAGGAGGCGTTTTTGCAATGGCGTAAGGTCCCCGCCCCCAAGCGAGGTGAAGTGGTTCGTCAGATTGGAAATGCTTTGCGTGAAAACAAGGAAGACCTCGGTCGTTTGGTGTCATACGAGATGGGTAAGATCTATCAGGAAGGCTTGGGTGAGGTGCAGGAGATGATTGACATCTGTGACTTTGCAGTTGGATTGTCGAGGCAGCTTCATGGGTTCACCATGCATAGCGAACGTCCCGACCATCGCATGTACGAGCAATATCATCCGCTTGGAATCGTAGGGGTTATCAGTGCATTCAACTTCCCGGTGGCTGTATGGTCCTGGAACGCGATGTTGGCCATGGTATGTGGCGATACGGTTGTTTGGAAGCCATCCTCCAAGGTGATGCTATGTGCCATTGCCGTACATAACATCATCGCAGATGTGCTCAAGGCAAACGATGTTCCTGAAGGCACCTTGTGTTTGGCTGCAGGTAATTCGAAAAATGTAGGCGACAATTTCCTTGCTGACAAGCGTGTGCCTCTGATTTCCGCGACCGGATCCACGGCCGTGGGGAAACGTGTTGGTCGCATCGTGGGTGAGCGCCTTGGCCGTTCCTTGTTGGAGCTTGGTGGTAACAATGCCATCATCATCACACCGGAGGCAGACATGGAAATGGCTTTGCGTGCCGTTTTATTCGGAGCGGTTGGCACTTGCGGTCAACGCTGCACCAGCACGCGCCGTCTCATCATCCACGAAAGTGTTTACGACAATTTCCGCGACAAGCTGGTGTCTGCGTATAAGCATGTGAAAATCGGCAATCCCTTAGATCCCGCCACTTTGGTAGGTCCGTTGATTGACACCAAAGCAGTGGCCGACTTCAATAATGCCATTGAACAGGTGAAGCAGGAGGGTGGAAATATCCTTTACGGTGGCGGTTCCCTTTCGGGATCGGGTTATGAGTCGGGATGTTATGTGACACCATGCATTGCCGAGGTCCAGAACCATTTTAAGATCGTGCAGCATGAGACATTCGCTCCGTTGTTGTATCTCATCAAATACAAGACCATTGAAGAGGCCATCGATTTACAGAATGACGTACCACAGGGATTGTCATCATCCATCTTCTCCAACAATATGCGCGAAACGGAATTGTTCCTGTCTCATCGTGGTTCCGATTGCGGAATCGCAAATGTTAACATCGGAACATCGGGAGCAGAGATAGGCGGGGCCTTTGGTGGCGAAAAAGAAACCGGCGGCGGCCGCGAATCCGGATCCGACTCCTGGAAAATATACATGCGCCGCCAAACCAACACCATCAACTACAGCACCCAGCTTCCTTTGGCGCAGGGGATCAAGTTTGATGTAGGATGATTTTTCAAGTGAACGTGGATTAATCATGTCATGCGCAATGGCGCATTTTGATTATTAGGGAACGCTGATCTAATTAGATTTAACGGATTTATACGGATTTCATTTATCCGCATTTTTGTGTCGTTATTTTTAAATGATTTTTCATTTCTATTTTATGAGCCTACTTTTTGAGAAGCTGACATCACAAGTAATCAAGTCTTATTTCGATGTTTTTAATACGTTGGGTTATGGTTTTTTGGAAAGAGTTTATGAAAATGCTTTATGCCTTGAATTGGATTCAAAAGGGATAAGATATCATAGACAAAAAGCCATTGATGTTTTTTATAGAGGCGACAAGGTAGGTTATTATGTTGCAGACATAATTGTTGAAAATGAGCTAATTATTGAGGTTAAAGCTGCTGACTCCCTCCGCGAAGAGCACGAATGTCAGTTAATTAATTACCTTAGGGCGACAAACATAGAATGTGGATTATTAATGAACTTCGGCAAAAAACCAGAATTTCGCAGAAAGGTTTTTACTAACGAATATAAAAGCAGCTTCAGACCATAAAGGGTATTTAATAACTTTTAATCAGTCCCAAATTTAATCCGCTATAATCCGAATAATCCGCCATATCAGCGTTCCCCTATATGTTTAGCATAGATATTCACACTCACATACTCCCCCAGCACATTCCCGATTTCGGATCGAAGTTTGGATATGGAGGATTCATACAATTGGATCATCACAAACCCTGTTGCGCCAGGATGATGATCGGTGACAGGTTTTTTCGTGAAATCCAATCTAACTGTTGGGATGCTGGCACACGTATGCAGGAGTGCGATCATCATGGTGTTCACGTGCAGGTATTGTCCACCGTCCCCGTCATGTTCAGTTACTGGGCCAAGCCAAAGGATTGCCTGGAGGTGGCGCAGTTTTTGAATGATCATATTGCTGATATCGTACGCGAACACCCCAAACGATTTGTTGGCTTAGGCACCGTTCCATTACAGGATCCGCAATTGGCGATACTGGAGTTGGAACGCTGTATGCAAATCGGATTGCGCGGCGTTCAAATCGGCAGCCATGTGAATGAATGGAACTTGAATGCACAAGAGCTGTTTCCGTTTTACCAAGCGGCCGAAAAACTTGGGGCTGCCATTTTTGTTCATCCATGGGAGATGATGGGACAAGAAAAGATGCAGCGCTATTGGTTGCCATGGCTGGTAGGCATGCCTGCGGAAACATCGAGGGCTATTTGTTCGATGATTTTTGGTGGAGTTTTTGAGAAATTCCCAAAATTGCGGGTGGCATTCGCTCATGGTGGCGGCTCGTTCCCTTCCACCATTGGTCGCATCGAACACGGATTCAATTGCAGACCCGACCTGGTAGCCATCGATAATCCGGTAAATCCCCGGAATTATGTGGGCAAGTTCTATTTTGACTCCCTGGTGCATGATGCGGATATGCTGCGTTACCTGGTGAACTTTGCAGGAGCGGATAAGGTGGCGTTGGGGTCTGATTATCCATTTCCATTAGGAGAGGATGTGCCCGGCACCTTGATTAAATCCATGGAATACGATACCACAACCAAGGAACGTTTATTGAGTGGAACGGCGTTGGAGTGGCTCGGAATGATGCGAGGTGATTTCATATGAGTAGTGTCATTGAATTAATTGTTATTTAAAATGTAGCAGTTGGTATTCGTGGTTGGAGGCAAATTGTTTTTCAATGGTTAGAATGAATTGTTTTATTGTTTTGATTTTGGCATTTTCGTGCTCCCTCGCGTCTATCGCATATGCCCAAAATAATTTTGTTGTCGTAGAGCTTTTTACTTCCCAAGGCGATATCAATTGTCCACCCGCCGACAGGATATTAACGGAGCTCAACGAAGAAGCGATTAAATCCGGGAAAAACATCATGTGCATTTCTCAGCATGTTGATTTCTGGAACCGCTTCGGATGGAAGGATCCTTTCAGCTCCCTTAAGTACACCCGTCGCTTGACCAACTACTCATCTGTAAAGGGCGAGGAGGAAACCTACACCCCATACTTTGTCGTTAATGGTGTTCCCACCACATCCAGGAATGTGAAGGCGGAAGTATCGAAACAGATTGCGGCCGCGCGTGAACAAGCCATCAATGTAAACATGCAGCTGTTTGATGACACTTTGGATATAGGATACTCCTTGGTTGGAATGGAAAAGTTGAAAATGCCCACAAGCGCATTTTATCTCAATATCGTAATAGTGGAGAAGCCGGTTGAAACCAATGTTTTGGCAGGCGACAACAAAGGCAAGTTGCTTCGTAACGATGGTGTAGCACTTATCTTTCAGACCGAAAATCTGAAATCCAACAAGGGAGTCGTCCGAATCCCGATTCGTAAAATCAAAAAGACCCCAGGCCGCAAAATCATCTTTTTTGTGCAAGACAAACAATCTAAGAAAGTGGTGGCAGCGACGTGGAAGGAGTTTGAGTGACAAGTCCCGCTCTGAGCCCGCTTGCCCTGATTTCTCTGTGTTTATCGAAGGGTCGAAGGGTGGGTGGTAAGTAGTTGGTGGTAAGTAGTTGGTTGTGCAACATACCATGGTAAACAGGCTCAAGGCCAATCATACCTCGAAGAAGTGCTTCGCACACTTCAGGGTTGAATCGT
>Ga0315907_10008815_pt1 | contig 10306 bp, 7 predicted proteins | sample LakEriMetagenome_3_FD_203525 | JGI IMG/M metagenome (GOLD analysis project Ga0315907, IMG submission 203525) | Freshwater fungal communities from buoy surface, Lake Erie, Ohio, United States - Buoy 12 MA123 | ecosystem: Environmental > Aquatic > Freshwater > Lake > Lake biofilm | place: USA...
TTGTGCGCTCCAAGAATCTCCATAATATCCTGCTTTATTAACACCACCACGAGATTCATAATATTGTTGTGGTGTCATATTATTAGAAGCAGCATTAGCTGCTATTACTTCTTTAGTGGTTGCATCTAAATTTTTATAAGAAACTGCAGTAAATCCTGGATCTACGTTTGGTTGAGTAACAGCAGTAGGTGTTGGAGTAACATTCATTTTAGATAAAGGATTATAAGATTCTGATGCTTTATCTGCCTCTAATGCTCCTCGAAGATTACCAACAGTTCTTGCCCAGTTTGCTGCGTCTAATGCACTCATGCTAGAAACCCATGATCTCTAAGAATTATTTGACCAATACCTGTTTTTTCTTGTTTAGCCTGTTCTGTAAAATCAAAGTCTGGATGGCGTCTAGCCAATTTCTTTGTACTGTAAAGATTCATAGGTTTGATATTTCCTTTATCGTCTGTATAGTTAAGAGCTTGTTGGACAATATCGTTGTTAAGATCTAATGACTTAACATCCATTTCTAAAGTATTAGCAATAGTATTTAAATGTGAATCTGCAGCTTGGCGTAATGTTTCACCACGCATTATTCGATCTCCCAATCCAGGAAATAACGATATAGCACGTTGCTCTAATTCATTATCAACATCTTCTGGATTTAAGGTTCCAGCAACTAATCCTCTGATTGTTGACTCGAACCATTTTTTAAATCCTTCATTTGAACTGGTTGCTGGATAACCATATTCATATGCTCTTTCATACAAAGCTTGAGCCATAGTCTCAAGCTGTCCATCAAGATCGTAAAGAATTTTACCATTACTTTCAAAAGTATTTGTTTTATCAAACTTAATAGAATCAGCCATCAATTTATTTAAATAAGCTTGATCGTATCTAACAACTTTGCCATCTTGAATAACAGCTTGTTGCATCATTTGTTCTGCATATTTAATTGCATCTGTAGCAGAAATGGATAAACCGTTTTGCGCCCATTTTTTTACAATCTCACTTGCGTTTAATTGTAAGTCGGCAGCAAATTGACCAGGATTAGTTTGTTTAAAGAATGCATATTTGCGTTGAGTATCTGTTTGGTTCTTATACCAACTAGTGTTTTGGATAATCTGGGTTTGTAGTTCTGGATCTGTAATCATAGTTCCACTACCATCAAGCCCAAGTATTTTATTCAATGCATCTTGAAGAGACTTATCTGAATTAATAACAGCAGCAGCCACACCAAATTTAGCAGCAAGTTGTTCTGGTGAAAACTTATCCATTTGGCTTGCGCCAGTAGATGAGATACCTGTATTAACAACCGAAGTACTACCAGGTGAATAACTGGTAGTAGTACCACTTACAACACCAGTGCTTGTACTGGTAGCTGTACCACCAGTAGCAGGTGGTGTTTTTGTTTTGCCTGGAATTTGAATTGTTGCACCAGCCCTAATTACATTAGGATTGGTAATAGATGGATTAGCATCCATAATCTTTTTAACTGTGGTGTTATTAGCTTTTGCTATACCGCTAAGGGTGTCACCTTTTTTAATTTTGTACGACACTAGCTCACCACATTTCCAATAGTGTTTCTGTCAGTTAACAGACTGCTAACTATCTTTAATACATTCTTAGCAGCAAATGATTCTGCAAAGTCTGGTTGGCTGCGAGCAAAGTTACGAGCAAACATGGTTGGATCAAATCCAGTTGTTTGAGTTCCTTTGGTGGTTGTTTGACCTAATTCAAAACCCTTACCGCCAGGAGCAGTAGTTGTAGTTCCTTCAAATATACCTGGTTCTTTTTTAGCAGCAACATTCATTGCAGTTGTTCCTGCTGCTATTTCAGCAGCAGATGCAGTACGACCAAGTTCTTGTTCCATTGTATCTGAAACTATTTGTGCTGCACTAGATGGGCTATATTGAGTTACACGCTCATCACGTTGCTTTTGAGTTCCATACTTTTTGGTAGCACCTTGATAATCTGATGGATCTAAAACATCTAAGTAATCTTCTGGGTTAGAACTTACCGCACCAACTGTTTGTGTCCAGTCAACTGCATCTCCCCATACTTTTTGGGCTGCAGATTTAGGCACACCTCTTGCTGCAAGTTCAGCAATAAATTGATCATAACGTGCCTTGTTATTATTTTTTAAGAATTTAAACCAAGCTTTAGCTTCATCTGCTTGTACAGGAGTACTGACTCCTGGAACTAATATTGGTTTTGTTCTAGGAGTAAATGCAGGTAAATCTGATGTAGACATTTGTGGTCTAACAGTTGAACCTTGTTCATAGGCTTTAGTTCCTGGAACTAAACTTTCTCCATTAGGACCGTATCTTGGTTCAGCCATTATCTTACCACCAAATCTGTACTTAATTGAGGCATGTTTTCAAACCACCTTGCTGAGAATGTATCAAAATCATCTCCTGCTGCTTGTAGGAAATCAAAATGCCATTGAGACAATTGAATCCTTAGATCTCTTTCACGACGAGGATCGTTCATAACCAAGTCGTAGTCTTTTTTCCATTGCTTTACCTGTTGTAGATAGAAAGCAATTTCATTCCATTTGTTGGTTTGTTTACCAGCATGGCTCATCCACTTCTGGTTATTAACAATCTCTTCAATTACTGGAACGGTTACGTTCCAAAAGTCTTTTGCTCCTTGCTGACGTTCGTCAGCCCAACCTTTAAAGTCGCCACTAATTCTTGCAACCTCTTCATTGAAGTATGCTTGCATACCAGTTGTTTCATATCTTGCTTCTGAGGTAGATCGGATACCATATTGATACATCATGGCATCTCTCCATTTAGAAAGCTTGTCATATTCATACCACCCACGTCTTGCCTCAACAGACTTTCGTACTTCTTCAGCACTCTTCTGTTGGGTCAATGGTGAGTTATATCCACCAGGAAAATTCATTCTTTTATAGATTGCAGCAACTTCAGTTGAGTATTCATCTGTTAAATCGCCGTAGCCAGTAGATAACATCTGTGCAAACTTGGTATCGTATCTACCGATACTCTCTAATAACTCTGGGTTATTACGTAGCATTTTAATATCAGATAGGTTTGCTGCTACTCCTGCTATGTTCTTTCGGTTAGATCCAATAAATGCTAGACCATCAACACCAAAGTCTTGAACAAATCTATCTTGAGCCTTATCATAATCACCATTAAATTGTGTTACTAGATCGCTGTAATACTGAGTTGCAGCCCTAGTTACTGGATCAAATGTTGTAGCAATAGGTGCTGAGAACTGGCTTATAGACCTAATAAACGCCATATTACCTGCTGCCTTAGCAGCAGTTGCCATATCAGGTGGAGCACCTATACGACCATTGCGATCCCATTCAGAGTATTGAACTCTAAAGAACATGTTTACATCATCTGCAAACCGCTCACTCTTATCTAAACCAACTGCTGACATTGCTGCTGCAATTGGTCCAGGGATCTTTCCTGAATCAATTAAAGATTGTAAGTAACTTGGAACTATTGCATTCTTTGCAGTTTCAGCAATGTTCTTTCCTTCAATTGGATAGCCAGCATATAGCAAGCTATTCTCATAGAAGTCATCTCCAAAGGTATTTCTTAATCCTTCAGATATATCCTCGCCGTAAATCTTCCATAATCCAAATGGTGCGGTAAACCCATTCTTTACAAGTTCAGATAATGTAACTCCACCAAACCAAGATACGCTTGGATCGGCAATCATAAACTCCATTTGCTTTGGATTCCACTTTAATCCACCACCACGAGAATCGGTATATGGTTTAAGCGAATCTTTAATTACCTTTGGTAGTTTATCTCCATAAGGTATTGGATATTTAACAGTTACATTCTTACCTGGTGGCACATCTTTCATTGACTTGTATGTATTGCCATCTTCATCTTCATAGTTTTCAAAGTTATCGAAGGCATTGGCAATAGTTCCATACCAGTAAGCATTCATTGGGTTCTTTGCCATAAGGCGAAGAGCCACAGCCTGTGAGTTAAAGAATGCTAGAGGGAAAGACATTGCAAACCGTGCTGCATACATACCATTACTTAAGCGACGTGAGGAGTATAAGGTTCTCTCTACACGATCTGTGGCTTTACGATATGCAACCTGACGGAACTGGTTATTAACTACAGCATCTGATGGATCTATACCATTTCGTTGCGCTGCTGCAATAAGATCTTTCATCTCTTCTCTTACGTAAGTAAGGAAGAGTGGATTACGAACCATTCTATTTTCAGATGCTGCTAAGACTCTCCAAGCTGCATCAATTGCACCTTGAGTCTTAACCAGACCACGCTCTAAACGATTTAAATCAGATAGATCAATGTTTGGTCCATCAATTTCAGGTAATAAATCTGGTCTATCTTTTAATGCTGCAGTCATTTCATCAATACTGACCGCTCTATTTAAGACAATCTCACGAATGTTTGGATCTGGATACATCTTAAACAATTTATCTTGAGTTGCTGTAGCCCAGTTTAAAAAGTCATCTTGACCCATTGGTCTACCAGCACGAGACTCCATACGACGACGGTACTCAGCACCTTTAGTATCTTTATATAGATATCTAACAACCTCAATTGGTGAATCACCACGGAATAACATGCCTAGTGGCATGTCTAACTCTTGACGAATCTGTCGGTTAGCTATGTGGGTTAAGGCATTCATATATGGCTTAACATCATTACGAGGGATGGTTACAAATCTTGTTCCATCAGCTCTTAATTGTCTAGAAATCTGAGACTGTGTCTGGGTATTAATAAAGTTAGCAGCAGTATCCATCTCAGCAAGATAAGCACTGGCTCCACGAATGTTTGGATCAGCCAAACCATCAATAGTATACTTCTTACCATTAACTTCTAGGATTTCTTTATCTTGTCCTAGGTATTTGTACTGTTGTAACTCTGCTCTGTGTGTGGCAGCAGCGGTAAGAGTGTCTCTATGTTTCTTCATCAGTGAAGAAACACCATTTACCATGTCAGCACTATTAGTTAATGCATCATCTGCATCAACAAAAGCTCTTTGAGCCAAGAACATTTGATAATCTGCGTTATTTTTAGCAGCAGTAAGATCTGCTTTATTAGTTTTAGTTGCTTTACGTAGTGCTGATTCAGCTTTTGCCTGTGCTGCTATTGCAGCATTAAGGTTTTTCTCTGCATCATCTAAAGTTTTTTGAGCAAGTTCCCATCTTTCAACTACTGGCTTTAATTCACCAGCAAGAATATCCATTTCTTTTTGGGCTTGCTTTTCTGCACGATAAGCTTGTCTAGTTGGAGACCCTGGAATAAATCTTTTTGCTGAATCTGCTCGCAAACTAGTGTTATGAACAAGATTATTTATACCAGGAAGTACATTTTTAAGTAAACTTAGATTACCAAGAGCCATACTTGCACGAGCAAACGGATCAAGTATTGAGTTCTTTGGTATATATGCAAGGCGAATAAGGTTTAAGTTACTAAATACAGCGTTTGCTAAGTCTAATACCTCACCAGTACCCATGACAGCCTTAGAAGCAACCGCTCCTTTGACCTGTCCAGCAGTAATTGGTGACCTTCCACCTAAAACTCTTTTAGAATTTAATATAATTTCTATTTCTAACTTACGGAAATCAAGCATTGGAATGATTGATGCTTCGTTTGAGATAGAAAAGAAATTACTTACGTTAATTCCACCGTTTTCATCTGGAACAAAACCATTTTTTGTGGCATATTGTTTGATTGTTTGACGGCGACCTTTAACTGCACTGTGCCAACTGGTAATTAATTTAACCTGATCAGCAGAAGTTCTGATATCAGCCACATCTGCAGCACCTGCAAACTTGGCTAGTTTTAACATTACCTGTTGTTCAATATAATCTAAGGCAATTGCACGTTGAGTATCATCTTGGGCATTTAAAAACCTAGATACCATCTTGCGTTTAAAGTCTGTACCTTCTTGACCACGAAGGATTTGTAGACGGTTTAGATCTGAAAGTACATCCATTGCTGATTCATATTTACGTGGGTTTGATATATTAATCATTCCCTGTGGACGACCTGACCCTACCCAAGCAATGGTACGGATAACACGATCATATGGATTTGATTGGTAAACCTGAGTACGCCAACCGTTGCCACCGTCTTTACCAAATAATTTTAAATCACCAAACTTGGCTTGGAGCTTAAGTTTTTCTTTAGCAAGTTTGATTGATTCAACAGATGCAAACTTACCTGGTTGATAAGATGAGAACTGACCAACATTAATATCATCCTTAAAACCTTCTAAGGCATATCTAAATTCTCTATCTGTTGCTTTCTTATCTTCAATAATTTGTGTATATCTGGGCGTTAACTTAGGATCTAAAGCTTCTGTATGAATCTTAGATAGATCTGAAATTGGATCTATATTATTCATTCCATAGTTATCTAAGTGATCAGCCATTAAAGGTGACTTAGTAAAGAATCTTTGGAAAGCTAACTTATCTCCACGCTCAGCTAATAGATAATCTGCCATATCTCTATGGTTATCAATGCGAGCCATAATCGCTGCAGAGCGATTAGGGTTAGATCCATTAGATACTAATGGGTTAGCAATAATCTTACTTACATCTTTTGTTTTAACTGCATCATCTACTAATTTAGATAATCCTGTAGGTGCTGGAGTTCCATCATTACGAGTACCCCATGCAACTGCATCTTCTAAATTCTTTTTAAATAAATCTTGGTCAGCTTTACTTACTATCTTTTCAGAACCAAGTGCTGTGGTCTTTGCTGTTTTAACCGCAGAACCAATACCTTTACTACCAAGTAAAGCAAGTCCTAGGTCAGTACTGCCAGATGCAAGCCATCCAAGAAATTCATTTTTATACGCTTGGTTTCTTTGCTTGTCATCAAAGACGTTAAAGTCTTTGTCCATGAATGTAGGTGTAATTTGGTCTGGCAAAATTGAGCCAACTGTTTGACCAACCTGGGTAGCAAGAGCCTGACCCATTGAGATCTTCTTGGCTTGCTCTCTAGCAAATCTAAAACTTTGTACAAATCCTTTTGTTTGACCTTGACGTGCTGCTTCAGCAGCAAGGAAAGGTGTTGCTACTGTTTGGGTAACGGCACTTACCACACCGCCAACCTTTTCCATTACATTAAGGGCAGGGTTAACTACATATTTATATAAATTTGGTTTGCTTTTTGAACTTTCAATTGCTCCAGCAATGCCAGCACCAACTTTTTCTTCTACTCTACCTACAGCAGTTTTATCTAATACTTCTTTTTTAAATTCATTAACTCTGCTTAAAGGGTTAGGTGTGGAAGTTGTGCCTGTTTCAGCTCTCCAGTCATCCCATATTCCCATTCGGATTAATTTCCCTTCCAGCAGTTAATTCTTCTAGTAATGCATAACGATCATCATCTGATTCAAATTCAAATCGTGCTAAATCCCAAGCAACTGGTGCTAATTCAAAACCCAGATACTCAAGATTCTCTTCAAACTTTTTAAATATTTTCATCTATTTGGCTTTTTAAATATTTAGTAAATGCCTTCATAGTTCCAGTTGAATTAGGTGAATCAGCAAATGTCTGCATCAACGGAAGGTATTTAGATATCATAGATAAATCTGCAATTTGTGTATCTGCTGGGTTTGGTAGATTAAGTATTTCTCTACCTGGACCAGGAGTATTACCACCAACTCCAGCGGTAACAAACTCATTAGCTCTACGTGTTTCCGCACCCAATGGAATAATGTTTGCTAAAGGATCTTGTGCTTTAGCCATAGGTGCAGACTTCTGTTCTGCTAAAAATTGTTGTTGCTCACCATATGCTGCATCTGGTAATCGTTTTGCACCTTGTGCTGGAGGCAAGTCACTTCGATTAGACATTGCCCCAGGCATAGGAACAGCAGCAGGATTAACCATTGACATAAGTTACCTACTTCTTTTTAGGACGATATGGAACAGGACCTGCATATCCACCAGCTGGAACTTTTCCTTTTGATGGGATATTAATTGCAGTGTTTCTGTAAATCTTTCTAGGATCTTTAATCTTTTTGTTTGCTGCCATTAACTCTGAAAGAGTTACGCCAGACTTTTTAGCAATACCAGATAATGTATCTCCAGCATTTACTCTGTAAGTAGATCCACCTGCACCTACCTTTGTGCCAACAAATCTTCCTTGACCAGTAATACGTGGTTGATTACTTCTTGCCTCTGGTCCTGGAGTTTTAGCAGCATTAATCTTTGCTTTTTTAGCACCTGCTGGTTCTTTTGTTAATGCCTGTAATACTGGCTTGCCAACTAAACCTGCAGCGGTAACTGCTAAGGCTGCTCTACCTGTAAGTAATTTACCTGCTGCTTTAGCAGCACCTAATGCTGCAGCTTTTGCTCCGCCTTTTTTAGCAGCGGTTTTAGCAACAACTGGACCTGCACTAGGACGTACAGCAAGTTCTTTACCTGGAACATTTGGTTTAGATGATACAACTGTTGAAGGTACTTTAATAGCCTTAGCTGCTTTATTCTTTTCAACAATAGATTTAATTTGTTTATCATCAAACTTAAATGTAAGTTTGCCGTTCTTCATAGTACCTACACCGATTGGTTTAGCACCTGCTGAAACTTTACTAGCAGCAGACTTGGCTGCTTTGGCAACAGGGGCTGCAGCTTTAGCTGCTACCTTTGCGCCTTTTTCCTGACGAAATAAAGCCTTGTTAAGTGCAGACTTTGGCTTTACGCCTTCTTTAATAAGTCTGTCATAAATTGCCTTACCTTCTGCATTAAGTTCTTTACCTGCAGCAAAACCCTTTTTAGCAACTGGTAATTTTTTATCAGTTGGTAATCCTGGCTTCTTAGCATCTGCTGGTTTAATAGGTGTCTTCTTAGGTAATCCTTCACCTTTTTTAGCAGGCATATTTTTCTTTGCTGCTGGTTTACCTATTACTTTTCCTTGTGGCTTTGGTTCTGGTGCAGTAACTGCGCTACGAACTTTTTGATTTGCACTAGGTGTTTTATCTGCTGGCTTGCCAGCTTTTGATGCTTTAGGTTCAGACATTCTTTTTTGTGCAGTCTCTGCTGCTTCACGATCTGCCTTTGACATTGCTTCTAATTCTGCTTTGTCATAAGGATACATCTTTAGTGCTTCTGCTTTAGCAGCAGCACGATCACGAGCCATACGCTCTTGTGCGGTCTCAGTAGGTTTAACTCTAATTTTATTACCTTTGTCGTCGGTAATATAACCCTTCTTAGCTTCCGCTTTCATTTCTTTAAGAACTTCTACATCGTCTTTAGAATACTTTGTAAAAGGATCTTTTAATCTTGCTTTTTTTGCACCGCTAAAAGTTTTTTTAGCTTCAACTTTGGCAGCCTTACGTGCCTGCCTGAATTTCTTTGGAGTCTTGGCTGCCATAGTTATCCTTTACTTATAAAATAAAATTACTTAATTTTGTTGTTGTTGCCTTTGATGCCTTTAGGTGTAATGCCGAACTTAACCATTCCGCCACCTTTAACAGCACCTGCTGGCTTCTTGCCCATCATTGCGCTAGAAGTTGGAGCCTTGGCTGACTTTCCTTGCTTTCCGATCATTTGTTTCTCCTTGTTATGCTGGTATTTGACGAGTAACTCTCGCTGATAGATTTGGGTTTCCTCCGCCAGTTAAACCTGCAAGAAGTTCTTGCATTGCTGGTCTACCTTGTGGAAGTTGTGGTGCTTGACCACCAGCCATTGGCTCAGGAGTTGCTGGTACTTCTGGCATTCCTGGTTGTGCTGGTTGTTCTTTTGGTGCTGGTTCTGGCTTAAAAGCATTTGCTACTGCATCTTCAAGAGGTATACCTTTTTTACGATCAGTAATAACGCTTGCCATTTTTTCAACAATCTTCATTGGATCTTGACCTTGCATTACCATTTGTGGAATTGCTGCAGCCATAGAAGATACGGATGCTTTTAATGAATCACGCATTTCTTCAATGTCAATTGCTCTCTCTTCTTCACCAGCATTTAGTGAGATAGGAAGGTTGCGACGCAACATTCCTCGAGAAATTAATTTATCTCCTCTTGCTTGTAGACCCCATACCAATGCACGGTTAGGATCTAAACCTGCCATCAAACCGTATTCAACGGTTACGCCATAGTTACCATTAATATCTGAACTTGGCTTATACTTTAATTTGTATGGAACTCCGTTGGCTGTTGCAGATACTTCACGAGTTAATTCTGGGAAGTATGCTTCATCGGTTGCGTATGCAAATGATATTGCTTGACCAATTGCCTCACCAAGGATTGATTGATAAATCTTAACTTGAGAATCGTATCCAGCCATAAGTGCTTTAACACCTTGACCTGTAACGATAGAACCTTCTGCTTGTCCTGCA
>Ga0315907_10008816_pt1 | contig 10305 bp, 9 predicted proteins | sample LakEriMetagenome_3_FD_203525 | JGI IMG/M metagenome (GOLD analysis project Ga0315907, IMG submission 203525) | Freshwater fungal communities from buoy surface, Lake Erie, Ohio, United States - Buoy 12 MA123 | ecosystem: Environmental > Aquatic > Freshwater > Lake > Lake biofilm | place: USA...
CCATCAGCTTTATTGTACAAAATAACGAATCGGTTGCTGTCAGCGAAACGGTGCCTGTTTGTCCCGGATCCACCTACATCTTCCCGGATGGAACTGAATATACCAATATCACACAGCCTATGGTTTATGTCTCTCAGCTTCTAACAAGTGCAGGATGCGATAGTGTGGTGACCACTTCTATTGTGCAGGATAATGTCGTGAACTTTACTATTTCACAGACAGGTAACACGCTTTCTGTTAACTCACCTGGCAGTACTTTCCAATGGGTGGATTGTAACAACAACTTCGCAGCGATTACAGGTGCGATTCAGAACACATATACTCCAACTTCAAACGGATCCTATGCTCTTGCAGTAAGTAACGGTGGATGTACTGAAACATCAGATTGCTTCACCGTGAACCTTTCTGACCTTACAGAACTGGATAAGGGAAAAAACTTTATCTGCTACCCGAATCCTTCCAGTGAAGTGCTTAACATCGTCTTCGATTCCGCGGTTAACGATATGACCATTGACCTGGTGGATGGTTTTGGAAGGTCAGTCCGCAAAGTAAATATTGAAGGCCTTGATCAAACCCACTTCGTAATGGATATGCGCTCCTTGCGTTCTGGCATCTATACCCTCAGGATCCAAATGGACGGGAGTCAATATACTGAACGCATAGTGAAGACAAATGGTAAGTAAAACATTCTTCCGCTTTGCGGAATGGTTTTCAGCTTTGCTTCAAATCACCATCTCAATTCTCGCTCCCCCGTCATTGGAGAAGGTAATTCGTCCGTCTATTTGTTCTATTAGAGAGCGAACGATCGACAATCCGTATGTGTCAGCTGCTATGGCTTTGCTCCAAATTTCATCACTGTATCCACATCCATTATCTGAATAGACAATCGCTATCCCTTCTTCGGATCGTTTGGCTGAGAGCATGATCTTTTTCTCCGTTAAACCCCTAAAAGCATGCTTCAGTGAATTGTTAACGAGTTCAGTGATGACCAGTCCTATTGGGATCAAAAGATCGATACTCAGCTGTATATCTTCCGTGTCAAGCTCCATACGAACTGGATCAGCAATCAGTATAGGTTGGATAACCTGAGAAAGATATGCTGTCAAAGAGATCTTGTCAAATCGCTCGATCTTGTATATTGCCTCGTGAGCTTGTGCGATCGAACTGATAGAGTCCTCGATCTCCGAAACCTCAATCTTGCCGTTACGATCCTTAAGTCTGGCTAAACTGGCAATCAGTTGCAAATTGTTCTTCACTCTATGGTGCACCTCACTCAACAGCACATCCTTCTCACGCAGTGCTTTCTTTAAGGCCAACTCAAGTTCCTTTTGCTCGGTGATATCAATGTGTGAACCGCACATCCGCAGTGGGCTACCCTCGTCATCCCATTCAAACACCTTGCCCCTGTCATGTACCCAAACCCAATGCCCATCCTTGTGCTTCATTCGGGATTCAAAGTCGTAATACTCGGTTTCTCCGATAAAATGTTGTTGCAATAGTTCGTTCGATCGCTGTAAATCTTCCGGATGTGCGAACCTCATCCAGGTCTCAATGCTGATCGGTTGCAGTTCCTCAATTCGATAACCGAGGATCTCTGCCCAGCGCTCATTGAAAATAGTTTCCCCTGTCTGAATATTCCAGTCCCACACCCCGATCCTGGTTCCTTCAATAACCAACTCATTGCGCAAGTCCTTCGCCTTATCCATATCTCTCTTTTTCAGCACCGAAAATTAATCTGAATTTCTGAAAATGAGGCCTTATAAAGATATTTCATCTTCCCTCTATCTCACAATTCAACTAACACTATGCACTATCCACGTTGCTCTTTGCCCAATGCTCTATTCCCTCATTCTCCGCTCTCATCCTAACGCCGATCACTACAGCAGATAGCATCGTCACTATCCCCACAAAAAGAATTGCCGCATTCAGGCTCACCAGATCGGCAATGACACCTGTTAAGATCGCTCCCACAGCATAGCCCATGTCTCGCCACAAACGGAAGATCCCAATACTCTCTGCCCGATCAAGTGGATGCGTGTTTTCGGCAACCGTGGCCATGAATGTAGGATAAACCAAAGCTGTTCCGAAGCCGAGCGCCAACCCGAGGATCACGAACTCCGTCTTAGTTTCAGCAGCGATCAGAAACATCAACGCAAAAGACTGAAGGATCATCCCCCAGAATAAAAGCTTCTTCTTTTCGAAGACATCTGCCATTTTACCGGTAAACAACTGACCAAGACCCCAAACAGCAGGATAAACCGCAGTAATTATCCCGATGTCTTTCAAGGAGAATCCCTTTGCACTTAGTAAAATTGGAAGAATTCCCCACACCATTCCATCATTGAGGTTGTTGACAAGTCCCGCCTGCGTTACAGATCCTAGATTAGGGTTCTTCCAGGTAGTGTCCCAAAAGACATTCAAAAGGCGCGGTACTTTACTCGTACCCGTTTCCTTGGCTACGTGATGACGGGTATCCTTCACTAAAAAAACACTTCCCAAGAAACCCAACACAGTTAACACTATCCCGATATAAAAAGGATAAGGCCTGACTCCATATGTATTTGCTATATAGCCAGTTAAAAAGGCAACCAGAGCTACCGAAAGGTAACCCGCAAATTCGTTCAGGCCCATGGCAAAGCCACGCTGCTTTTCTCCCACCAGATCGATCTTCATCATCACGGTTGATGACCATGTCAGTCCCTGATTGATCCCCAGTAAAATGTTCGCCGCAATGATCCAGTACCAGTGACCGGCCAGCATCAGGATGAACGGAACCGGTATGGCAATGATCCAACCAAGGATTAACAGCTTCTTCCTTCCCCATTTATTCGCCAGCACACCTGTGTAGTAGTTGGTAATTGCCTTAGTGATCCCGAAGACGACGATAAAAGATAGTATAGCTGAATTCGCCGCGATCGAAAACTCCTGCTCAGCGATCTGAGGGAGGATGGTCCGCTCCAAACCGACCATACCACCAACAAAACCGTTGATGATCACCAGGAGGGTGAATTGCATCCCGTTTTCCTTCAGACCGAGCTGAACTTCCTCCATGAGAACCCTTGTTGAACACAAAGTTCCTATGCGAAAACAAGGATTCCTTTAACAAAGGATAAATAGTATCATCAGGGAATAATTTTCTGTTTACCTAAATAATTGGATTCTCAAGCATTTTTATTGATCCAGAGATACATGTCGTTCAAGACCTTCTTAATCTAAACTGACCGAATTACATCAACCAAAGGTTTTTGTTCACCCATTGTGAAATCATTTGAACAAACTATTAATATATTCTTCTGGAGAATACTACACAAGAGGAATACCAATGTGTATCATTATGAATTTTTTTTGTGCTTCGAACTACTCATCATAACTGATCCGTAACTCCATGCAGGTCGGACTGGCCTGACAGGTCAGGATGTAACCCACATCGACCTCATCGGGTGTCAAAGCATAATTCGATTTCATCACCGCTGTTCCGGTAAGTACCTTTGCTCTGCAAGAACCGCAAATTCCGGTTCTGCAGGAATAAGGCACATCCAGTCCGGCTTGTTCGGCTGCAGCAAGAATATTTGGCATGCCGGGTTCGAAGTGAACAGCATACTTATCCCCCTCCAGCGTCATGTACATGGTACTGGCAATAGACACTTCCTCCGAATCGCCGATTGACCCGGATCCATTTTCTGCCGAAGGCGCCGTAAATAGCTCTGAATGTATCCTGTCCGCAGAAACTCCAAGACTCTCCAGAAAGGATTTCACTTCATGGATCATACCTTCAGGACCACAAAGGTAAACGGCATCTGATTCGGAGAGAAAATTCTTTTCTTTTTCCAATTGTAACAGACTCTTCCGACTGATCCTCCCTGATCTGAGGTCATTGTTGGTTTCACCACTCAGGAAATGAAACACCCGGCTGAATCCGAGCTCTCGAATGTCATCATAGAACATTATTGACGATACAGTTCTGTTCCCATAGATGAGGCTCACCTCCTTACCTTGATTGATGGCATGCTTTGCCATGGATAGAAGCGGAGTAATTCCACTTCCCGCTCCGATAAGAACAATACGTCGTGCTTCCGGATCAAGCTTGAAACTGCCACGTGGTTCTGAAACCTGAAGTACCTGGTCTTTTTCGATATTGCTGTTGAGCCACGTGGATACAGTTCCTCCCGGTATCGCCTTCACAGCGATCGATAATGCTTCGCCCGGTCCACTACAGATTGAATAAGAACGGATCAACTCGATTCCATTCACCTGAAGCTTCAGATCAATATGCTGTCCCGGAATGAACCTGAAATGATCACTGAGTTCTTCAGGCGTGTGAAAAGTGATCTGAACCGCGTCTTTCGTAAGCTGTTGTATTTGAGAGATCGTTAGGTTGTGATAGCCTGTCATAACAGATGCAATATATCGTTTTTCCTCCATTGAAGCCGCATTTCAACTAACCCCGCGTGCTAAATAGTAAACATCCTGCCTACATCAAGGGTATTCGCATTCTCAAAATTTGATTGTTCAAACCATCATCAAAGCAACCACTGTATCAGCTATTTTCAAAATTGATCCAGCTTCTCACCAACCTCCTCGATGGCATGGCAGGATGATCCTCAAATGCCCTTCTGTTGTGGCAAAGAAATCTATTGTTCAAAAAAAGCATGTCGCCTCGTTCCATTCTGAACTCAACTGTGTTGTCCTCCCTGGAAAAGAATTCATCTATGGTGTCCATTCCTTGCTTAAGATAAACGGGCAGTTCTTTGGATGTCTTTGCATGTGCGCTCTCGATCCAGTAACGCATGTATCTGAATAAAAATCCATCCTCGTTGACTTGAAAAACAGGGAAAGTGTTTTCGAGGATCGCTGCCGTACTATTCTCCGACCCGGGAGTAATTACGTCACGAATTACAGGCTTTTCAAGCTCATCAAGAGACTTGGGATTATCCCGTCTGATCAGCTCATAAGCGTTTGCCGCATTCGTAATAAGGGATTCACCTCCCCGAAAACCCGGATGCAGGCAAAGTAAGCCGACCACATCAGGAACATACTCCCTGGCTGTACTGTCAGTATGGTACCCTGTACTCGCCTTTGTTTTTGAAACAGGAATTGCGGCTTTGGTGTAATCGAGTCCCTGATCAATTACATCAAAAAAATATCCATAACGGTCATTAATTTGGCCTATGCTACGACCGAAAAGTGCATATAATTGGCGTAAATCATCATCTTGGTAATCACTCCCTGGCCTGATCAACACAAAACCGGGATTCGTCCGCAGGGCGGAACTAATTGTTTCAAATCGCGGCAAGTCACTTTGATCAGGAATTACATTATTGGGATCAGAAAGAAGCTCATGTCGATCGGATATCCGGCTTAACTGATCATTGGCCCAATCCTTTGTGAAGCTGTATGTAACCTCTGAAAGGTGAGGTAAAGATCGCCAAAGATGAACCTGATGAGTCATTTTTATGGATTTTTTCTCACCTTAAACGCAATATGCAGGGGCAGGTCAATTAGTGGTGTAAAGAACTCAGGATCCAACTTTACATGTTCATCTGTAATATGCAGCTCATGCATGTCAGGAAAAGAGTTGAATCCAGCTCTCTTGAGACCAGTAAAATAATCTTCGATTGTTTTATGTACACACTGTACGCCAACCGATATTCCGTCTCTTCTCCAAATCTCGCCAGGGAAGAGTATGTCTCTACCGCTGAAATATCCATGAGAGGCAGCGAAATAAAAAGGATATTTATCCTTTTTGAGGTATGCAAGAAAAGGATGTGGTACAGAAAACACAAAATGTCCTCCGGGTTTTAAGACCGAATAGATCTTTTTCATTACGGAGTGTGTATCTTCCACATTCAGATAATTAAACAGGAACATCCCCAAAACCAGATCATAGGGTCTCTCGTTTGTAAGTTGGGCATTTCGTATGTCGATGATTTCATAGGTGAGGCCTTCTAATTCTTCCTGATGGCAGATAATATTGGCCTGTTCGATCATTTTCTCAGAGATATCAATCCCATGAACCTCCTTGGCCCCACGCTTTAAGAGCTGTCTCCCTACATAACCCTCCCCACAGCCGGCATCAAGAATTCTTGATCCACTTATTGGTTCACAAAGATCCAATACAAAAGGTCTCGCGGAATAGTCAGACAGAAGAATGGGCTCTTTTCGTGCCCATTCTTCGGCCTGAGCGTTATAAAGTTCTTTTACATCTTTTTTCATTTTCCCTGACTAGGTAACAGGTTTCATCCTGGCTGTTTTCATATAGTTCCCAACAAATGATTTTCCGGTCAAACCGAAATCAGCAACCGCCAGAAAAACCAGTTCTTCTTTACCTGTATTTATAGTCTGGTGATTACACCACCTAGGAATAAACGCAAAATCTCCGGGCATCACCTCATTCTCGTATTGGTCTACAAGTACCTTCCCTTTACCTTTAAGAAAAATGAACACGGTTTCATGGGCATGACGGTGCATTTCGTTGGCCTTACCCGGCTGAACAGTTACGATTCGTGGATCCAGTACCTCCAAATCGAACGGCAGTACCGATACGGAAAAATCAATATTCAGCGCATCAACTTTATTGTGGTAAAGTCCTGTCAGCTTGGAATCACTCAGGCCAGAAATAAGCTCTTCCGGACCAGCTACATTTGTGAGGGATTTTTGAAGACTTATTCGTTCAAGCATTTCACCAATCCTGTCCAACTGCAACTCCCCAAAAAAACGGGAGACAATGGCCCTAAGTTCTTCAGACCATTCCACCTCCTTTTCGGTATCCCTGAACCATTCGATGAATTCAAGCACTTCCTTCCGGCGCTTTTCCGAACCCAACGCAAATACATACAGGCTACTGGCCGTTGAAGGTAGCTTCGCAGCATCCGGAATAATACCATTCTTCAGGGACTCTTCCAACAAGCTGAATACCGAATTCAGGTATTCACGCTCCTCTGGAACAATACGTTTGGCCTTTACTGTTTTAATGAATAGTTCACTCATGCGAACTGTGAACTTTTACTGATTTGTTTCGCTCTTTCGTGCATATCGTCCCAATATGCTGCTCTCAGGTTCAATGCTTTGAGCATTCCCTTGCGAAGTTCTCGCTCTGCTTCCGGACTTTCAGAAGCCATCTTCTGTGCAATGTCGAGTAAGATCAACCCATGTTCGTCATCCACCTCTGTATGCAGCGGGAAAAAGACATAATCTTCCAGCGTAAGATCCGTATGATTTTCGATTGCTTGAATGATATCCCTGTAAATGAATTTTACAATGGACTCGGTACCAAGTCCTATTGCTCCAACCGCGGATACAGCACTGCCGTCCTGAATCAGGGAAAGGAAAGATTCCCTCCAGATCTCGACTTCAATTCCCGGTTTAGCTGAAGAGTCCACGCCCATAGCCTTCTGAAAACGTCTGAAAAGCTGGGGATGTGGAATTCCCTGAACCCACTCGTCCTTGATGCCCAACTCACGCACCGCAACCATATCTTCTTCATGCAGGTGACCACTTTCCTCCGACAGATTGTCCAGCAAGTGATCCCTGAATTCTGGATTTTCAAGTTTAGAAATTACTGATGTCAGATAGCGAGGAAACCAAGAACTGTAATACCCATACTGTGTGGCAAAATCCTTTATGACTTTGTCCATGTTCTCAAATTCCCCGTTCGCTAATGCCTTAAGATACGGATGCTGTACAGCACGATGACTCAGTGCTTCATTCACTAGATTGTTCATAATAAATTGTATCAGAAATAGTTGATGGTAAAGTTAGTTATATTTAATTAAGAGATCTTGATATATTCAATAACTATTTTCGTGTGTAACCGAAATCACTTTGTATTAAACTCAATATGATCGTATTTCTTCGGGATCCATCTCCACGATACATATGATCCCTAAGCTCTCCTTCTACTCTTGCACCAATAGATTCCAATGATTTTATACTTCTTGTATTTTCGCTATCTACCCTGAATTCAACACGATGAAATCCAAGCTGTTGAAATGAAAATTTCAGCATAAGTTCCTTCATGGACCTGTTCAATCCTGTCCTTTGAAAGCGCTTTCCAATCCAAGTATATCCTATGGCTAGCCAGAGATGAGTAGAATTGATCAGATAGAACCGAGTTGTCCCTGCAACTAAGCCACTTTCCTTGTCGATCACTACGAATGGATATTCAAGCCCCTGTTCACGCTGTATGAGAGCCTGCTCTATATAATATTCAAGATCGGATCTTGATCCCATGGGCCGGAGGGCATAAGTAAATAATTCGGGTTCAGATAGAACATAGGAGTACAGTTCCTGGGTATCTTCTTCGTGCAGAGGTCGTAATAAAACACGTTCATCTTCGAGGATAATTTCATCCTGAAACGGAAAAATAGCCCGGGGCCCATTGCTCAGCATGAATTATTGTTTCCTTAGTTTCTTTGAGGCTCTTATATAGACCTGTGATGTATCAAAGATACAACTTCGTAAATACTAAAACTGATTCATCTGCTAATCACCCGAGTAAAACACTCCTAACGCTGAATGTATCGACCTCTGATGTATTGCGTAACTTTGAACAAACGCTATATAGAAACGAATGCCTCAAATCCGGAACTTACGCAAACTTTTTAAGCTTAAAGCGCATGTTCTGAGTGCGTTACTGCCACTTAGCTTTTCATGTCTACTTAATGCGCAGCAAACCCCACTTTCAACATCCGGTGCACAGATCATTGATGCCAACGGAACTCCCTTCCTGATCAAAGGAGTAAATTGGTGGGGCGCTAATGGAAGTCTCATACCGTATTCCGATGACCATAGTAAGGGAACCGATACACATGCCATGCCCTTTGGTCTGCATGTACAACATCTGGATACCATTGTTGGTGCGGTCCGCAAAGCCGGATTCAATACGGTTCGGCTTCCCTTTTCCAATCAGATGCTGCACGATACTACACGCGCACTTCCTGAGTGGGTTGGACCTAATAGTGAACTCATAGGCTTAACACCATTGCAGGTGCTGGATAAGGTGATCGCCTCAATAACAAATGAAGGGCTCTTTGTCTTACTGAACAATCATTCTACAACAACCCATTGGTGCTGCAATTATGATTTCAATGGATTATGGTTTGGAAAGAATGAATTCTACTCGCAAACCACTGCCGATTGGATCAAAGATTGGATGCAGCTCGCTGATCGCTATCGGGGAAATCCCAAAGTAATCGGTGCTGACTTGCGTAACGAGGTTCGTCCCTCCCGGGCAAATACATTACCGCTCCCAAAAAATCCGAACTGGGGCAAAAAGAACAAACGCGACTGGCATAAGGCAGCCACCGAAGCGGGAAAAGCCATTCACTCCGTTAACCCGGACTGGCTCATCGTGGTGGAAGGGATCAATGCACGGGTACACTCCCTTTCAAAGCTGACCTTCCCCTTGCTCAAACCTGTCGGAAAGAGACCAATCACACTCAATATTCCGAACAAACTCATATATGAGGTGCATAATTATTCCTTCTCATGGATCAAAGCTAATGTGCTGACCATGAAAAGGCAGGTCCGCTATATGGATGTATCAACCGAGGTGCGAATGGAACAATTCGAAAAGAACTGGGGCTATATCACAGATCCATCGTTTGAACATACAACGCCGGTACTTTTAGGTGAATTCGGATGCAACAGCGTCGATCGCTCAACAGAACCCTGGTTGACGGACCTGACGGATTTCGTACAAAAAAAACAGATCAGTTTCTGCTGGTGGACGCTGGAAGAAGAACTGTACAATAATGAAAGCTACGGACTGTTGAACGGTGAACTGAACAGTATCAATGTGGATCAGGACTGGCGCTGGTCGCACCTGAAGAAATTGTTGGAGATGCAGGTCAAATAAGCCCTTAGCGAAGAACTTTTCTCAGCAAGTAAAACAGCGGGAAACCAAGCAGGAATAGCAAGGCTCCCCATCCAAATGCAGAAGGACTGGCAATGAAGACAGAAATGTTTACTCCTGCATAAACCACAATATATGCGATCGGAACCAGGGGATAACCTCGCATATTAAATACTTCCGGATCGCTACTTCCAACCCGTCGCTTGCGCAGTAGAAAGATGGCTCCGGCTGCGGTTATCAGGCTGATGCTGTCGAAAAACATCACGTATTCCAGGATCTTCTGAAAGGAACCTATGAAGAACAAGGTGGCCACGATCATGGCACAAAACACCAGCACACCTGTAGTAAGCACACCCGTTCTCTGATTGGTGCTGAGGAAAGCAGACGGCATCACTTTATCTTCTGCCATTGCATAATACACCCGTGGATTACTCAGAATAGAAACATTCAGG
>Ga0315907_10008818_pt1 | contig 10304 bp, 11 predicted proteins | sample LakEriMetagenome_3_FD_203525 | JGI IMG/M metagenome (GOLD analysis project Ga0315907, IMG submission 203525) | Freshwater fungal communities from buoy surface, Lake Erie, Ohio, United States - Buoy 12 MA123 | ecosystem: Environmental > Aquatic > Freshwater > Lake > Lake biofilm | place: USA...
GCTCGGCCAGGAACGTGCGGTCGGGCGCCGCCGCGGCCCAGTGGACCAGCCGGTCGGTCAGGCAGCGCGGATGGTCGCCGAGGGACTGGCGGGAGACGACGAGGACGCTCCCGTCGTCACGGGGGGTGAGGACAGGGTCGAGCCGGCCGAGGTCGTCCCAGCCGTCGTGGTCGCGTTTCGTCACCGGCCCCACCCCCTTTTCCCATGCTCGCCCGAGACCCTCGCCCCGTCCCTCTACTGCGGCCGCGCCACCTTCGCCGCCCGCTTGGCCAGGAAGTCCTGGACGCGCGCCTTCGCCTCGGGCGTGCCCTGGGCGATGGCGGCGGCCAGCGCCTCTGTCAGATAAGCGATCCCGGGATCCGCCTCGGCGGTGCGGGGAAGGACGTGGAGGATCGCGAAATTGGTCATGGGCGCGTTCTTCGCCGCCTTCCTCGCCAGCGCCAGCGCGGTGTCGAACGCCGCTCCCGGCTCCACGACGTACTGGCAGGCCCCGGCGGCCCGCGCCTCCTCCGCCGCCAGCACCCGCCCGGTCAGCATCATGTCCTGCACCAGAGCCACGCCCACGAGGCGCGGGATGCGGACCGAGCCGCCGCCGCCCAGGAAGATGCCGCGCTGCCCCTCGGGCAGGGCGAAGAAGGCGGTCCGGTCGGCGACCCGCACGTGGGTCGCGGCGGCGAGTTCGAACCCGCCGCCGACCACGGCGCCGGTCAGCGCGGCGAAGACCGGGACCCGGCCGAACTGGATCGCCTCGAAGGCGCGGTGCCACATGCGCGAATGGGCGATGCCGTCGGCCACGTCGCTGTCGCCGCCCACCTCGGACAGGTCGAGGCCGGCGGAGAAGTGCTCCCCCTCCCCGTGCAGCACGGCGGCGCGGACGCCGTCCGGCAGGTCCTCCAGCGCGCGGGCGAGGCCCTTCACCGTCGTGTCGTCGAGCGCGTTGCGCTTTTCCGGCCGGCGGATGGTCAGCACCGCGACGTCGCCGTCGATCGCGACCGACAGGGTCGATGGGGTGGGCGGGGAACGCGGGTCCATCGCGGATCTCCACGGAGGGGCCTCGAACTGTTATGAATCATAACGGATTGCGGGACGGCAGTGAAGGGCTTCGGCGAAGCGCGCGTCCTGCCTATAAGGGAGGCGCGGAGGCCGCCGGCTCCGCCGACCGGGAGAGGACCGTTCACCGCGATGCTGCGCCAAGGCCCGCTCGACCGCCGGCTCGGCTATCTGCTCCGCCGGGCCCAGCTTGCGGTCTTCCAGGATTTTTTCGCGACCTTCGCCGGGTTCGCGGTCACGCCGGCGCAGTACGCGGTGCTGACGCTGGTCGAGGCCAACCCGGGATCCTCGCAGGCGCAGGTCGCCGACGCGCTCGCCATCAAGCCGGCGAACTTCGTCGGCCTCGTCCGGGCGCTGGTGGGGCGCGGCCTCGTCCGTCGGGCACCGGTGCCCGGCAACCGCCGCTCGATGGCGCTGACGCTGACGGATGCGGGCGCCGAACTCCTGTCGGCGCTCCACGCCGCCGCCGACGCGCACGAAGGCCGCATCGCCGACCATCTGGGGCCGGACGTCTATGCGGCGCTGCTCGAGCCCGTCGCACGGCTCGGCCGGCTGCGCGGCGCCTGAGCGGTCGACCGCCGCGAGGTGCCGGGCGACGGCGCCGACGGGCCGGGGGCTCAGGGCGCCCCGTCGTCCTCCCGCCAGCGCCGCACCAGCGACAGGTTGATGTCGAACAGGTCGAGCGCCCGGCCCACCGTCTGGTCGACGATGTCCTGGATCGTGCGCGGCCGGGCGTAGAAGGCCGGGACCGGGGGCATGACGATGGCGCCGGCCCGGGTGGCCTGCTCCATCAGGGCGATGTGCCCGGCGTGCAGCGGCGTCTCGCGGAACAGCAGCACCACCCGCCGCCGCTCCTTCAGGCAGACGTCCGCGGCCCGGACGATCAGCTCCTCGTCGTAGGAATTGGCGATCCCGCTCAGCGTCTTGACCGAGCAGGGCGCCACCAGCATCCCCGCCGTCAGGAACGAGCCGGACGAGATCGCGGCGCCGATGTCGCGATGGCCGTGGACCACGTCCGCCAGCGCGCGGATGGCGTCGGCGTCCATGTCGATCTCGTCCATCGCGGTGCGGATCGCGGCGGGCGACAGGATCAGGTGCGTCTCGACGTCGGGGATCGCCCGGAGGATCTGCAGCGCGCGTACGCCGTAGACGATGCCGGACGCTCCGGTGATGGCGACGATCAGGCGCCTCATGCGCGTGTCTCCGTGGGATCGGACGGGGGACGCCTCGCGGTCGTGGCGCGGACGACGAGGTCGGTCCCGAGCAGGTGGCGCGCGTCCTCGCCCGGTCGGGCGCCGAGCAGCTCCACCGCCAGCCGCCCGGCCTCGTCCCCGCGCGACGAGACGGTGGTGAGCGCGGGCGTGGTGCGGGCCGCCGTCACGTCGTCGCAGCCGACGACGCTCATCGCGTCCGGCACCGGCACCCCGCGCTCGGCGAGCCCGGCGAGCACGCCCTGCGCCGTGACGTCGTCGAAGGCGATGACCGCCGTGGCCCCGGCGTCCAGCACGAAGGGCACCGCCTCCCGCCCGGCCTCGAACGACGGCCGGCGGGCGGGCGGCACGGCATGGACGCTGAGGCCACGGCGCGCCGCCTCCGCCCCGACCGCGGCGGCGCGATGCGCGCTCGACCACGACGCGGGCGGGCCGGCGATCCAGGCGATCCCGGCATGGCCGAGTTCGGCGAGGTGGGCCACCGCCGCCGTCATGCCGGCCGCGGTGTCGATCAGCACGCGGGGCAGCCCCGCCACGTCGCGGTTCACCAGCACCACCGGCTGGCGTGCGGCGTGGTGGCGGATGCGCTCGTCCGGCAGGCGGGAGGAGACGAGCACCAGCCCCTCCACCTGCCCCGCGAAGCGCGCCAGCAGGCGCTCCTCCCGGTCGGCGTCCTCGTCCGAGTTCCCGAGGAAGAGGCTGAGGTCCGACGCCTCGGCGTGGAGCTGCGCCGCACGGATCAGGGGCGGGAAGAACGGGTTGGTCACGTCCGGCACGATCAGGCCGATGCGCCCGTGCCGGCCGGTGGAGAGGCCGCGGGCGGCCTGGTTCGGCACGTAGCCGATCCGCCGCGCCACCTCCAGCACCCGGGCGACCGTCTCGCCGTTCAGCATCCCCGGCCGGGTGAAGGCGCGGGACACCGTCGCGCGCGAAACGCCGGCGGCGGCGGCGACCTCGCTGATGGTCGGGACGGAAACGACGGGGGCGGAGCGGGAGCGCATCGGCGCCTCTCCTATCATCGCCCGGCGGTTGCGACCAGAGGCGGCGCGAGCGGCCCGACTTGACTCGGCAACCGGTTGCAGGAAACAGTTCCCCACGGCCCCGACACGGAACGATGGACCCATGCCGCAGGATGCGAAATCCCCCGCCGGCTCCGCGGCGCGCCCCGGTTTCCGCGTCCGGTCGTTCCCGGACCGCGCGGCGATGGGCCGGGCCGCGGGCGCCGACGTCGCCGCACACCTGCGCGATCTGCTGGCCGCACAGGCGGGCGTGCGCATGGTCTTCGCCGCCGCCCCCAGCCAGGCCGAGGCGCTGGCGGCGCTGGTCGCCGCACCGGGCATCGACTGGGGCCGCGTGACCGCGTTTCACATGGACGAGTACGTGGGCCTTCCGCCGGGGGCGCCGCAGCGCTTCGCCGCCTGGCTCGACACGCGCCTCTTCGGAAAGGTCCCGTTCGGCGCCGTCCGCCGGATCGTGCCGGAGCCCGACGCGGAGGCCGCCGCCGCGGACTACGCGGCGCTCCTGGCCGAGGCCCCCATCGACGCCGTCGTGCTCGGCATCGGGGTGAACGGGCACGTCGCCTTCAACGACCCGCCGGTCGCCGACTTCCGCGACCCGCACGCGGTGAAGATCGTGGAACTCGACGCGGTCTGCCGGCGACAGCAGGTGGACGACGGCTGCTTCGCGCACGTCGCCGCGGTGCCGACCCATGCGCTGACGCTGACCGTGCCGCGTCTGATGGACGCCGCGCGCCTGTTCTGCGTGGTGCCCGGCCCGGCCAAGCGCGCGGCGGTGACGGCCACGCTGCACGGGCCGATCGAGACCGCGTGCCCGGCCAGCATCCTGCGCCTGCACCCTGACTGCACCCTCTATCTCGACGCCGATTCGACGCCGGAGGCCCGCCCGTGACAGACCCCGCGACCCCGATCGACGCCGACGCGCTCTGCGCCGGTTATCTCGACACGGTGACCGCCCTGATGCGGTCGATCCTGACCGAGGAGGCGGACCCGCTCGCCCGCGCGGCGGCCAGGGTCGCCGACCAGATCGCCGCCGACCGCCTCGTCCACGTCTACGGGCCGGGCGGCCATTCGAACCTCGCGGCGCAGGAGATCTTCTTCCGCGCGGGCGGGCTGATGCACGTCGACGCCATCCTGGACGAGGGCACGCTGTTGTCGAACGGCGCGCTGCGCTCGATGGCGATCGAGCGGACGCCCGGCTACGGCAAGGTGGTGATCGCGAACCGCGACCTCGGGCCCGACGACCTGCTCATCCTCGTCAACGCCTACGGCATCAACGCGGCCCTGATCGACGCGGCGCTGGAGGCCAGGCGCCGGGGCGCGTTCCTGATCGGCGTGTCGAGCCGGGGCCATGCCGACGGCACGTCGCCCGACCATCCGGCCCGCCACCCGACGAAACACAACCTCCACGAGATCGTGGACATCGCGATCGACGTGAAGGTGCCGATCGGCGACTGCGCCGTGCGCGTGCCGGGCGTGGGCGAGGGGATCGCCGCCGTCTCCACCTTCGCCAACGCCTTCGCGCTCAACTGCCTCGTGATCCGCACCGTCGCGCTGCTCGCCGAACGCGGGATCGAGCCGCCCGTCTGGCGCAGCGGCAACGCGCCCGGGGGCGATCAGGCCAACGCCCGCTTCCTCGGCCGCTTCCGCGGGCGGGTGCGCAGCCTGTGACGCTCGTCCGCGGCCGCGACCCCGCGACGGGCGGCGGCCTCGCCGTCACGCTGGCCGGCGGGCGGATCGCCACGGTCGCCGCCGATCCCGCGGTTCCCGCCGACGCGCCCTGGATCGCCCCAGGCCTCGTCGATCTGCAGGTGAACGGCTGGGGCGGCCTGGACCTGAACGACGGGCGGCTCACGGTGGAGACGGTCGCGCACCTCGTCCGCGCGCTGGCTGCGACGGGCGTCACGACCCTCATGCCCACCCTGATCACGGCGTCGGAAGAGAGCCTGTGCGACGCGCTGGCCGCGATCGCCGCGGCCCGCCGGGCCGATCCCGCCGTCGCCCGCGCGATCCCCGGCGTCCATGTGGAAGGGCCGTCGATCTCGCCGGACGACGGGCCGCGCGGGGCGCACCCCCGCGGCCACGTCCGCCCACCCGACCGGGACGAGTTCGACCGCTGGCAGGCGGCGGCGGGCGGGCTCGTGCGCCTCGTCACGCTCGCGCCGGAATGGGCGGAGGCACCGTCGTTCGTCCGGTCGCTGGCGGCGGACGGCGTGGTCGTCGCCATCGGCCACAGCGCGGCCGATCCGGCCGCCGTGCGCGCCGTGGCGGACGCCGGCGCGCGCCTGTCGACCCATCTGGGCAACGGCGTCGCGGCGACGCTGCCGCGCCACCCGAACCTGATCTGGGCACAGCTGGCCGACGATCGCCTTTCGGCCAGCGTCATCGCCGACGGGCACCACCTGCCCGACGACACGCTGAAGGCCATGATCCGCGCGAAGGGGATCGAGCGGTCGATCCTCGTCTCCGACGCGGTCGCGCTGGCGGGCATGCCCCCCGGCCTCTACGACGCGGCCGTGGGCGGGCGGGTGGAGCTGACGGCCGAGGGGCGCCTCGGCGTCGCCGGCACGCCCTATCTGGCGGGCGCCGCGCGGGCGCTGAAGGACGGGGTGGCGACGGCGGTGCGGGCGGTGGGCCTCGGCCTCGCCGACGCGCTGCGCCTCGCCACCGCCAATCCCGCGGACCTGATCGGCGCGACGGACCGGGGGCGGATCGCGCCGGGGGCGGCCGCCGACCTGATCCGCTTCCGCTTCGCCCCCGGCGACGCCACCCTCACGGTGGAGACCGTCCTCGCCGGCGGCATGGAGATACGGCCATGAGACTTCTGCCCTGCGGCGTCGCGACGGTGGAGGTCACCCCGCCCCCCGGTCTGCGCATGGCGGGCTTCGCCGCCCGGACCGAGCCGGCGACGGGCGCCCACGACGCGCTGACCGTCCGCGCGCTGGCGGTGGGCGACACCGCCGTGGCCGTCGCCGACGTCATCGGCCTCGACGAGGCGCTGTGCGCCCGCGTCCGCGCCCGCCTGAGCCTGCCGGGCGCGGCGACGATCCTCGCCGCCACCCACACCCACGGCGGACCGATGACCCTGCCCGGCCGCTTCGGCGGCGGTGTGGATGCCGCGTGGCTTGGGCGGCTGGAGGACGGGTTCGTCGAGGCGATCCACGGGGCGCTGGCGGCCCGCCGGCCGGCGACGCTCACGCTGGCCCACGCGGCCGATCCGGGCGTCGCGAAGAACCGGCGCCACCCGGGCGGCCTGACCGACCCCTCTCTGCCGGTCGTGCGCGTGACGGGGACGGACGGGACGACGCTCGCGGTTCTGGTCGCCTACGCCTGCCATCCGGTCGTGCTGGGGGCGGACAACCGGCTCTGGACCGCCGACTATCCCGGCTTCGTGCGGCGGCGGATCGAGGCGGCCGTCCCGGGCGCCACGGCGCTGTTCCTCACCGGCTGCTGCGGCGACGCGAACACGGGCCACACCGCGGCGGCGTCGCTCACCCGCGCGGCGGCGGAGGGGCGGACCTACGCCGCCGCGGACGCCTACGCCGATCGCATCGCCGATGCCGCGCTCACCGCGCGGCCGGCCGCGACGGCAACCGGACCGGCGCGGGGCGGATCGGCCACCGTGCGGCTCGACTTCGTGCGCGAGGCCCGCCCGGTGGGCGATCTCGCCGCCGACTGGCGGGCGGAACGGGCGACGGCGACCGACCCCGTGCGCGCGGTCGTGCTGGACCATTGGATCGCGTGGGCCGAGGGGCCGGGCGCCGGCCCGCTGACGCCGCACGACGCACGGGTGGGCGTACTCGACTGGGGCGGGGTGCGGATCGCCGCCCTGCCGGGGGAGATCTTCGCCGAAACGGGCCTGTCGGTCCGCACGGGCCTCGACGGCCGCCCGACGGGCGGGGGCACGATCGCCGTCGCCTATGCCGACGGTTGCCCGGGCTACGTGCCGCCGCTGTCGGAGATCCCGCACGGGGGCTACGAGGTGGCCGAGGCCCACCGCTATTTCGCCACGCCGGGCCCCTTCGCCCCGGGAACGGCGGAGCGGCTGGCCGAGGCGGCGGTGCGGGTGGGGCGGGAGGCGGGGTGACGGCGCCGGCACAACCGTTCGCCGATAGCGAAGCAACCCTTGATCGAGGCGCTGCGGTCGCGGATGATCGCGCATGCGCCTCGCCATCACGCCCGCGGCGTCACGGACCCTCCATCTTCACATGCCGCGGGCCGACGCGGGCGCAATGATCGCGAAGCTGAAGCAGTTCGCCACCGATCCGTCGGCCCGGCTCGGCTTCGCGAAGGTGCTGGTCGGCGGCGGCGTGCGCATCCGGCACGGCGACTGGCGGGCGGTGTGCGAGATCGACGGAAGCGAGATGATCGTGCTCGTGGTCCGGATCGGCCACAGGAAGGACGTCTACCGATGACCGGTTCCGCAGCCACCGACAGGGTCGTCCTCACAAGGGCGGAGTACGACGCGCTTCTCGACCGGATCGAGGACGCGGAGGATCGCGCGTCGCTGGCCGAGCACCGTGCCGACGTCCGGGCCCGGGGAACGACGGCGGTCGTGGCCGATGCGCTGCCCGTCGAGGCGGTCGAGCGCCTCCTGGCCGGGGAGCATCCCGTGCGGATCTGGCGCGAGCACCGCGGGCTGACCGCCCGCGCGCTGGCAGAACGTGCCGGCCTGAGCGCCGCCGACCTCTCGGAGATCGAGACGGGGACAAAGCGGGGATCGGTCGATGCGGTGCTTGCAATTGTGAAGCTCGCCCGGGCGCTGGACATTTCCGTCGAGGACGTCGTCCAGTCCTGAAACGCCAGCCGCCGCCTTGACACGCAACCGGTTGCAGGGCAGCCTTTTCGCCCAGAAGCGATACGCGTTTCCAAGGGGGACAGGGACATGGGCAAGGGCTTGAAGATCGACCGCCGCCGCCTTCTCGGGCTGGGGCTGGGCGCCGCCGCCGCGGCGACCATCGCGAAGCCGGCCATCGCGCAGGCACCGACGCTCACCGTGTGGAGCGGCTATCCGGAGATGGAGCCGTTCTATCGCCGCGTCGCCGAGGGGCTGCGCGGCCGGGTGTCGGGCCTGACGGTCAACGTGCAGCCGATCCCGCTGCGCCAGCACGAGCAGCGCCTGGCGCTGGCCCTGCCGTCGGGCAATGCGGCCGAGGTGATCGAACTCGGCTCGTCGACCGCCACCCGCTACGTCGAGGGCGGGTTCATGCAGAAGGCCCCGGCGGCCGTCACGACGGCCGTGCGCGACGCCTCGCGCTACGATCCCTTCTTCGCCCGCTCGGGCAGCTTCGAGGGGTCGGTCTATGGCATGCCGCTGTTCCGCGGCCAGGGCGCGCTCTTCTACAACGCCGAGATGTTCACGGCCGCCGGCCTGTCCGGCCCGCCGACGACGATGGCGCAGTACACCGAATACGCCGAGAAGCTGACGAAGCGCGATGGTTCGGGCCGGCCGACGGTCACCGGCTGGAGCCTGCGGCTGGGCGGCGGCGGGCAGGGCATCGCCGAGAAGTTCTGGATCAACATGCACCAGTACGGCGGCGCCCTCGTCCGGCAGAACGCGGCGGGCAAGTGGTCGTCCGGCTACGCCAACGAGGCCGGCCGCCGGACGCTGGCCCAGTATCTGGAGAACGTGCACACCAAGCGCACCTGCCTGATCGACAGCCCGGCCGACGCCGAGGCGTTCCAGCGCGGGCAGACCGCCATGTTCATCCGCGAGAGCTGGGTGATCGGCGACACGGCCAAGAAGGCGCCGGACCTGAAGTACGCGACCGCGCCGCTGCCGGTGGGCACGATCGTGGCGCCGGTCTTCCTCTACACGCCCGCGACCGGGGCGAAGGGCGATCTGGCGTGGCAGTTCGCCATGGCGTCGAACGAGCCCGAGAACCTCGTGTGGCTGCTCGACAACGTCGGCTGGCTGCCCAACCGTCGCGACGCGAACTACGCCCCCGTCATCGCCAAGACCCCGCAGCTCAAGGCCTTCGTCGACATGCCGCAGGGCCACACCCTGTTCGAGCTGCCGGCCATCGGCCCGGTCGAGGAGATCCTGACCCGTCTGGCGGAGCGGCTGGTGCGCGCCTTCGCCAACGCCTCGCTGGCCGGCAACACCGCCGGGATCGACGCGATGCTGCGGGAGGCGGCGGCGGAGACCGACCAGATCCTGCGGCGCGAAGGGCTCTACGGCGCCTGAGGGGGACGGCACCCTCATGCTCCGGCGGCGGCTGCTGGTCTTCGCGCTCCTGGCGCTCCTCCCGACCCTGGCGGTCTACGCCTGGGTCCGGATCGTGCCCATCGGCGAGGTGATCTGGCTCAGCCTCCACCGCTGGAACCTGATGTCCAGGAACAAGCCGTTCATCGGCCTCGACAATTTCGTCGAGCTGACGCGCGACCCCTTGTTCCTGGACGCGATCGTCAACACCACCGTCATCGCCTTCGGGGTGGTGGCGGTGACGGTCCCGCTGGGTCTGATCCTGGCGGCGCTGATCTATCACCGCACCCGCGCGCGTCTGGCCGGCTTCTACGAGACGGCGGTGTTCCTGCCGCACGTCGTCTCGCTGGTTCCGGCGGCGATGGCGTGGAAGTGGATCTTCGACGCACGTCTGGGGCCGCTGAACGCCGCCCTCGGCTGGTTCGGGATCGAACCCCAGTCCTGGCTGTTCGACCCGGTGCTGGCCGTCGTCTGCATCATCGTGCTCTGTTCGTGGCAGACGCTCGGCTTCGCCGTCGTGATCTTCATCGTCGGCATGAAGAACGTGCCGCACGTCCTGTACGAGGCGGCGCGGCTGGACGGGGCGACGGCGATCCAGGCGTTCCGCCACGTGACGGTGCCGATGCTGCGCCCGATCGTGCTGTACGTCTCGGTCGTGACGCTGGTGTCCGGCTTCAACGTGTACGCCCAGGGCTTCGTGATGGCGTCGGACACGCAGGGGGCGCCCGGGCGCCTCGTGCGCGTGCTGGTGCTCGACATGCTGGAGAACGCGTTCCGCAACTATCGCTTCGGCTATGCGGCGGCCGAAGCCGTGGTGCTTCT